>Ga0308393_1000717_pt1 | contig 16666 bp, 11 predicted proteins | sample Hotspr2Sampleee2_FD_202364 | JGI IMG/M metagenome (GOLD analysis project Ga0308393, IMG submission 202364) | Hot spring phototrophic mat microbial communities from Mushroom Spring, Yellowstone National Park, Wyoming, United States - 20050630_ee2 ... | reverse complement strand
GGCATAAGAATAAACAGGAATTTCAAGTTCTCTTGCTTTTACCAATTCGGGGTTATCTTTGCGGGCGTGCATACCCACAATAACCGCATCTAAGGATTTATCTATTTTTTCAGGAAACCAACCTATTTGTGGTGGCAACAAACCTGCCTTTTCTAAACGAGAGCGAGAAGGTTCGTATATTTCATCATCAGAGCCGCTAATTGTACAGCCTTTTTCTTGAAGTGCCAAGGCTAAATTGTGCATTGCACTGCCTCCTATTGCGATAAAATGTATCTTTTTGTGTTCTTGCATTTTAAAAAATGTATCTTTGTTGAGCCTTGTTGTATAAACAGCAAATATAGTTTTTTTCTGATAGGCTACAAATTTTATTGCAAGACTTACATAGTTAAACAAAACTAAACGAACATTTGTACTTTTGCAAAAATCTGATGAACAATGCTTTGTCCTTATTCCTTACTTTTTTCTCCTTTGTCCAAATTACTTATTGCCAACAAAAATCCTTAATTTTGCGTTTATACGATATGTGTATTCATTTTCATTATGGAAAATATAGAAACTTCTGCAAAAGATGCTCGTTTTGGGGTGCTTTTGGTCAATTTGGGTACGCCCAATTCGCCCAAAGTGTCTGATGTACGCAAATATTTACGCCAATTTCTGATGGATGGCCGAGTGATTGATGTGCCTTTCGTTGCTCGTTGGCTCTTGGTGAATTTGATTATTGCCCCATTTCGTGCTCCAAAATCGGCAAAAGTATATCGCCAAGTTTGGACTGAAAACGGCTCCCCCCTCAAACACTACGGCTTTCGTACCGAAAAACTTCTACAAGAAGCTCTTGGCGAAGAATATTTCGTAAAAATCGCTATGCGATACCAAGAGCCAAGTATCAGAAAAGTATTGAAAGAATTTGAAAAACAGCATCTTGAAAAAATCGTAGTTGTACCACTTTTTCCACAATATGCCTCAGCTACTACTGGCTCGGTGAAAGAGGCAGTGATGAAAATTGTAAGCAAATGGCAAATTATTCCTGCCATTGAGTTTGTGCAACAATTTTACCAAAATCCACTTTTTATCAAAGCCTTTGCTCAATTAGGCAAAAAATATTTGCAAACGCATCACTACGACCACGTTCTATTCACTTATCACGGTTTGCCCGAACGCCAAATTCGTAAAGGAGATAAATCGGGTAATTGCCTTATACACAAAAATACTGCCGAAATAGGTTGCTGTGCCGTACTGAACAGCCAAAATATGGCTTGTTATCGGTCGCAGTGTTTCGAAACTTCGCGTCTGCTTGCCAGAGAGTTAGGACTTTCCGAAGGCAACTACACCACCGCTTTCCAGTCGCGTTTGGGAAAAGATATTTGGATACAACCCTATACCGAAGACGTTGTGAAAAAGTTTGCCAAAGAAGGTAAAAAAAGTATTTTAGCTTTCTCACCTTCTTTCGTAGCCGATTGCTTGGAAACTACCATTGAAGTAGGCGAAGAATACAAGGAACTTTTTGAAAAAAACGGAGGCGAACACTGGCAACTCGTCGAGAGCCTCAACGACTCGCCCGAGTGGATTGAACTGCTTCAAAATTTGGTGCTTACCCATACACAAACGCATATTCCTTTGCAAAAAATGATGCAGGTAATTTCGGAAGAAAAAATATAATCACAGGAGTTTAAAACCTCTTTTCCGTTTTTTTGTTCTTAAAAAAAGGTGTATACTTGCAAGCCTTATTTTTTCTATAACAGCTAAATGTCTTTATCCATTGACGATATACAAGCCCCAATAGCCAACGAAATGACGCTTTTTGAGCAGAAATTTCGTTCTTTTATGCAAAGTAAGGTTTTTTTATTAGATACCATTACGCAGTATATCGTAAAGCGTAAAGGCAAGCAAATTCGCCCAATGTTTGTATTTCTGACGGCAGGAGCGTGTGGGGCTATTACCGAAAAAACTTATCGCGGTGCTTCGCTGATTGAACTTCTGCACACGGCTACGCTTGTACACGATGACGTAGTAGATGACTCGATGTACAGGCGTGGTTTTTTTTCTATCAATGCTCTTTGGAAAAATAAAATAGCCGTACTCGTAGGCGACTACTTACTCTCACGAGGTTTGCTCCTTTCGGTAGATAATGGCGATTTTGACCTACTGCAAATCGTTTCTACAGCTGTGCGAGAAATGAGCGAAGGCGAACTTTTGCAAATAGCCAAAGCTCGTAAATTAGATATTACCGAAGAAGTATATTTTGATGTAATCAGGCAAAAAACTGCTTCGCTGATTGCCTCTTGCTGTGCCGTTGGGGCAAACTCGGCGGGTGCTTCACCTGAAATGATTGCCCAAACCAAACTTTTTGGCGAAAAAGTCGGTATTGCTTTTCAGATAAAAGATGATTTGTTTGATTATGGAGATGCCGAAATCGGAAAACCCGTAGGCATTGACATCAAAGAAAAAAAAATGACCTTGCCACTTATCTATGCCCTTTCCAAAGCCTCTTGGATTGAAAAAAGAAGAATTATTTATCTTATCAAGAACAAAAGCCACAAAAAAAGCACCGTAGCCGAAGTAATTGCTTTCGTGAAAGAAAAAGGAGGCATTGAGTATGCCGAAGAAAAAATGATGCTTTACTACCAAGAAGCCTTGCACGTCCTCAAAAACAGCCTTCCTGAAAGCTCCTATCGCAAATCCCTGCAAGATTTAATTCAATTCACCATTGAGCGAACCAAGTAAGTTTGCAATTATCAAAGCAACATAACAGAAATATTCTTGGAGTGTTTGTAAATTTAGACAATCTAACAAAAATTGCAAAATTTTAAGAAAAGCATTTTTTTGTTTTTATTCTGACTATTTTGCTACTTCTGAAATAAGATTTTACAAAAATAAAATTTTGCAGTTGAATTTTTTTTAAAAAACATTTACCTTTGTAGTGTCAAAAGTATTAACAAAAAAAGTTACGAATATGTTAAAAAACTTCTTTCTATCGCTTGCTTTCTTTTCCTTACTTTTTGGAAAAATAGCGGCTCAAAGTACGGTTATGGTTGTTACAGGTGGAACTACAGTGACCATAACCACAGGCGCTACCGTAACCCTTTCGGGAATGGACTTACAGAACAATGCCAATGCCACTATCAACCACAGCGGCACTATTATTATGGCAGGTGACGCCACAGGCAGAGACCTGATTAACAACGGCACTTTTAACGGCTCTGCTGGCACTATCCAAATGACAGGCACTACCGAGCAACAAGTACAAGGTACTTCGGTGGTAAATATCGGCACTTTTACCGTTAATAACGCAGGTCATGGTGTAAGTGTAACCAACACAGGGGCTTTACGCATACACAGCACGCTCAACCTTACCGATGGCAGACTTTTTACTGCCAACGCCAGCCCTGTACGTTTTACCACTACTGCCAATAACCCCACCGAAACCGATGACAACCACATTTTTGGTACGGCTATTATGGAGCAAAGACCCATCGGTGCAGCAGCTTTCCCTACGTTTTTGTTATTTTCTATGGCAGCGGGAGCAGATATTGGCAACGTAACGCTCACAAGACGCTCGGGAAATGGTACGGCTACCCCTCGTGGTTTTACACCTACAACAGGCATAGTTAATCCTATTGGTTTTCAGAGCATTGCCGCTCACTGGGAAGTGGATAACTCTCTGCCAGGTAATCGCACCGCTACACTTTCGTGGTTTCCTGCTTGGGATAACGGAAAAAACCTCTCGCAAATGCAACTTTGGCGTACTGCAAACCCCTTTACAATTACACAGCCTTGGGTACTTAAAACCGCAGGCCCCGTAAATATGAGTGGTAATACTCATACTTTTACTTCTACTTCTGATGAGCTTCGTAATGCTTGGACAGTTTCGGATGTAGTTAGTCCTCTGCCTGTGGATTTGCTCACCTTTGATGTAAAACTCTTGCACGGCAAAGATGTAGAGGTAACTTGGACAAGCCAAAACGAAATCAATCTTAAAAACTACATTGTAGAACGCAGTGCCGATAACCGAACTTTTGAAAGCATCGGCTCGCAATTAGCTAAAAACCAAACCTACAATACCTACAAACACGATGACCTCAACGCCAAAGCTCTCGGTAAAAATGTTTTGTACTATCGCTTGGTACAAGTTGATAACGACGGACAGCGAAGAACCACCCACGCCAAACCTGTGTATTTCAACAAGGCTTTTTGGGCGGGTATCTATCCTAACCCTTACAAAGACGAACTGAACGTAAAAATCTATAACCCCGAAAAATATAATATTACACTTACCTTTACAGATAATTTAGGCAGAACACACCTTCGCACTACGCTCACAGGCGAAGAAATTGATTTCAAACCTTCCGACTATTTACAACATCTCGCCGCAGGAACTTACTTCTTGCAACTTACCTATGAAAACCAAATTGAGATTTTGAAGGTAATAAAGCAATAAATGTTCATTTAGCCCCCTCTCCTTTGGAGAGGGGGTTGGGGGTGAGGTCAAAACTCAACACATTTTTTACTTTTTAACAAACAAAACATTTCTTAAAGCATATGAAAAAACTATCTCCTTTGGTACTTCTGCTCATAGCTACGCGAGTAGCTTTGGGGCAAGGCGTGGGGATAAATACGGCTACGCCTCATAGTTCAGCGATGTTAGATGTTGTATCTACTAACAAAGGCGTTTTAATCCCTCGTATGACAGCCGCCCAACGTGGAGCAATTACGCTTCCTGCCGCTGGTTTGCTTGTTTATCAAACTGATGCCCCTGCAGGTTTTTGGTATTACGATGGTGCCACTTGGCGACATCTTACCACAGGTGGTTGGCTACTTACAGGCAACACAGGTACAAATGCAGGTACTAACTTCGTAGGCACTACCGATGCCCAAGCCCTTACTTTTAGAACGAATAATACTCCACGTTTCCGAATAGCCAACGGCAACCAAGTATTTGCTATGGCTGATGGTACGGCCGCTGCCCCTTTTTATTCGTGGAGTGCAAGTACAGGTATGGGCTTATTCAGACCTGCTGCTAATGTATTAGGGTTCTCTACAAGTGGTTTTGAAAGAATGAGAATTTTAGCAAATGGACAGGTGGTTGTAAATAATACAACTCCTTTTGCAGGGGATATTTTTTCTGCGTATGCAGGGGCAGGACAATACGCCGTAAATGGTTATGCTACTACAGGAGCAGGTGTTTATGGACAGGCGACAGACGCATCAGGAATGGGAATATTTGGTGTAAACACTGCTGTAGATGGTGTTGCCATACAGGGACAAGCTAGTACAGGACAAGCCACTGGAGTACGTGGTATTACTTTTTCCACAACTGACTTTGCAAGAGGAGTATTGGGGCAGGCTGTTGGTACTACTGGAGTAACATTTGGGGTGTGGGGAATAACTGCATCTTCCACGGGTGTAGGAGTAATAGGACGTTCTGGAGGTGGGTCTAGTATCTACTTAGCAAATTCAGGTGGTTCTTTTAGTGCGGTTACCGTTGGTACTGATTATGCAACAGGGGTTTTTGGAATAGCAGAGGGTCAAAATGCAAAAGGAGTATATGGAATAACTAATCGCTCTGGTACGCAAACTGCAGCTTCAGTAATAGGAGGAAATACTGTGAATGGAGCATATTATTTAAGTAACCAATCTGTGGGGGGTCTTTTACAGGAACTAATTTTGGAACTTTTTCTTTTGCAACTCAACAATCTGATGTAGTAGATCATGCCGCATACATTGGGTATTATTACGAAGGCACTACACAAAGAATCGTATACGTGGGTGGTAGAATAGGACCAACACATTACAAAATTTTGGGTACAGGAGGCGGTTCTGTTTCCACCACTATGCCAACCAGAGACGGAGAAAGAATTTTATATGCCCCCGAAGCACCAGAGAACTGGTTTTTTGACATAGGGGAAGTGAAATTAGTAAATGGAAAAGCAAGAGTTGAGTTAGACCCTTTGTTTTATGATTGTATCTCTCACGAAAAGCCTTTTAAAGTTTTTGTACAAGGTGCAGAAAACACATTGGGGGCTATCAGAGTAAAGGCAAGAGGTGACAACTGGTTTGAATTAGAAGATACAGGCGGGGCAAGCAGTGGTACAGTTATGTTCAATATCTATGCTATATGGAAAGGCAAAGAAAATATAAGGTTGCCAAAATTTGAAAATCCTATAAAAATTGAAAAAGTAGAAAGAGTTGCTCTCACTGCCGACCACAAAGAGCCAAAAATCAACTCTCAACCCAAAAAGTCATAGAACATTCCCCCACCAAATCACACCAAAATTAAGGAAAAACAAGCCCATAGCACCTTTTGGTAGCTGTGGGTTTTTTGTTCTTTTACAAATCACCTCTCACTTTATTTATCCATTCGTAGATGCTTTCAGCAACTTGTGGGTTAAAATCACGCTCTACGTTGGTATCTTGGGCATTGCGTAAGCACATTTTATGGTCGGTACGGCTCACTTTGATAAATGTGCCTTTCTTAGGGTGATTTTTATTGACGATATTAGCGATAAGTTGGTGTTCGTTTTCCAAAGAGGCTTTATCGGCTTCGCCCCAAAGCGAAAGCACATAGCCATTGTACTCTTTCCACTGTTGAGCAATGTTTAGCTCGGCTAATTGATACCAGTATTTAGCATCGCGAAAGGTAAAACGTTTCAGGAATTCGGCACAATCAGGATTTTGTTTAAGAACGCTATCTAATGCTTGTTTTTGTAGAAAAAATCGTACACTGCAATCGGTAACGGTTTTTGTCCATTCTTCTACATCTTCGGCATCTTCGCCTTTGGCAATCGCCATAGCTCTGCGAGAATCGATGAGATAATTTATCCAATTTTGCCCAATAGTACCATATACAATTACGCCTTTGGCATTTTCCTTTCGGGCAATAATAGGGGCTATCACGCCGCCGATGCTGTGTCCTATCACAAACACATTTTCATTATCTACAAAAGGATACGATTTGAGCGTTCGGAGTGCTTCGGCAAAATGATTGAGTTCGGTTTGGAAATCAATTTTTTCGCAAGGCTCGCCTTGGCTATCGCCTACGCCCGATTTTTCTACACGCATCGTAACGATATTGTTTCTGCTCAGATGTCTAAGAATTTGTACGTGTCCGTAGGTAGTATCATAAGGGGTATCAATTGGATAGCAACCAACTCCTTGCACAAACATAACAGCGGGAAATTTTCCACTTTTAGGAGGTGTTGTGATAATCGTGCGAAGCACGGCATTAGAAGTGGGCAATTCGTCGTAAAGCGTTTTGTACTGCCAAGTAGCTTCTTTGGGCAATTCCTCTAAAACAGCATCAAGTTTGAGAATTTGGTTATTTCGTTTCAGTACGATAGAAACTTGTTCATTAGGTTTGCTATTTCTGATAATCTGCACAACATCAAAATAACTTTGTGGCTTTTGCCCATTGAGGCTGAGCAATTCATCATTTACCTTGATACCGATTTTCTCGGCAGGTGTGCCTGCAATTACTTTGCTGACAAGCACTTGTTTGTTTTTTTCGCTTACTTCTATTCCCAGAACAGCCCTTCGTGTTAGTTTTTGGGCTATCAATCCGCTTGTTATCAACCAAAAGCCCGCAAGCCAAATAAAGCCTTTCATTTTTGTAGATTTATTTTCAAAGAAAACGCAAAGGCTTATGGTTTATTATCATTTTCCAAGAATTTTTGCACAATCTCAATGGCTTTTTGAAGCGTTTCTTCTAAGTTTTCGTTGAGTAGCACCACGTCAAATCTATCTTCAAAAGACATTTCGTACTCGGCTTTGGCGAGGCGAGTTTCGAGGCTGGCATCGGTTTCGGTTTGGCGTTGCAGAAGTCTTTTGCGAAGTTCTTCCACCGAATTTACCTTCACGAAAACAGCGAGAGCTTTCTCACCATAGTATTCCTTTATTCTCAAACCACCTACTACATCAACATCAAAAATTACGTGCTTGCCTTCGTTCCATATTCGCTGAATTTCGGATTTGAGCGTGCCGTAATAAGCCCCCGGGTAGACTTGTTCCCATTCTACAAACTCCTCGTTTCTGATTTTTTGTTCAAATTCTTCTTTGCTCAGAAAGTAGTAGTCTTTGCCGTGTTCTTCGGTTCTGCCGCGGCGAGGGCGTGTGCAAGCCGAAATAGAATAGCCTAATTGTGGTATTTGTTTTACTAAGTGCTTTACAATGGTAGTTTTTCCCGAACCCGAAGGAGCTGAAAAGATGACTAATTTTCCTTGTTTTTGCATAAAAAATCTTGTATCTATTCAACCAAGCTAAAAATGAAAATTTCTTTATCGGAATAGAGTTTTAGCGTTTTTTGGTTAATTTCGTATTTTTTTACTTCGTGATAATTGAGCCTAATTGTGTCGCAACAGGCTTGCGTACAAACAAAATCGGTAGCGTTGAAGCGAAGCGTTTGGTTATCGCCTTCTTTAAACTTTCCTGAACAACTATTTACATCAAGATTAAACTCCATTCTGCCGTCTTTGTAGAAAGTAACGAAAAGTTTTTTGTCTTTGTAGCTAATGGCAGGCTTTTTATCTGAAAAATCTATTGTAAGCAATTGCCATTTTCGGTAGAGATTGCTTGCTTGTTGGGTAGTTTTTTGCGTAGCACACGAGAGCAAAACATTCGTAAGGAAAAGAATAAACATTATTTTTATGCTCAACTTCATTGAATTGAATTTTTTTGAAAAAACTTTCGGCAAGTTACAGCCAATTACGCTCAAAAACAAACATTTCAGCAAGGCAATTTTATGCTACTGATACCATTACTCTTTTTTTCTACGTTGATTTGTTGTTTGATGCGTGTTTTAAGTTCTTTAACGTGAGAAATAATACCAATAGTTTTTCCTTTATGTTGTAGAGCCTCCAAAGCGTCAATAGCTGTATGTAAGGTGTTTTCGTCTAAGGTACCAAAACCTTCATCTATGAATAGCGTATCAATTTTTACGTTTTTGCTTGCCAAATCCGAAAGCCCCAAAGCCAGCGAAAGGCTCACCAAAAAACTCTCTCCTCCCGAAAGGCTCTCTATGGGGCGAATCGTATCGGCTTGCTCTCGGTCTATGATTTCTAATTCTAAGCCTTCATTTTCTACTCTTGTTGTATTACCTGTGGCTTCTGCCTTGCGAATAAGGTATCGGTTGTTAAAACTTTTCAAATGATTGTTTGCCAAAGTTACCAAATTTTGTAAGGTCAGGCTTTGGGCAAATTTTCTAAATTTATCTCCTTCTGCCGAACCAATAAGATGATTGAGTTTTGCCCAACGTGCCTCTTCTTTTTCTTGTTGTTGTATTGTTTCAGAAAGTTTTTCGTATTCTTGTATATTTTTTTCATTTTGCTGAATTTCAGCTTCAATCTGCCCGATAAGCCTATTAAACTCAGCTTCTTGTGCCGAAATTTCAGCTTTTTGGACTTTCAGTTCTTGCAACGAAGCATTTGTATGAATATTTTTTTGTATATCTTCTTTTTCGGCTAATTTGCTTGCTAAAAGAGCTTTTGTGGTTTGTTGTTCTTTCTGCAAATCATCTTGTAGTTTTCGGTATTTTTGGGCGGTTTCTCTGGGCAAGATTTTTGTTTTCAAATCATCTAAATTGGCAAAGCCTTTTTCCAAAACTTTTGGTAAAATCTCGTCAGTATTTTGGGTAAGTTTCTGCTTGTTTTGTTGTAATGTTTCATTGAGCGTTGCAAAATTGCTTTCAGTGATTTTCAGTTCATTTTGTAAGCTATTGTATTGATTTTGTAGATTTTCAATTTTTTTTCGATTTTCTTCATCTTGTTTTCGGAGGTCTTCAATAATTTGTGTTGCATTTTTGCCATCGGGGGCGATGCTACGAATTTTTTGTTCTACGTTGGCTAAGGTGGTCTTGTTATCAGTAAGTTCTTGTTTTTGTTTGTAGATGGCTTTTTCTTTTTGGGTTAAGGAAATTGTACTTTGCAAAGAATTGATGTTTTTTTGTAAATGCCATAAATTTTCCAATTCTTGCTCAATTTGTTTTTGTTGGTTCTGGGCTTGTGCGAGGCGTTGGGGGAGCGTTTCGGTTTGGATATTTTCGGCAAGCATTTTTCGTTCAATTTCTCTTATCTGATTTTGGAGTGCTGCAATTTCTTGGTTTCGTTGCTCTAAGCGTGCTTCTAAAGCCTTTTTAGGACTATCTTGAAGTTGTTTTTGTAGTGTTTTCAATTGTTTTTGGGTATTTTGTAGCTTTGTTTCGTGTGCTGAGAGTTCGCTATGAGGCAGGTTTTCGGCAAAAGGGTGATGCGTAGAACCACAAAGCGGACAAGGCTCGCCTCTACGCAAATGCTTGCGTTGTGCTTCGTAACTGGCAATAAGTCTTTCTTGCTCTATGATAGTTTGCAAAAGTGCGATTTCGTTTTCTAAACGGCTAATTTCGTGCTTGGTTTGTTCCCATTCGGTTTGTACTTTTTCAAGTTGTAGGCTTTCTTGTTCGTTTTCAAAGATTTTTTTGGTCAGATTATCTTTTTTTTCGGACAATCTTTGGGCTTCATTTTGCCATTTTTGCAAATGACTGATAATTTCCTGAATATTTTTTCTTTCATTTTGGAGTATTTCGGGGGCTTTTTTTGCTTTTTGTTCTTGTTGTGCGAGCAAGAGTTGCTTATCAAGATTTTGTATTTTTTCTTCTAAGGCTTGCAGGCTGTCGGAAAAAGAATAATTAGCTTCTTTGGCAATTTTTTGCAGTTCTTCTTCGGAAATTCTGATTTGTTCTTGTATTTTTTTTAGATTTTCGGTTAAATTATTCCTTTCAGTTTCCAAAGGAATGAGTTGCTCTCTTACGATTTTTTCTTTTTCGTTTTTTTCGTTTATGAAATTTTGATAGGTGTTGTTTTCTTTTTTTAATTGAGTTTCTATCTTTTGTATTTTTTCAAGATAGTCGTTTATTTGGGTTTGGGTGGTTTGTATTTTTTGTTCTTTTTCGTTGATTTCTTTGTTTAATCGCTCTATTTCGTGCAAAGTTGTTTCAAATTCTACGGCTTTTTCGTGTTGGGCAAGGGCTTGGGTTTGTGGGGCAATATCTGATAATCCTTTTTGGATTTGTTTTTCTTCTTCTTGCAGTGTAGCGATTTCGCTGATGATTTGCTCCAAGCGTTCTAATCTAACAATTTGAGGCTCAATTTCTTGGATTTGATTTTCCAGAATTTTTATTTGCCTGTATACGTTTTCTTTTTGATTTCTTTTGGCTTCTAAGTCTTCGGGACTAAAGGTTTGGATTGCATCTTTCTGCTTTTTTAAAATTTTTAAGGATTCTTCTACTTTTTTGCGTTTTTCATATACTTTTGTAGAAATTTGTTGGTAAATTTCTGTTCTTGTCATTTTTTCTAAAAGTTCGGCTCTTTCGTTGGGTTTGGCTTTCAGAAAGCGTGTAAATTCGCCTTGTGCCAGCATCACCGAACGCAGAAATTGCTCAAAGTCTAATTGGGTAATTTTTTCTATCTCTCTCAAAACTTCTTTTTTCTTGCTTCTGTTGTCTTCTTTCTTGCTTCTGTTGTCGGTCTCATCTTCCATATTGACAAGCATCATTTGGGGTTCGGCAGCTTTGTTTTTTACATCAAGTTTATTATACTCCCAACGAGATTTGTATTGCTTGCCATTAACCTCGAACTGCACTTCTGCAAAACATTCGGTAGTGCCTCGGCTCATAACACTTTCGGCTAAGCCTCCAGCTTTTTCGCGGCGGCCGTATCGGTTGGTTTGGCTGTATAGAGCCAACGTAATAGCATCTAAAATGGTGGTTTTACCGCTACCCGTATTGCCTGTAATCAGGAAAAGAGAATTTTCGATGAAGGAAGGTTGGGTAAGGTCTATTTCGTGTTCTCCGTAGAGCGATTGTATATTTTTGAGGCGTATTTTTAAGATTTTCATCTGATTTGAAGTTTTGGCAATTGTAAGCTAAGCAAAAAACACACTGCGAACAAATATTTCAGAAGAGATTTTTCTGTAAATTTATCAAAATAATTTTTTCAAGTATTGCTACTGTTGTGCAAATTTTATTTATTTGGTGCAATGGTAGCATCTTTCTTCTTCATTCAAAAAAATTATTGGCTGTGCGTACATTCTACCAAAGCATTGTTTTTGTATGTTTCAATACCCTTGTCTTCGCCCAAAATCCTTATCCTCGCACCGAACTTCGGGGCGTTTGGATAACTACCATAAATAACATAGATTGGCCTTCGCGTAGAGCTTTGAGTAGAGAAGCCCAACAAAAAGAATACATTGACCTGCTCGAGAAGCTCAAAAAACATAATTTCAATTCGGTATTCACGCAAATTCGTCCTGCGGCTGATGCCCTCTACGAAAGTAGCTACGAGCCTTGGTCGGAGGTACTAAGTGGCAAGCAAGGCACGCCCCCCGAACCTTACTACGACCCCACCGCTTGGATGATACAAGAATGTAGAAAACGAAATTTGGAGTTTCACGCTTGGGTAAATCCATTTAGAGCAGTGAGTAGCACCGCTTTCAGTAACATTCACCCCGAACATATCACCCGACGCCGCCCCGAATGGTTTTTTCGTTACGGCGACCGTATTTATTTCAACCCAGGTATTCCCGATGTTAGAGATTACCTCGTAAAAGTGATTTTGGAGATAGTCAGAAAGTACGATATTGATGGTTTGCACTTTGACGATTATTTTTATCCTTACAAAATCGTAGGTGAACGCATCAATGATGACGATACCTTTGATAAATATGGAAAAAATTTTACAAACATTGAAGATTGGCGAAGAAATAACATTGACCTGTTTATTCAAGCCATTTCCGATAGTCTCAAAGCTATTAAGCCCAAAGTAAAGTTTGGGATTAGCCCCGCAGGAGGTTGGCGAAATAAATCGCAAGACCTGCGAGGCTCTGATACACGCGTAGGACAGCCCTCTTACGACCACGTCTATGCCGATACCCGCAAATGGCTCAAATTAGGCTGGGTAGATTATCTTGCCCCTCAAATCTATTGGAGTACGCAATCCAAATATGCTCCCTACGAAGTCTTGATTGATTGGTGGGATAAAAATTCCTTCCGAAGGCATATCTACAGCGGACAGGCTGTTTTCAAAATCGCCAGCCCCGAAGAAGAAAACACCTGGCATCAGCCTGAGGAGCTATTCAGGCAAATAAAAGTCAATAGAAACTACAAAAATGTAAAAGGTAATGTGTTTTTTTCGGCAAAGCATCTGCTTCGCAACCCCCTGAAAATAATGGATAGCTTAGAACAAAAATACTACAAATACCCTGCCCTTGTACCTGCTATGCCTTGGAAAGACTCCATCGCCCCACTGCCGCCCAATAGCCTCAAAGCTACTGTGGTAGAAGAAAATAATGTAGTCCTCAAATGGAAAACGCCCCAAGCCGCCACCGATGGCGAAACACCTGCTTATTATGTAGTTTTTCGCTTCGATAACGAACTTGCTATCAACACAGAAGATGCCTCAAAAATTGTAGCCATACAATCAGAAACATTTTTTTTGGATAAAAATCTTGAAAAAAATAAAAGATACATCTATGTAGTGAAATCTTTTGATAAATTGCACAACGAAAGCAAGAAATACAGTATCGTAAGAATCGCAACCGTTCGCAAACTTACAATGGCTTCGCCTATCAAGGAAGGACAAATAGAAGAGGAGTAAAGAGTAAGGATTGGTAAATTCAACTGCTTAAAATTTAGCTTATGGCAAAAATATTGATTATTGATGATGAAGCGGCTATTCGTAAAGCCTTACGAGAAATCTTAGAGTACGAAAAACATCAAGTCTTTGAAGCCAAAGACGGCGAAGAAGGGCTTGCTATGCTGAGCAACGAAGACTACGATGTGGCTCTATGCGATATAAAAATGCCTAAAATGGACGGCTTAGAGGTACTTACCAAGTTCAACGAATTGGGAAAAAGTACGCAATTTATTATGGTTTCGGCTCACGGAACCATCGAAACCGCCGTAGAAGCTACTAAAAAAGGAGCTTTTGAGTTTATCACCAAGCCACCCGACCTTAACCGACTCTTGCTCGTAGTACGTAATGCCTTAGAAAAAAATAATTTGGTAGAAGAAACCAAGAAATTACGCAAAACTATCAGCAAAGTTATTAACAAAAAGTACGAAATCGTAGGGAACTCTCCTGCCATCAGGCAAGTGAAAGAAGATATTGCCAAAGTAGCTAAAACCGATGCACGCGTGCTGATTATGGGTCCTAACGGCTCAGGTAAAGAATTAGTTTGTAGGCAAATTCACGAGCAAAGCGACCGCCGTAATATGCCTTTCGTGGAAGTGAATTGTGCCGCTATCCCCAGCGAACTCATTGAAAGCGAACTCTTCGGACACGAAAAAGGCTCTTTTACGGGAGCTATCAAAGACAAAAAAGGAAAATTCGAACAAGCCGATGGCGGTACGCTCTTCCTCGACGAAATCGGCGATATGAGCCTCTCGGCACAAGCCAAAGTGCTACGTGCCTTGCAAGAACAAAAAATTACACGCGTCGGTAGTGACAAAGACATCAAGGTAAATGTGCGTGTCATTGCCGCAACCAATAAAGATTTGAAAGCCGAAATCCAGAAAGGAAATTTTAGAGAAGATTTGTTCCACCGATTAGGCGTGATTGTCATCAAAGTTCCTTCCTTAGACGAAAGAAAAGAAGATATACCTTTGCTTACAGATAAATTTTTAAACGATATTGCCGAAGAATACAGAACCACACCCAAACCCATTGACCAAGAAGCTATCAAACTTTTAGAACAAAGAACTTGGTCGGGCAATATTCGTGAGCTTCGTAACGTGGTAGAACGCCTTGTAATTATGAGCGGAGCAAAGATTACTGCCGAAGATGTGAAAAAATATGCTATGATTTGATGAATCTTGTAAGTGATTAGACACAAGAGACAAGAGGCAAGAGACAAGACAAAAAATTGTCTATCAGTATTTTGCCCCAGTAAAAGTGTCCTTTTAATTTTGTGGAACTACTTATTTCCCTTCATATCAAACAGAAGTAACTTCGTTGAAATCTTTTTAGGTTGCTTCTGTTTTTAGTTTGGCGAAAAATTATCATTGCCATCTTTCTCACTCTCTTCTATGTATTCATCATCACTTTTTTTCTGTTTTTGGGTATGAAAAGAAAGTAACAAAGCAGGCAAAATGGTAAGATTGGTAATCATAGCGACAAACAGCGTAGAGGCACTCAGAAGCCCCAGAGATACCGTCCCCTGAAATTCGGAAAAAATAAAAATACTAAAACCTGCTATTAGCACAATTGAAGTGTAAATCATACTCAAACCTGTTTCTTTGATGCTCGTAATGACAGCGTGAATATGGTCAGGGTCTTTGTCTAATTGCAATCGGTAATGAGCCAAGAAGTGTATGGTATCATCTACGGCAATGCCCAAAACAATACTAAATACTATCATCGTACTGGGTTTAAGGGGGATTCCTAAAAAGCCCATTAAACCTGCCGTAGCAATCATTGGGATAATGTTGGGAATGAGTGAAATAATAATGAGCCGAAGACTTGTGAAAATAATTCCATTGGCAAATCCTACCAAGACGACCGCAATCAGAATGCTCCAAAACAAATTGTTGATAAGATACGTATTGGCTTTTGCAAAAATAGGCATCGTGCCTGTAACTTTTACTTCTACGTTTTTGTCAAATATTCTTTTAATAGTAGGCTGAATGTCTTTTTCGAGCATTTCATTCATCTTGATAGAACCCATATCGGCTACTTTGAACGAAATTCTCATTCTTTGCTCTAAGGAATCTACAAAATATTTGGAAAGGTCATTCTGGTTGTCATCGGTAGGTTTGGAAACATATTTCTGAAAAAATACCCAATTTCGGCTATCGGGAAGGGAATAAAAATTTGTATCGCCATTGAAATATACTTGGTTGGCACTTTTGAGATAATCTACAATAGAAAGCGGTTTGCCTATTTCAGGTAATTTGGAAAGCTCTAACTCCAAAGAATCGGCTTTTGCCAAAATACCTCTTTTACGCAAACCTTTGGGCTTTTTGGTGTCAATCACTACTTCCAAAGGCATTACCCCCGAGAAATTGTCTTCAAAAAACTTCAAATCGCTTCTCACACCGCTTGTTTCGGGCAGGTCATCAACCAAGAAAGCTAAGGGTTTGAGTTGTGTCATTCCCCAAAATCCCAAAGCTACCAAAAGTACGTTGATACCATACACCCATTTTCGGTATTTAAGAGCTACGCGAGTCAGAAAGTTCAGGAAGGATTTCAGATAGCGTATCTCCAAATGCTTAATAGAACGCACCGAAGGCGGAGGTAAGTAAGAATAGATAATCGCTACCAAACAAATACTTAAAAAAAATGTAGCCAAAATGCTCAAACTCATCACCGTGCCAAACTCCGAAAGCAAATCCACATCTCCGAAAGCAAAAACTGCAAAGCCCGTAGCAGTAGTAAGGTTGGCAATAATCGTTACCAAGCCAATTTCTAAAAGCATTTGCTTGATAGCGTGAATTTTATCTTGCTTTTTGATGAACTCTTGTTGATATTTATTGATAAGATAAATACAATTCGGTACGGCTATCACGACCAAGATAGGAGGCATCAGTCCTGTGAGGGCTGTAATCTGATAGCCCAAAAGATACATCAAGCCCATAGACCAAAATACAGCAGCGGCAATTACACTTAAAGCTACTACCAAAGGTTGCCAAGAACGAAAAAAAAACAAT
>Ga0308393_1000698_pt1 | contig 16907 bp, 11 predicted proteins | sample Hotspr2Sampleee2_FD_202364 | JGI IMG/M metagenome (GOLD analysis project Ga0308393, IMG submission 202364) | Hot spring phototrophic mat microbial communities from Mushroom Spring, Yellowstone National Park, Wyoming, United States - 20050630_ee2 ... | reverse complement strand
AACGCGGGTCGCGTAGTGTTTCAGTGCTCTACCGTGAGCCGAAATTGTTGAAAGTTGGATTATGTCGGCGAGTGGACGTTGTATGCCTGGTTTCAGTGCTCTACCGTGAGCCGAAATTGTTGAAAGTCAATACGATCCGGCGCGGGTAGTGATATGCTGACTGTTTCAGTGCTCTACCGTGAGCCGAAATTGTTGAAAGGTTCGCCGTCTGGCTGACGCTGGAACTCTTAAAACGCGTTTCAGTGCTCTACCGTGAGCCGAAATTGTTGAAAGTACTAGACACGACGACTACACAACGTCGGTTGCGGTTTCAGTGCTCTACCGTGAGCCGAAATTGTTGAAAGACACAGTGTTGTGACAGTCACAGCCCGCGCTGCCGCGGTTTCAGTGCTCTACCGTGAGCCGAAATTGTTGAAAGTTATACAATAAATTGGACTGGTCAACCACCAATAACGTTTCAGTGCTCTACCGTGAGCCGAAATTGTTGAAAGTCACCGTCGGTCGGCACCGGCGTCTCGATAGACATTGAGTTTCAGTGCTCTACCGTGAGCCGAAATTGTTGAAAGCCAGCGGTTGATGTGAATCCTATCTCGCGGAATTGGGTTTCAGTGCTCTACCGTGAGCCGAAATTGTTGAAAGTTGCAAACAACGCGGGCGCGCTGGCTGTAGATCGCTGTGTTTCAGTGCTCTACCGTGAGCCGAAATTGTTGAAAGTCCGTTGTATCCGACAGCCATCCCTGCGCCTGCGCGTTTCAGTGCTCTACCGTGAGCCGAAATTGTTGAAAGCGTGATTCTGATTGATGAATCGTGGCGACTCGTCGCGGGTTTCAGTGCTCTACCGTGAGCCGAAATTGTTGAAAGCGATCAGCATCATCGCCGTCACCGTCGTCGCGATGACCGTTTCAGTGCTCTACCGTGAGCCGAAATTGTTGAAAGACGAACTGTTCGGTTCGGGGGGTTGGTCGACGACGTGTTTCAGTGCTCTACCGTGAGCCGAAATTGTTGAAAGCTGTTTGCGATACGCACCCGCGCACGCCTCGAGCGTGTTTCAGTGCTCTACCGTGAGCCGAAATTGTTGAAAGCGACCTCCATCAACCGAGTGCCATCATCTTCATAGAGTTTCAGTGCTCTACCGTGAGCCGAAATTGTTGAAAGAATCCCATCTCCAATCACTCCACGCGCCCGTCCCTGGTTTCAGTGCTCTACCGTGAGCCGAAATTGTTGAAAGCCCACACAAAAAGCCCGTTCGCAGATGTGTGCGAACGTTTCAGTGCTCTACCGTGAGCCGAAATTGTTGAAAGTCGCCGCGATCTACACGCGGCATGGTCTCTACGTGAAGTTTCAGTGCTCTACCGTGAGCCGAAATTGTTGAAAGCGACGTGGGTGTACAGCGACGGATTGGGTTGGTGGTGTTTCAGTGCTCTACCGTGAGCCGAAATTGTTGAAAGGTTCCGACCGGCGCGGGCCGTTCAGCACGAGGGAAGGTTTCAGTGCTCTACCGTGAGCCGAAATTGTTGAAAGTTTACGCACGATCCGCGAAGCACCGAACGAAGTTGCGGTTTCAGTGCTCTACCGTGAGCCGAAATTGTTGAAAGTCGGTGTAGGAGGGAACTATGTCGCATTCTGGGGTTATTGAGTTTCAGTGCTCTACCGTGAGCCGAAATTGTTGAAAGGCTGCCGCGCAGTTTATACAAACCGCGATCAACGCGTGTTTCAGTGCTCTACCGTGAGCCGAAATTGTTGAAAGACTCGATCATCATTTGTGTCGCGTCTTTAGTGGTTGGTTTCAGTGCTCTACCGTGAGCCGAAATTGTTGAAAGCGCTCACGAGAGCAGCTTCGGGCGCAAAGGCGTCGCAGGTTTCAGTGCTCTACCGTGAGCCGAAATTGTTGAAAGCTACACCGACGCGGTGTAGGGGTTTTTTGTTTGTCGGTTTCAGTGCTCTACCGTGAGCCGAAATTGTTGAAAGACGAAGCGCGCTGCTGTGCTCGAAGCCGCGAACGCGCTGGTTTCAGTGCTCTACCGTGAGCCGAAATTGTTGAAAGACGGCATCACATCTGGTGATGCGCGAGACAGTAGGGAGTTTCAGTGCTCTACCGTGAGCCGAAATTGTTGAAAGTACCGGCGCGTTGACAACGGTCCACAACACGATCAAGAGTTTCAGTGCTCTACCGTGAGCCGAAATTGTTGAAAGTCCGCCCGCGTTGGTCACCCACACGTGCAGTTGATCGTTTCAGTGCTCTACCGTGAGCCGAAATTGTTGAAAGGCTGCACGTCGCGGATCAGACGGTACAGCGACGTATGTTTCAGTGCTCTACCGTGAGCCGAAATTGTTGAAAGACTTATCTCGCGTGTCCCCCCCCAACCCGTTACGACGATGTTTCAGTGCTCTACCGTGAGCCGAAATTGTTGAAAGCACTCCGCCGCTTCCCCAACCCGGCTTTCACAACCCGTTTCAGTGCTCTACCGTGAGCCGAAATTGTTGAAAGAACCTGGCCAAGTTGCCGCGAATGTTGTTTGCACCAGCGTTTCAGTGCTCTACCGTGAGCCGAAATTGTTGAAAGTGGTCAGCAGCGCGAGGGCTTACGCCACCAGCAACGAGTTTCAGTGCTCTACCGTGAGCCGAAATTGTTGAAAGATGTTTTCTATTACTACCTGCACACCACCCGCGATACCGGTTTCAGTGCTCTACCGTGAGCCGAAATTGTTGAAAGCGCTGGCGTCAATCGCAGCAGTGCGGATCGCGTCTGCGTTTCAGTGCTCTACCGTGAGCCGAAATTGTTGAAAGTTGCGCTGTGTTGGCTGTTTGACACGCAGGATGTTGTTGGTTTCAGTGCTCTACCGTGAGCCGAAATTGTTGAAAGCCAGCGCCTTCCGCCGCTGTTTCAGACTGACGACCGTTTCAGTGCTCTACCGTGAGCCGAAATTGTTGAAAGGCGCGATGGTTGCGCGCGGGATCGTTCACGATGGGAGTTTCAGTGCTCTACCGTGAGCCGAAATTGTTGAAAGACGCGAGATAAGTTGGGGCGGGTTAAGCGTGAGTTATGTGTTTCAGTGCTCTACCGTGAGCCGAAATTGTTGAAAGGAAACGCGACGGCGGCGATGAGCATCATCGCCGTGAGTTTCAGTGCTCTACCGTGAGCCGAAATTGTTGAAAGGGAGTGGCGGGTACATCACGCCACCACCGGAAGAGCGCTTGTTTCAGTGCTCTACCGTGAGCCGAAATTGTTGAAAGTCAAGTACTATCGCTCACATGCGCTCGTGAGCGATAGGGTTTCAGTGCTCTACCGTGAGCCGAAATTGTTGAAAGAGCTGATCATTTATTGTACAAAATTATCAAAAACAATAGTTTCAGTGCTCTACCGTGAGCCGAAATTGTTGAAAGCAGTGTATGAGCGCATCCTTCCACAAATTTTTGAACGTTTCAGTGCTCTACCGTGAGCCGAAATTGTTGAAAGCGATCCCACAGATATCCCTCAACCTCGTCGTACACCAGTTTCAGTGCTCTACCGTGAGCCGAAATTGTTGAAAGCGTTGGTGCCGGCGAATCGGCCACGATCACGATCCTGTTTCAGTGCTCTACCGTGAGCCGAAATTGTTGAAAGGTCGGGAATGCGACGGTCGAGGTGCGATCCGGCGAATGTTTCAGTGCTCTACCGTGAGCCGAAATTGTTGAAAGCAAATGTCGGAACTGTCAAGCGCGACAGTTCCAACGGTTTCAGTGCTCTACCGTGAGCCGAAATTGTTGAAAGGCGCCGGAGGGTTTTGTATTCGCGAATGCGGATTACGGTTTCAGTGCTCTACCGTGAGCCGAAATTGTTGAAAGTTCGTTTTATAATATTACAACCACAGGTTTGGCAACGTTTCAGTGCTCTACCGTGAGCCGAAATTGTTGAAAGTCCGTCGCGCTGATCAACTGCGCGACGTAGTAGCCCGAGTTTCAGTGCTCTACCGTGAGCCGAAATTGTTGAAAGTAGGCAACGAATTGATGATGTTTCCCAGACTCCAGGTGTTTCAGTGCTCTACCGTGAGCCGAAATTGTTGAAAGCGTTCCGGCATTTGGCGTTGTCAAGCGAGATCAAGGGTTTCAGTGCTCTACCGTGAGCCGAAATTGTTGAAAGCCGACACATTGCTGTATGTTGCGAACGGTCAATCGCGTTTCAGTGCTCTACCGTGAGCCGAAATTGTTGAAAGTCATAATGGCGCGGGCGATGCGCGAGGCGTTTGTACTGTTTCAGTGCTCTACCGTGAGCCGAAATTGTTGAAAGATTCGTTGTATCCGCGTTTAGAGAGCGCGTTTCGTTGTTTCAGTGCTCTACCGTGAGCCGAAATTGTTGAAAGAAAGTTATTGTACAAAACTATCACAAACGATCTGGCGCGTTTCAGTGCTCTACCGTGAGCCGAAATTGTTGAAAGGCGTCGCGGCGCGGTTGTCAAGCGTCACAACACTGTTTCAGTGCTCTACCGTGAGCCGAAATTGTTGAAAGAAAATTGACAAAATTGTATCCACTTCCGCATACGCGGTTTCAGTGCTCTACCGTGAGCCGAAATTGTTGAAAGTCAAAAACATAATTTGACAGAATTAGCAGCGCGGTTGTTTCAGTGCTCTACCGTGAGCCGAAATTGTTGAAAGCGGCTTTGCGAAAAGCGTCAAGCTTCGCTGCGCGGAGTTTCAGTGCTCTACCGTGAGCCGAAATTGTTGAAAGGCGACGGCTGGGGTGCGCACCTACCGCGACGCGCTGCGTTTCAGTGCTCTACCGTGAGCCGAAATTGTTGAAAGGCCATAAGGATCGTTGCATTGGTGTCTCCTTTCTTGCTGGTTTCAGTGCTCTACCGTGAGCCGAAATTGTTGAAAGAAACGCGACGGTGAAGATCGATACTATCGAACTGTCGGTTTCAGTGCTCTACCGTGAGCCGAAATTGTTGAAAGATACGTAGAAGATTATATCGCAAAACTGCGCTTCGCGGTTTCAGTGCTCTACCGTGAGCCGAAATTGTTGAAAGGCGATACCCCTATCCTTCCGCCGCCAGAGCGGGCCGCGCGTTTCAGTGCTCTACCGTGAGCCGAAATTGTTGAAAGACAATTGACTTTCGTACAGACAGCCCGTTCGTCTGGGTTTCAGTGCTCTACCGTGAGCCGAAATTGTTGAAAGGCGGGTTGGTTACCACAACAACAACGCGAGTGTATTGTTTCAGTGCTCTACCGTGAGCCGAAATTGTTGAAAGCCCCCTCATCAGTAATTTCCAGTGAGCCGTAACCAATGTTTCAGTGCTCTACCGTGAGCCGAAATTGTTGAAAGGCGACGGGTATACAACCATTAGCATCAAACACCCGTCGTTTCAGTGCTCTACCGTGAGCCGAAATTGTTGAAAGATACGCAGTGTTGTGACACCTGGCCAACGCTACCGGCGGTTTCAGTGCTCTACCGTGAGCCGAAATTGTTGAAAGAACAGTACAAAGTGGTCACACTCGAAGGGCAAGACATTGTTTCAGTGCTCTACCGTGAGCCGAAATTGTTGAAAGCGCCCAGCGCGCCGCCGCTTTCGCGTCATAATAATCGTTTCAGTGCTCTACCGTGAGCCGAAATTGTTGAAAGAGTCTAAATACCGCGCAACTTCGTCCGGTGCTTCGGTTTCAGTGCTCTACCGTGAGCCGAAATTGTTGAAAGCACCGACGCCCAGCGCCCTCTGTGCACTCGCGCCTGGTTTCAGTGCTCTACCGTGAGCCGAAATTGTTGAAAGACGCGCAAACCCGGATGTGAGACGCTCACGGTACCAGTTTCAGTGCTCTACCGTGAGCCGAAATTGTTGAAAGACGATGCGAATCTTAAGCATCGTAAAGTCCGCGCCGTGTTTCAGTGCTCTACCGTGAGCCGAAATTGTTGAAAGACGATACGCGACGCTTGCGCGCAATCTACAAGAGCGCGAGTTTCAGTGCTCTACCGTGAGCCGAAATTGTTGAAAGTCGCGGGCGACGGGCGGCACACAGGCGGAGAACGATAGTTTCAGTGCTCTACCGTGAGCCGAAATTGTTGAAAGTCAAAAGACGAAGCGCTGAAATTACTTGACGAGAGGTTTCAGTGCTCTACCGTGAGCCGAAATTGTTGAAAGCGCGGTCTACGAAAACTGGGCAAAGAGTGTTGAAGACGTTTCAGTGCTCTACCGTGAGCCGAAATTGTTGAAAGCGCGGCTGATCCCCACTCGCTGCAACGCTGCCAACGGTTTCAGTGCTCTACCGTGAGCCGAAATTGTTGAAAGTTTTCTCTATGCGTCTGCTTAGACGCTTTCCAAGTTTCAGTGCTCTACCGTGAGCCGAAATTGTTGAAAGCCGTATTCTCCAATTCCGGTAGTACGTTGAGCAAGTTGAGTTTCAGTGCTCTACCGTGAGCCGAAATTGTTGAAAGACCGTTCGCTGTGAACTTAGCGCGTTGAAAAGTCGCGCCGTTTCAGTGCTCTACCGTGAGCCGAAATTGTTGAAAGCTGGCGCGTGGGGCGTTGTTGACGGAAAATTGACGTTGTTTCAGTGCTCTACCGTGAGCCGAAATTGTTGAAAGCTGGCGGCACATCCTCGAAAGTGAGCGGGTTCGTTGGGTTTCAGTGCTCTACCGTGAGCCGAAATTGTTGAAAGTTGGCGGCGGTGTGGGCAATCCAATCCGCGCTTAGTGAAGGTTTCAGTGCTCTACCGTGAGCCGAAATTGTTGAAAGCGACGCCGAAAGCAGCGCAGACAACAAAATGCGCCCCGGCGGGGTTTCAGTGCTCTACCGTGAGCCGAAATTGTTGAAAGGCGTTCGTTGCGCCGGATGGCTACGTTTTCGCGAACGGTTTCAGTGCTCTACCGTGAGCCGAAATTGTTGAAAGAAAAGATATGGAACAAACTTTCCAGGTTCGTTTTTAGCGGTTTCAGTGCTCTACCGTGAGCCGAAATTGTTGAAAGGCGCTGCACAAGTCGCGCTTGCGAGCGTAGCGGTACGTTTCAGTGCTCTACCGTGAGCCGAAATTGTTGAAAGTGAGCACGGTGGAAGCGCTGCGGTTGGTTGGTCTGAGTTTCAGTGCTCTACCGTGAGCCGAAATTGTTGAAAGGGCCTGCCGGAGCCGACACTGATCGTTCATACCGGCAACGTTTCAGTGCTCTACCGTGAGCCGAAATTGTTGAAAGTTGACACTGTACCGATAATCCTCTTCAGCCGACGCGTTTCAGTGCTCTACCGTGAGCCGAAATTGTTGAAAGACTTCCGTACATTCTCGACAAACTGATGGAACGTTTTGTTTCAGTGCTCTACCGTGAGCCGAAATTGTTGAAAGTGTCCAAACAACATCGAGTGGTGTACTCGCAAAAATACGTTTCAGTGCTCTACCGTGAGCCGAAATTGTTGAAAGCCAGCGCGGTGATTGAGAAAGTCGCGAACAACGTTCGCGTTTCAGTGCTCTACCGTGAGCCGAAATTGTTGAAAGTTGATAATCGCTTACTGTGCTTCTAGTATACCGCGTCGGTTTCAGTGCTCTACCGTGAGCCGAAATTGTTGAAAGCGAAAACGCGCCAAGCGACGCGTTGGCACTGTTCAGGGTTTCAGTGCTCTACCGTGAGCCGAAATTGTTGAAAGGCGACTGGGGCTTACGCCGTACTACGAGAACGGTAAGGTTTCAGTGCTCTACCGTGAGCCGAAATTGTTGAAAGCGATGAAAAACTGCGTTACGTATTTTATCGAATCAAGTTTCAGTGCTCTACCGTGAGCCGAAATTGTTGAAAGTGCAGTGTTACACTGCTGAGTGTCCAAACAACATCGAGGTTTCAGTGCTCTACCGTGAGCCGAAATTGTTGAAAGCCAGTTCGCCGGTAGCGATGCCGGAATAATCCGCGCGTTTCAGTGCTCTACCGTGAGCCGAAATTGTTGAAAGGAGAATACGCTCGTATACTGCTTTTAGAGCGCGGATCGTTTCAGTGCTCTACCGTGAGCCGAAATTGTTGAAAGTCGCAACGAGGATTGGGCGCGAGCGGCGCGGTTGGTAGTTTCAGTGCTCTACCGTGAGCCGAAATTGTTGAAAGATAATCTGGATCAGCACCTAACCGCGCCGCTAGCTCGTTTCAGTGCTCTACCGTGAGCCGAAATTGTTGAAAGGAAACAGTGCAGACGATGGCGCTGATTGCGCCGTCTGTTTCAGTGCTCTACCGTGAGCCGAAATTGTTGAAAGCGAAGAGCGGCGCGCTGCGGAGCGGAAAGCAGAGCGTTTCAGTGCTCTACCGTGAGCCGAAATTGTTGAAAGTCGATGAAAAACTGCGTTACGTATTTTATCGAATCAAGTTTCAGTGCTCTACCGTGAGCCGAAATTGTTGAAAGTGGTATCCGTCAGCTCGTTACTGCGCGTCCAAACGCGTTTCAGTGCTCTACCGTGAGCCGAAATTGTTGAAAGCTGAATTTAGAAGATTTTTTACCGCAAGCCTGGCTGTTTCAGTGCTCTACCGTGAGCCGAAATTGTTGAAAGTCACAGACTGCGCTAATTGCTGTACCGCCGACAGCGGTTTCAGTGCTCTACCGTGAGCCGAAATTGTTGAAAGGCTTGGGACGTTATTGTAGCTGACCGTGTGATGACCCTGTTTCAGTGCTCTACCGTGAGCCGAAATTGTTGAAAGTCGCAGACGCCAGGTCGGTATTTTGCAACATATAAGTTTCAGTGCTCTACCGTGAGCCGAAATTGTTGAAAGCGGATTTCCATTCATCCAAACAGCGGGAAATTGCTACGTTTCAGTGCTCTACCGTGAGCCGAAATTGTTGAAAGCTCACTACGCTGTTTGGTCGCGCATACAGCGCGCTGCGTTTCAGTGCTCTACCGTGAGCCGAAATTGTTGAAAGCAAGTAAATGGCAAGTTTTGGGTGTTAATGACCTCCCGTTTCAGTGCTCTACCGTGAGCCGAAATTGTTGAAAGCCGTTGACTGAATTGCGGCCCAGGCCGTCGCGGTTGAGTTTCAGTGCTCTACCGTGAGCCGAAATTGTTGAAAGGCAAAGTGTTTATCGCGACGCTAGCCGCGCCGCGAGTTTCAGTGCTCTACCGTGAGCCGAAATTGTTGAAAGTGGTGTTGGATGACGAAGCCCCCGCCAGCGCCCGCGTCGGTTTCAGTGCTCTACCGTGAGCCGAAATTGTTGAAAGAAAAATCAAAACAATATTTATCTCGTTGAGTGCAAGTTTCAGTGCTCTACCGTGAGCCGAAATTGTTGAAAGCGTTGTTGTGACGTACCACAAACAGCCCGCGCTGCGCGTTTCAGTGCTCTACCGTGAGCCGAAATTGTTGAAAGCGATACGCGCCGACTTCGCGCAATCTACAAGAGCGCGAGTTTCAGTGCTCTACCGTGAGCCGAAATTGTTGAAAGTTGCGCGGTGTAGGAAAATACACAACCCCACCGACGTTTCAGTGCTCTACCGTGAGCCGAAATTGTTGAAAGAGCGCGGCGCAACGATATATGCTGAATTGTCCGCCAGGTTTCAGTGCTCTACCGTGAGCCGAAATTGTTGAAAGTCTTGGCGTACTCTCTACGGAGAGTACGACGAAGACAGGTTTCAGTGCTCTACCGTGAGCCGAAATTGTTGAAAGAGCAGTGATGACGCGCTGATAGTGCGCGAGGTCGGCGGTTTCAGTGCTCTACCGTGAGCCGAAATTGTTGAAAGCGTAATGTACAATCAAGTGTTGCGCTGCAACGAGGCGGTTTCAGTGCTCTACCGTGAGCCGAAATTGTTGAAAGCCGGCCCGGCCTCGATCCCCGCTCGTCGCGGGTCTTTTGTTTCAGTGCTCTACCGTGAGCCGAAATTGTTGAAAGACCATATCTTCTTGATAAACTGATGGAACGTTTCGTTTCAGTGCTCTACCGTGAGCCGAAATTGTTGAAAGGGCATTGGTGTCCTCATCAACCTCGCCCGCGAGTAGTTTCAGTGCTCTACCGTGAGCCGAAATTGTTGAAAGCAAGCCCGGCCAGGCGCGGTATACTACGAGCGTAATGTTTCAGTGCTCTACCGTGAGCCGAAATTGTTGAAAGTAACAATTCTACGCTCGTATGGTCGTAACGCTAACAAGTTTCAGTGCTCTACCGTGAGCCGAAATTGTTGAAAGGCGTTCGTTGCGCCGGATGGCTACGTTTTCGCGAACGGTTTCAGTGCTCTACCGTGAGCCGAAATTGTTGAAAGACTTTAACACGCGCTAATTTTTCTTCAACAACAAGGTTTCAGTGCTCTACCGTGAGCCGAAATTGTTGAAAGGGCGGAAAACGGCGCGTTGTGCCGGTAATCAATCAGGTTTCAGTGCTCTACCGTGAGCCGAAATTGTTGAAAGCGGGCGCGACTTTCTCATTCACATTCACCCGCTCACGTTTCAGTGCTCTACCGTGAGCCGAAATTGTTGAAAGCTCGCGGAAAAATCCCCAACATACCCGCTTGACAAATGTTTCAGTGCTCTACCGTGAGCCGAAATTGTTGAAAGCCAGTTAACCCCAACCCCTCTCATCAGCGCTGGTGAGGTTTCAGTGCTCTACCGTGAGCCGAAATTGTTGAAAGTCCTAACTCTTCCCCCTCGAATGAAACCACTTTGTGTTGGTTTCAGTGCTCTACCGTGAGCCGAAATTGTTGAAAGGTGACGACGGTCAGGGAAGTCGTTGAAGACATGTTGGTTTCAGTGCTCTACCGTGAGCCGAAATTGTTGAAAGGGCGGTAGGTAGTTGGAGTCGGCACACGCGCACTCGGTTTCAGTGCTCTACCGTGAGCCGAAATTGTTGAAAGACCCAACGCAGACTTTGCCGCGTTAAGCGCCGACCGTTTCAGTGCTCTACCGTGAGCCGAAATTGTTGAAAGTGCGGAGGCAACGGCTTGGGGAACGGAAGCTTGTCGCGTTTCAGTGCTCTACCGTGAGCCGAAATTGTTGAAAGCGATTCCTAGTTGCGCCTCGATCTCCCCTTCGCGCTGGTTTCAGTGCTCTACCGTGAGCCGAAATTGTTGAAAGATCAGCAACGGTATCAATGAACGCCCCGCGCTCAACGGTTTCAGTGCTCTACCGTGAGCCGAAATTGTTGAAAGCGGCCATCGCGCGGGCCATAACCACTGCGTTCCCGCCTGTTTCAGTGCTCTACCGTGAGCCGAAATTGTTGAAAGCGAAACAATACCGTTCTGAGCCAAAGTGGAAGCGAAGTTTCAGTGCTCTACCGTGAGCCGAAATTGTTGAAAGGAGAAACGATTGAGACGTTGTTGCGATATATCCCGTTTCAGTGCTCTACCGTGAGCCGAAATTGTTGAAAGCGACTGATGACCCGTCAAGTCGCGTCCCGCGTTGGGTTTCAGTGCTCTACCGTGAGCCGAAATTGTTGAAAGGATGGCCGGGGCGCGAACCGTCACCATCGCAACAAAGTTTCAGTGCTCTACCGTGAGCCGAAATTGTTGAAAGTCGGGTGAATAATTTGTACGACCCGCAACCGTTCGGTTTCAGTGCTCTACCGTGAGCCGAAATTGTTGAAAGCTGACGGTGTTGTTGCCCGCACCGTCGGCTAGTACCATGTTTCAGTGCTCTACCGTGAGCCGAAATTGTTGAAAGAAGAGTGTCCAAATACGAATCAGCGATATTTTTGTAGTTTCAGTGCTCTACCGTGAGCCGAAATTGTTGAAAGTTTGTTTGCCGCGTTGCTGGCCAGGCGCGGCGCTGTGTTTCAGTGCTCTACCGTGAGCCGAAATTGTTGAAAGTTTCGTTCTCGCCACTCTTTCAGTGAGATCTTCTCTCGGTTTCAGTGCTCTACCGTGAGCCGAAATTGTTGAAAGACGTCGGCCTGGCCCGCAAGCTGCACATTCCGGTTGGTTTCAGTGCTCTACCGTGAGCCGAAATTGTTGAAAGTTTTCTCATATGCTATCGAACCTGCCGCGTTTGCGTGGTTTCAGTGCTCTACCGTGAGCCGAAATTGTTGAAAGCGCAGTTTGGCCGGATTCCACTCCTCGCGGTGGTGCTGGTTTCAGTGCTCTACCGTGAGCCGAAATTGTTGAAAGTCGCAAACTGTATTAATTGTTGTACTGCCGAAAGCGGTTTCAGTGCTCTACCGTGAGCCGAAATTGTTGAAAGGCGTTCGTTGCGCCGGATGGCTACGTTTTCGCGAACGGTTTCAGTGCTCTACCGTGAGCCGAAATTGTTGAAAGCGGCAACAACAAAAACCCCTACACCAGCTCGGTGTAGGTTTCAGTGCTCTACCGTGAGCCGAAATTGTTGAAAGTTCACAAACGAGGGTAAGAATCTTAGCAAGAACAAAAAGTTTCAGTGCTCTACCGTGAGCCGAAATTGTTGAAAGCGAAACACCGGCGCGTTCCAGCGCGCTACCCGCGACCGCCGTTTCAGTGCTCTACCGTGAGCCGAAATTGTTGAAAGTCTGAACAGTTTTGTTACAAACCCGCGTAACGGCAAAATGTTTCAGTGCTCTACCGTGAGCCGAAATTGTTGAAAGAGCTGATGACGAGCACCGGCGCGACGGTGCCAAACTGTTTCAGTGCTCTACCGTGAGCCGAAATTGTTGAAAGGGCGTATCTGATGGCGCACAAAATAACGTTAGCCGCGCCGTTTCAGTGCTCTACCGTGAGCCGAAATTGTTGAAAGCGCTCATTCGAGCGAGGTTTTTCTGTTTCCAGCGCGGGTGTTTCAGTGCTCTACCGTGAGCCGAAATTGTTGAAAGATGTTTTCTATTACTACCTGCACACCACCCGCAATACCGGTTTCAGTGCTCTACCGTGAGCCGAAATTGTTGAAAGAGAGGGTGCAACAATGCCGGAATACGCGCCGGCGCGCGGTTTCAGTGCTCTACCGTGAGCCGAAATTGTTGAAAGGAAACCGAGCGGATGGTATGAGATCATCCACATCGCGCGTTTCAGTGCTCTACCGTGAGCCGAAATTGTTGAAAGTAGTATGCCTCGTTGTAGTCGCCCGCCACCGCCCAATGGTTTCAGTGCTCTACCGTGAGCCGAAATTGTTGAAAGAGCCGGGTTGCCCAGGAGGGCACGTTGACCATGACGTTTCAGTGCTCTACCGTGAGCCGAAATTGTTGAAAGGAGTACTGAGTACGACCGAGCTTGCTGAGACTTACCCCTGTTTCAGTGCTCTACCGTGAGCCGAAATTGTTGAAAGTCCGCGTCGTAGCGCGGGAGAAACACTTCTCCTTCATTGGTTTCAGTGCTCTACCGTGAGCCGAAATTGTTGAAAGAGCTCGGAAATGTGGAAGCAGCGAGGGGCCATCCAGGTTTCAGTGCTCTACCGTGAGCCGAAATTGTTGAAAGACTTCGCGACGCGAAGTGGAGGAAGTTCGTCATCAACAGTTTCAGTGCTCTACCGTGAGCCGAAATTGTTGAAAGGCGGGTTGGCTGCCGCAACAGCAACGCGAATGTATTGTTTCAGTGCTCTACCGTGAGCCGAAATTGTTGAAAGTGTAGACCCCTCCTTCGATCAACCGCAGCCCGCCCAAAATGTTTCAGTGCTCTACCGTGAGCCGAAATTGTTGAAAGTGGTTGATGTTGACTTCGCGTCGCAGCGTCGAGCGCGTTTCAGTGCTCTACCGTGAGCCGAAATTGTTGAAAGCACAGCGTTGAGTTGGGCGCGTTGGGGCGCGTGCTGATGTTTCAGTGCTCTACCGTGAGCCGAAATTGTTGAAAGGCCGCGCCCGACCTTTACAAACTCTCCCGCGTCTGGCGTTTCAGTGCTCTACCGTGAGCCGAAATTGTTGAAAGACGTTGTCACCCGCCTGCCGGATCCGCTCCGTGCTGGCGTTTCAGTGCTCTACCGTGAGCCGAAATTGTTGAAAGTTGGTACAAACCCGACCAACCTTAATCCGGCATCATGTTTCAGTGCTCTACCGTGAGCCGAAATTGTTGAAAGTTACCAAACGATAAGACATATTTCGCAACATCGTTCGGTTTCAGTGCTCTACCGTGAGCCGAAATTGTTGAAAGATACCGTCGATCTCGAAAATGAGTTCTTTACGAAAGTTTCAGTGCTCTACCGTGAGCCGAAATTGTTGAAAGCGCCAGGCGCGGGAGTGAAAGCAATCGAGAGCGGTGGTTTCAGTGCTCTACCGTGAGCCGAAATTGTTGAAAGGTCAACGTCTACGGCCTGGGCCGCAATTCAATCAAGTTTCAGTGCTCTACCGTGAGCCGAAATTGTTGAAAGCTGTACGCCTGTGGCTCGCCGCCACCAACGCCAACGCGTTTCAGTGCTCTACCGTGAGCCGAAATTGTTGAAAGCTGAACAGTTTTGTCACAAACCCGCGAAACGGCACAATGTTTCAGTGCTCTACCGTGAGCCGAAATTGTTGAAAGGTCTGGCCAAGCGGTCAACCGGCGCAAGCCCGGCGAAGGTTTCAGTGCTCTACCGTGAGCCGAAATTGTTGAAAGCAATCAGCATCATCGCGGTGACGGTCGTCGAGACGACCGTTTCAGTGCTCTACCGTGAGCCGAAATTGTTGAAAGAGCGACGTGTAGCACGCTTTGTTGAGCAGCACCTGGATCGTTTCAGTGCTCTACCGTGAGCCGAAATTGTTGAAAGCCAACGCACAGCAGCACGCTTATCACGACAACGCTTGTGTTTCAGTGCTCTACCGTGAGCCGAAATTGTTGAAAGTTGACCATGACCGGCCCGCGGCCGGCGCCGTAGTAGGTTTCAGTGCTCTACCGTGAGCCGAAATTGTTGAAAGACATCAAGCACATGATCCACGTCCCGTACAGACGTGGTTTCAGTGCTCTACCGTGAGCCGAAATTGTTGAAAGTTGATTGTGCACACCGGCAACGGGTTGATGCCGATCTGTTTCAGTGCTCTACCGTGAGCCGAAATTGTTGAAAGGTGGCGGGTACATCACGCCGCCCCCGGAGGAACGCAGAGTTTCAGTGCTCTACCGTGAGCCGAAATTGTTGAAAGCAGGAACGCCACCGCCGCAATCAGCATCATCGCCGTCAGTTTCAGTGCTCTACCGTGAGCCGAAATTGTTGAAAGGCTTGTCGATTGCGTCATCCTCCTCGACGAGGCGTGGGTTTCAGTGCTCTACCGTGAGCCGAAATTGTTGAAAGCGCGCTGGGGGTGCAGCGCGCCCTCGCGCCGACACGGTTTCAGTGCTCTACCGTGAGCCGAAATTGTTGAAAGACCGCTTCCGAATCCCCGTCGCCCGCGCCCGCGCGGTTTCAGTGCTCTACCGTGAGCCGAAATTGTTGAAAGTTGATGGGTTCGTTGGGAATAATCCAGGCTTTGTAGGTTTCAGTGCTCTACCGTGAGCCGAAATTGTTGAAAGGGTCATCCGTTCCGCGAAGGGTACGGGAAAGACTGAGGTTTCAGTGCTCTACCGTGAGCCGAAATTGTTGAAAGAAAGTGCCAATTCTTCGCTCCCTTCCAGAGTTGCCGTTTCAGTGCTCTACCGTGAGCCGAAATTGTTGAAAGTTACAAGCTCAACCACACTTTCTACGAGTATCGCAGTTTCAGTGCTCTACCGTGAGCCGAAATTGTTGAAAGAGCAGTGCGGCGCGGCGTTGAGGTATTGACAAATCGGTTTCAGTGCTCTACCGTGAGCCGAAATTGTTGAAAGGCGACCGCGTCGTCGGGTATCGCGCCACCCGCAGCGGTTTCAGTGCTCTACCGTGAGCCGAAATTGTTGAAAGCTCGACGAGATACGCGCCGGTTGGCACCTCGCGCGTGTTTCAGTGCTCTACCGTGAGCCGAAATTGTTGAAAGTCCTTTCTCGTCTATTTGCGCGTAACACCTCCTGAAGTTTCAGTGCTCTACCGTGAGCCGAAATTGTTGAAAGATGATCGAAAGTGTATTGACAGAAGAAGCCCGCGTCGGTTTCAGTGCTCTACCGTGAGCCGAAATTGTTGAAAGGGCTCCGGATCGTTTCTTGTCTCGAACGTCGCGCGTGTTTCAGTGCTCTACCGTGAGCCGAAATTGTTGAAAGTGCGCGGGAAGCGATTGCGGTCGGGATGAGTACAGTGTTTCAGTGCTCTACCGTGAGCCGAAATTGTTGAAAGGCGTTGACCGCAGCGCGCTGACGATCCGCGACGCTGCGAGTTTCAGTGCTCTACCGTGAGCCGAAATTGTTGAAAGCTAAATACTTACTGTGTCTATAGTATACCGCGTCAGTTTCAGTGCTCTACCGTGAGCCGAAATTGTTGAAAGGGCCGAGTCGCCGCAGCAGCGCGCTGATAAAGAGCATGTTTCAGTGCTCTACCGTGAGCCGAAATTGTTGAAAGTTGTTCGGCGGTTACTGCTGTGGTGTGCGGAAGTTTCAGTGCTCTACCGTGAGCCGAAATTGTTGAAAGTTGATGTTACAAAACTAACAAACGCGCTAAACACACGGTTTCAGTGCTCTACCGTGAGCCGAAATTGTTGAAAGTAGTGCTATCGCCAACAGAGCGCTACGATATTAAAGGTTTCAGTGCTCTACCGTGAGCCGAAATTGTTGAAAGGCGGCAACCGCCGCGCCGCATCGCGGAGGTCGGCCAGGAGTTTCAGTGCTCTACCGTGAGCCGAAATTGTTGAAAGGTATCCGCGTAGTACACTCAACACTGATGGCCACCAAGTTTCAGTGCTCTACCGTGAGCCGAAATTGTTGAAAGCGTTGTGTTGTGACAGCAGCGGGCGCTGGCGCTGGCGGTTTCAGTGCTCTACCGTGAGCCGAAATTGTTGAAAGACATCACCGCGCTTCAGGTGAAACATCAACGCAGCGGGTTTCAGTGCTCTACCGTGAGCCGAAATTGTTGAAAACTTGCGTTTTTCGCCCACGAGAGCAGCTTTGGGCGTTTCAGTGCTCTACCGTGAGCCGAAATTGTTGAAAGGTATCCGCGTAGTACACTCAACACTGATGGCCACCAAGTTTCAGTGCTCTACCGTGAGCCGAAATTGTTGAAAGCGTTGTGTTGTGACAG
>Ga0308393_1000695_pt1 | contig 16969 bp, 9 predicted proteins | sample Hotspr2Sampleee2_FD_202364 | JGI IMG/M metagenome (GOLD analysis project Ga0308393, IMG submission 202364) | Hot spring phototrophic mat microbial communities from Mushroom Spring, Yellowstone National Park, Wyoming, United States - 20050630_ee2 ... | reverse complement strand
GTAATCATGCCCGCTTCGGGCGTGCGTGGGTCGAGCGTGTCGCCCATACCCGTCGCCTCGAACGCGCTGGCGGCAGTGTTTTGCACCAGCGTGGCGAAGCCGATGCGCGTTTGTGTGCCGTCCCAGTACTCGAACCGCTGCGCCGACACATAGCGGTAGTTGCGCTCCAAGCGTTGGCTGGGCGTCATCCAATAGAGTACGCCCAGCATCGCGCCGAGTTGCGGATGCTCCACAGGTCTGCCCACGGTGAAGGTGTTCGGGTCTGCCTGATAGCGATCCACGATGTCCACCACCCGCGCGTTGCCCGCGTCGGTAATCGTGTAGTGGATCCAGTATTCCAGCGGTTGGCGGTTCGTGTACGGGTTGCGGTCAGCGGGCACGAACTCTGTCCACACTGTGACATCGGTCGGGTTGCGCAAGTTGGTGGGCGCGCCCGCGATATAGTTCGAATTAGGCGCCACTGACTCGTTGCGCAGGTTGACGATCTGCGTGATGTTCCCGTTGTTGTCGCGTAGCGGCACGCGGTCGGGAATGAACTGTGTGATGGTGCGGATCTCTGCGCCTGCGCGGTCGATAATCGCTATGCGGTTGCGCTCAGGCTCCACAATCAGCAGTTCGTTCTCGCTGTAGCGGTAGACGCGCGCGTTGGGTGTAATTGGGTAGCGCGCCTTGCTGGCGACGATAGAGCCTGTGTAGAACTCAAGTTGCGTGTTCTCAGTGGACCACACGACACGCCCTGCTGTGTCCACTTCCAGCAGGCGGCTCTCATCGGCGATGATGGTGCTTTGGCGGCTGTAGGCGCGCAGTTCACCGCCCAGTGTCGTCAACAGCAGCCCGTCGCCCACAGCGATTGGCGATATGCTCCCCTCCTCGAAGTTGCTCACATAGCGTCGGAAGAACTCGCGCAGAAACTCCTGCGGGTCGCCATTCTGCTCGAACGCTTCGGTCAGGTCGTCGATGAACGGCCAACGCACGATGGATTGATATCTCAACGGCGGATCTTGGCGGCTACGGCGGAAGGGCGGGAAAGTGGCAGCCTGATCTTTGTATTGCGCCAGGTCGGGTTGTAGGCGATACGGGTCGGTCGCCAGCCCTACGATACCGAAAAGGGTGTCGAAGCCTTGAAAGCGTTCGCGGGGGCGGATGGTCGAGACGGGCAGGTACAACACATCGCCCACCTGCACAGGGTTCGCCTGCAACTGCTGTCCCAGCAGCACCGCGTACCAGCGTAGATTGTTCCAGTTGCCCAGATTGATGTCGGGGTCTATCAGTGCGTTGTAAGTACCTATACTGACCAGCACGGGCTGGTTAATACTCAACACATTGTCCAGTAGCTTTGTCTGTTGGTTGCTTGTAGTCTGTCCGAAGCTCGTGATACGAATTTGTCCGCTCTCGGGGTCTACTTTGATGTCGGGACTGGGGCTATTCAGCGAGTAGGTAATTACCGATTCGATCTGCGAGTTGCTGGAGGAGCCTGAGCGTCCGTAATCGCGTTGTCTGAGGCGAATGTCGCCCGAAGTGGCAATCGGTGCGCCCAGGTCGATGATAAACTGTTCGGGTTCAGCGTCCAGCGCGACGATGACCGTGTAGGGCAAGGAGAAGCCGAACAGGCTGACCTGTCCCACGGCGAAAGCGTACACGACGCCGTTATAGTAGATGGGCGCCCCTCGGAAGGTAAAGTTCATCCAGAAGCGCCAGGGGGGTGCGTTGGGGTCGTCTACGAACGGGTGAGCGAAGTTAAGAAGTGAGCCAATTATTTGCATAAAATTCTCGTTCGGCTCTCTGTAGACTGTGCTTGGAGCGACAGTGATGGGATTTTCTACACTAGGCACGATTTGCCGATAGCCTCCGTGCGACTGCCAGCGCCAGAGGATTTTCGAGCCGCTGCGCGCTTGCTGGGGCTGCGTAGCGCGAGACTGTTCCTGCAGCGCGATCACATTCCCGCTGGCGGTGGCAGGGTCAGTTTCGTTCGTGCCCGTAGTAATGTAAAGCACTCCGTTCGGCGCGAGGGTGAATCCGCGCAGCCGTTGAGGTGGTACTGCATTCCCCTGCGATGAGTATTCCTGCACAACGGCGTGATTCCGAAACATCAATTGCGTGTCGTTGACAGACCAGTCGATGTAGTAGTCGATGATGTAGGTCTCTCTGTCATCGTATCCGTTGTACTGAATGCGTGCGCGCTCAACAAATCTACATTCGCTTGTAATATCTGTGAGGTTGCCTGACCGATCGATACGGTACACGCGCGGGTGAAGCGGATTGTTAGGGTCTACAATTCCGCGATTGGTATAGTAGGAGGCGGAGGTATCTGTGATTCGAGAGCGCAGAAAGCCTTGGTAGCTTCCAGAGTTATCGATGGCTGGGATTAGCACTTCACCTTTGGCACCGAGCCAGAACGCTCGAATCCCATCTGCTTGGGTAGAGCCTGTTTGGCTGGCATCGGTTTGTACGCCCATGTAGACCACAAGGTCGTTGCCACCGCCTTGCCCGTAGTTGGGCACATAGCCTGCGACGGGTGGGAGCAGCCAGTTACCCACTGTACCTGTGCGCGGCTGATACCATAACTCTTGGCTCCCGCCCGAAGTCACGGTGGTCACAATCTGGGGTGGGTCTGTGGTGAGGGACACGGCGAAGAAGCCCGCTGATGTCTGCGCACCTAATGACAGTACTGCAGGTACAAGCAGGAGCGTATTGTCGATTACGATTGGCGCAGGGATTTGTTGGTCGCCTGTCGTGGGCGGTGTTCCTGCGGGGGGTGGTAATTGGATAGACCACACACTCGGCGGCGGGTCGTCGGTGGGGATGCGTCCTTGTGGATCGCGGGGCAGTGCCCAGTAGCCCTGCACCTCTGTTCCAACCAGTGTTCTAACCAGCACCACCACTTGCAAGCCGCGCGGGGTCTCCACCACCACGGGCGGCGACGACTGCTCGCCGAGGTTCGCTTGCCACACCGTGTCGAAGCTTTCGCCCCGCTCGTAGTCGGGGATGCCGTCGTCGGCGCGTCCGTCGCCGTCGAGGTCGCGGCTGGGCACGGCATCGTAGCAGATTAGTCGGTTGCCGCTCACGACGAACACCAGCCCGCCGTAGACGACGGGCGTGCCGTTCGCCAAGGTGTATTGCGTATTAGGATCGCGCCAGCGGATGCCCAGCGGCGCGCCGTATTGGTCGGCGACGGCGTTCGCGCGTCGGGCATTAAAAGCGTCGCTGCTGCCCGCCCCTGCCCAGCGCACGAGGTTGTACGCAAACTTGAGTTCGAGGTCGGGCACGGAATCCATGCCGAGTTCGAAGGCTTGCCCTTCTCGTCCAGGTCTGGTGCTTACGAGAGGTGCGCTAATCGCTGCAGCAATGCCCGCCGCGCTGACGATGATGCGCCCTGAGCCGTAGGTCGCGGCGGCAATCACGGGCGTGTTGGCGTTCACGGCGGTCACAATCTGCAGCACGGGTCGGTTCGCGCGGATATTGAGTGCGCCGCCGCCGAACCCGCGCCCGCGCAGCCCCAGACTCGCAACTTCGGCAGGCGTCAGCGTGTAGTAGCCGCGCAGCAGCGGATGGTTCAGGTTCACGATGTTAATCGCCGCCGTGTTCGCCACAGGCGCGACTTCGGGGAAGAAGAGCTTGCCCATCTCTTCCAGCCGCTGCACACCCTGCGGCACATCCACCCACAGCACGCCGCCAGCGTCCACAAAGCGGCGCAACTTCTCGCGAATCTCGGCGGTCATCCCTCCCCAACTGGTGCGGCTAATCAGTAGGATTTTGTAGCGTGCGAGCTGGTTGTCGTTCAGGCGGCTCACATCCACCAGCCAGTACGCCGCTTGGTTGCGCGTTGTGCCTGCTTGCGCAAACGGGTTGCGGAACGACAGTCCCAGCGGTTTGAGGTCGGTGCGCCGATCCATCGCGTAGAAGGTGTAGACATCGCGCACGAGGTTGTCGTTCGCGTTGAACATCACTACGCCTGCGTTCATGGGCACGGTGCGCGGTTCGTAGCCGCGTCCGTCCGCCCACGCGCTCAGCATGCTTGCGCTCACTACGCCTACCAGAATCCAACACATTCCTCTCATAGCCATTTCTCCTGTCTTAGGGGCGGATGTCGCCTGCGTAAATCGGTTTCGGGCACACAGGCAGCCGCGGTATTGGCGGTAATATCCTGCCAGGGTGCTGCCCCGACGGGTCTTGCGCTGCAGTATACGCCACCCGTAGTGGCTGTCCGTCCTCCACCACAGGGCGGCGGAAAATCGGGTCGTAGCGCATAAACAGATTTACGGCGTACAGCCCCTCCTCATCGTCGTGGAACGCCGTTCGGTGCTGGAGTGGGATTTCGAAGCCCGAGCTACCGTACTGTAGAGGGATCCAACCCCACTTGCGCAGCCATTCGGTCTGGTCGCCCAGCGGCGCGGTGAAGTTCTCGGCAATCGCGCCCTCAACCGTGATGCGGATGTCCAGCGGTTCGCCGTAGAAGGGGAACTCAGGCGACGCCACGCCTGCAGGACGCGCGCCTGTGCGCACAAAGTTCGCCCGCGTGTCCTGCGGGTTGGTGTTGAACCAGTAGCCCGGAATGACGAAGAAGCACCCTTCCTGCGCAAACAGCGCAGCTTGAATCTTGATGTCCAGCGGTTGAATCGCCGCCGCGCTGAAGCGATACAGTTTGTTTTCCGTCGGTGCACCGAAATCGCCTGCTTTAGGATACAACTGGAGTTGCAGCAGGTTCAAAATGCCAGGCGTAGGCGTGAAGGCGTAGCTTGCACCGTTCTGCGGCGGCGTCAACTGGAACGCAACCTTCTCGTAGATTGGGTGAACCTGCCCCACACGGTACACCACAGAACCTCCTGTGAATCGGTAGTATGGGTCGTTAGGTTCCGATGGGTTAATGAGCAGGTTTATGAACGCGCCTGTGTCGCTGGCAGCATGGCGCAAGTAAAGTCGCAGTCCGCCGTAGGTTTGAGGGTCGCCGTAGGTGATCGGGTTTTCCCCGAAGCTAAAGAGCAAACGCATCGGCTGGTCGGGCAGCACCTCGAAGAAGTAGGGCGCTTCGAGATTCGTCGGGTCGCCCTGCGCGCTGGCAGGACTATCGAAAGTGCGCTGCAGGAACTGCGTTGTGTTGACACACACATAGTCCTTCGCGAGAATCGCCAGCGCGGAGCGTTCGTCGCCCTTCACGATATTGCCCTCAATATACGCCGTGCCGTTCGTGACGATGATAATCTGCCTACCCGACGGGATGCGCCCTTTGATGCGCACATTCCCTTCCGCGTAAATCACGCCGTTGAAGGGCACATCGAAGCTCGTGTCGCCCTGTGTAATCTCACTGGTGAGCGTGGGATCGTTCGGGTTGCCCGGGTTGCGGAAGAAGAAGTTCATCGTCTTCAGGTTGGTGGGCAGCCCTGTGATGGGGTTGTACCACACATCGCGCGGCTCGGCTTGGTTGCGCGTGATGCGGAAGCCCTGCGCCAGAATATAATTAGGGTTATCAGGATCCAGCACCTCCACCAGCTCAATGAACACGCCTGGCGGCTCGTAGAACGAACCGTTCCAGAAGCGCGATTTGCCGGGGTTCACCCAGTCGCCGCGCAGGGTGTAGCCGCCGAAGAAGCCGCGGCTCTCCTGCTGGATGTCGAGCGCGTTGTTGATGTAGATGCCGCGCCCGTAGCCGTACTGCCCCGTGTTGAACCACACGCCGTTGGGTCGCTGGCGCCAGACGCCCGATTCGCGCGTGGCGGCGACATAGCGGGGCAGGTCGGTCGCGGGGTCTACCGTGTCCATGCGTGGCGGCTCCAAGTAGGCAATCGCCCGCGGATAGCCATCGGCGGCGGTGGTCGGTCGCCCGTCGCGGTACAGCCCGTTCGCCGTCGTGAAGTTCGGCGCGTTGCTGGGCAGCAGCTGGATTTCCTCGTTCGTATTCCCTCTCCTAACCACCATCCTCGCTGTTGCGCCCGCATTATACGCCACTTCGCCCGCCACATAGACGCGCTCGCCCAAAGCGGGGTCAATAGCAATCTCCACATTCCCGCTGAAGCGCAGGTTGCCGTTTACGAAAATCGAGCCGCCGCCTTGCCCTGGTACGCCCAAAATCGTGCGGTACGGGACACTCACCCCCTGTGCGTTGAGCAGCCCCACATCGGGCACGCCGATGTCCATCAGCGTGCCGCGCTGCTCCTTGTTCATCACGAATCGCAGGTAGTCAATCGTGCCGATTTGCAGATACGCGACGCGCTCAGCGCGGCTGGTGCGATCCGCTAACTTGAAGGTCGTCGGGTCGTTCGGGTCTACGATGCCTACGCGCCCGATGGACTCGATTTTAATCACGGGCTGGCGATGCACGGGACCCGAAGGCTGATACGAGACGCGAATCAGCGCGCGCCCATTCTGCAGGTTGATGCGCGTGAAGCCGCCCGTGCCGTCGGCAGGGTTGTAGGGCTTGAGCCAGAAGTAGTCGGGGTCTTCAGGCGTGGTGATGTTGTCGGGGATGGGTCGCCAGTCCGCGCCGAACTCGCTGCGCACCAGCTGGTCAATCGCGAACTGCAGTCCCGACTCGGCGAAGTAGTCTGCGCGGAGTCGCTCACGCGCCTGCTGCACATTCAGGATGTTGCGGGCAATCACCGTGATGAACACCCCGCCCAGCACCAGCAGCACGAAGCTCACCAGCAGGGCGATTACCAGCGTTTGACCGCGTTCCGTGAAGCGATATGGTCTCCTCATCTTGCCCTAATCCCTCCGCGCACCTGCACGATGTTCGGCGCTTCCAGTTGCGTCGTCAGCGAGTAGTTCACGGGCTGCTGCGCGCCGTAGAACTTCAGTCCCATCTTGAGGTTCATCAGCCGTCGCGTCTGGTAGTCCGCCACATAGCTGTCGCTCTCCAAGTTGAACCGATAGAAGAAAGTCACAATAATCTCGGTATCGGGCGGTAGCGGCGTGTTCGGGTCGCTGTAGAACTCGATGTAGCCGCGCAGCAGTTGCGGCGTGAAGCCGTAGGTTTGCAGTACCTCTTGGTACGGCGCGGCGTCTTGATACAGAATGCGGTATTGGTTCGGACCAGGCGTTGCGTTCGCCGCCGACACGCGCTGATAGCGTATCGGGCTTCCGTAGTTGGGTCCAGGGCGCTGGTCGGGACCAATCACGACCTCCGAGCCAGGCACGACGGACGCCGACGGGAAGGTCAGGTGGTTCGTCGCGCTGTCCATCCTGCCGTCGTTGTCCAAATCCAGCAGCGACACATAGCGGCGGATATTGGGCGCGTTGTTCGGGACTTGCGATAGTGCGGTGTTGTAGCGTGCGTTGATGGCGTCGGTCGCGAAGGTTAGATCCTCTATACGGTACTGGAACCACCACGGCAGCGCGAGATCAACAAGCCCCGCCTCGATGTTCACATAGAACGCCATCGGCTCGGCGTCGGCGTAGTAGTTCAGTGCAGGGTTCAGCCAGTTGGGTTGCGGCTGCCCGGTCTCAATCATCTGCTGAATCAGGGTCAGGTTCGCCACCCATTCGTCGCGCTCTTGCCCGTCGGGTGTGGCGCGATAGTAGCGGATGTACCACTGCCTGCTGTTGTTGTCTTGCGCAACATAGAAGTAGCGCAAGGGTTCGACGCGTTGCAGCGCGTCGGGGCGGCTACGAAACGCGACCAGTCGAAAGCTTTCGGGGCTAACATCCCACAGTCCCAGCGGGAAGCGTACCTGCACGGGCGGCGCGCCTGCGCCCTCGTCGCCCAGCGTGTCGGTCTCAATCGGCGCGCCCATCTGGTTCACCACCAGCGCGGGCGTTAGTTGCAACAGCGTCTCCACGCGCGGATTGCCGTTGTCGTCGTAGGTTACATTCACCATGTCCACTTGACCCAGCGGCACGATAGGCTTGGCGACCTTGAGCCAGCCTGCGCGGCGCGCCCCGTAGAAAAAGTTCGGGTCAAAAAACTCGTCGATGCTGCCGAACAGCTCGGGGTTCAGCACCCACTGGTCGTCCTGATTCACCTTCACATAGAGACGGAACTCGGCGCGATACAAAATAGCGTAGTTTTCGGGGTCGGTCGCTGCTGCCAAGCGCACCTCGTCAGGGTTGAAGTACGGTCGGCTGTTGTCCATCAGCCCGACGAAGTAGCGCACCACCGTGCGCCCCGGCGAAATCGGTACGGCAATCTCGGCGTTGTAGGAGCCGTCGGTAATCGGAATCTCGGAGGTCGGGTCGTTCGACCCCTGCGACGGGTCGCCGTAGGCGGGCATCACCATATCGATAACCGCGTAGCGCAGCGGCACATTCTCCACCTGTCCCTGTCCGTTCCGCACAGGCAGGTAGATGACCCGATCCGCGCTGTCGAACACATAGGCGGCGCGCTTGAGGTCGTTGGTGAACTGGTTGATAGCGAGGCGCACGGTATCCTGCGCCTGCGCCTGAATCTGCCCTTGGCGGGTCAGGCGGAAGCCCTGCACCAGCGGGATGAGCAGCAAGCCGAGCAAGATGGCGGTAATGGCGATCACCACCAACAGCTCCACCAGCGTAAAGCCCGCTTGCCGCTCTCGATATGCCTGCCGAAATCGCATGCCTTCTGCCTCCATGATAGGACTCAACCTGCAGCGTTCAAGTTCCCGCATCAATCCCTGACGGGCAACAAGATATCGAAGTCGGTGCGTGTGCGTCTGCCAGGCGGTTCGTGCGTCACGCGCACTTTGACCGACAGCCCCTGCACGCCGCGCACGGCTTGCCCCGTGATGCTGGGATCCCAGCGCACAGCGTTCGGATGCACCTCGCGCAGGTCGATATAGACCAGCCCTGCTTCAGATACTTCGCTGATGCGGAACACGCCGTTTGTGCCGCGCTGGGTGTTGCCGTTGGCGTCCACATACCAGTATTCGCGCAGCAGGATGGTCTTGCCCGCTTCGCTGCGCGTGAAGTAGAGCCGTCGGGCAGACTCGGTCAACTCGCGATCGTACACAGCGCCGAGATCATACCAGCAGGTGTCATAGGTCATCGCCGCGCGGTTCTGCACCAAGTAGTATCGGTTCGCCGCCTTCTGCACGGAGATTGCCCAGTTCTCATGCACCTTGTAGAAGACGCGAATCTTGCGCCCCTGCATCTGCGAGTTGCCGATTTCGAGAGTGCCTGCGATGTAGTCGATTCGTGCGCCAAGGTCAGGGAGCGAACTCTGAGGCAGTTGTCGCCCCTGCTGGAAATACGCCACGCGCCCTGTGAGCATGTCCACGATAACCAAGTCGGCTTGCACCTCTTCGAGCCCCACATCGCGCCCCAGCCCCAATCCTGTGTACTTGCTCTGGTCGTCCAACAGGTCATTGAATTGCTTCAGGTCCGAAAAGGTGAGGCGCATTCGTCCGCTTTCAGGGACAGTGAACTCTTCGCGCACGATTGTCCAGTCGTGCACAAAGTAGCTGACATACGCCTCCAGCGGGCGTGTACCGCGCCAGAACCGCTCATAGTAGCCCGACGCAAGCGGGTTAATCAGAATCGTGCCCGTCAGCAGGTTCAGGATTTTATATTGGTACGGGTTCACAGGCGACCATGGCGCGTTGGGTTCCAGTCGGACGAAGCGGCGCGCCACGACATCCGAGTAGGGCACAATCCCTAAGACTCTCCCGCGTGGGAGACCTGCCAGACCCAGATCTCGCCACTGAGGCTCTGGTGGGTTAGGATCCGTGGGCGGAAACTGTATCACTTCTGTAACGAACTGCGTTTCGAGGCGGCTACCTGTCTGGTACACGACGGTGTATTCCACCTGATACTCGATGGGTTCGTTGCGCAGCGGGCGCAGCAACACGCGCCCCGCCTCGTAATCGATGCCGTACTCGAAGAGCCGAATGTCGGGGCGTTGGAAATCGGAGTCGAGAATCAGGCGGCGCATCGGCGCACCTGTGAGCGAGAGGTATTCGTCAATTCGGTTCGCAGGCGGCTGCGCGATGGGTGCAAACAGGGTGGTGTACGCGATTCCTTCTGTTAGCTGATTGCGGCTCTCCAGCAGGGGACCCGGCAAGCCCAGCGAAACGCGCTCGCCCACAATCCGTCGGAAGCGGTTCACCCCGCTGGCGTATAGGGCAGGCACGCCTTGAGGGAGGTCGGGCTGCTGACTCAAATCGTCGGGGGAGACACTTGCATCGACTATGAGCGCAGGCGTGTCGCCCTCGACATACCTGATAGGCACAATCGCGCGCGGTAGGTTGTCCGCTCGCGTCTTGAGCCGCTCCAGCTCCTGCTGCGCGTAGCGTGTCGCCGCGTCGCTTTGACCCGACCGCTTGAGTGCAAGAAAGCCACTGGGATACAGGCGAATAAACGCTAATATTGCAATCGCCAGTATTCCCATCACCACCAGCACCTCGACCAGCGAGGCGCCGCCCTGTCGCCTACCCATGCCTACCATGCGCTCGCTCCTGATTACGGGCGCGGTCAAGGTTCACCACACCCTGCTTCCCGACGCTTCGACTCGGCGCCGTCGCGTCGAGTTCCACTACAGCTGCAGTCTAATCAACGCGCCTATGGACGCATCGTGTAGGGTGACTCGTACATGTCAGACGAGTCCATCGGTTTGACATTCCCTGTTAGGAACAGCACGAGGTCGTTTTTGGCGCGTGTCGGTACATTTCCATTATAAGAGCGATGATAGCTGCACCAAGTGACCACAGCCGTCGTGTCAGGATTGCGATAGCCCAGTTGGCGTGGGTTGTCGGACGACTTCGGTCCGATAGGATCATCGAAGTAGCCTAAGCTATAGCGTGGTGGGCCTCCATTCAGCTGGTTCTCCCGTTGATTCAGCTCCTCATTCGACCAGAAAAGCGTGTAGCGCAGTTCATATCTGTCGGGATTCGGGACGCGCCCGACAGAGTAGCTGTCGTAGCGGTAGAAGCAGACGACGGGGCTGCTGTTGTCGCCGGGGCGCAGGTGCACAGACTCACCTGCTAGCGCGTGCCCCTTCGGGTAGACCGCCTGCGTGATGAGGCGCTTGTCGTCGATGGGGTTGTTCGGGCAGTAGAAAATCTCGTCGTTTTTGAGGTAAGTGCCCAGCGGCTTCGGGGCGAGGTTGAACGGTAGTAACTCTGGATCATTCTGATTGCAGGTTAGATTTCCGCTCCTGTTAACAGCATACGCGCCCAGCACAGGCGGATAGGCGCGGAAGTCATCCTTATACGCCTGTAGTGCCACGAAAATCTGGCTCAGATTCGACGAACACCGACTCTTGCGGGCGTTCTCGCGCACTGTGCCCGCGACGGGGAAGATAATCGCCGCCAAGATGGCGATAATCGCGATCACCGTCAGCAACTCCACCAGCGTGAATCCGCGTCTCATGGTCGTGCCCCTTCGTCCTTGCTGCCTTAGACTGCGCAGCGGTCGTTTCGGTTCCCGCCCTAATTATGACACACCCGCCGACTTTCCTGCAATTGGCGTCGGGGGTTCGCGCACGGGTCTAAGCAGGAACGCCGACGCGAGAAAGTAAATCGGCGCAAGTGCAAAGATCCAGCGCCAACCCGCACCCAGCCCGTACTGCGCGTTCCAGTGATCGCCCAGCGGTCCCGCAATCAGCGGCGCAACCACCTGCGGCATCGTCATCGCGATGTGCCAGATCGCCATGTAGCGTCCCGACTCCTGAGGGGGCACGAGGTTGCTCGCCAGCGCCCAATCCACGGCGGCGTATGCGCCCCATGCGACGCCGAACAGTGCGCCCGTTGCGTAGACCATCGGTAGCCCCTGCGCGGTCAGAAACAGCGCGGCGCAGGCGCACATCAGCGCGATGCAGGCGTAGATGATGCGCTTTTTGCTCATGCGGTCTGCCAGCACGCCCGCCAGCCAGTTGCCCAGCACGCCTGTCAGCGTCGCCGTCGCCATAAACCCAAACGCATGCTGCGGTGCCGCGCCCCTAAGCTCTATCGTATCGCGCAAGTAGAACTCCAGATAAAACAGCGCGGTGAAAAAGCCCATGTTGAACACGAAGCGCGAGACGACCACCCAGCGGAAGTTGGGCTGCTCGTTCAGTAGGATGTTCACAAACAGCGTCCAGCGCAGGTGTTTCTCGGCGGGGGTGCGCGGCTGCCAGCGGGGTTCGCGCATGCCCAACACCGTCCACAGCATCGTGGCAAGCAGGAAGCCGACCAGCGTATAGCCCACAACCTGCAGGCGCACAGTACGCTCCAGATGCCCCGCAATCAGCGGCGGCTCGCCCAACAGCGCGCCCGCCAACGCCAGCCCTATCAGGTTGCCCGCCAGCGTCATCATCCCCATGTACGCCGACGCCAGCCCGTGCCGATGCACAGGCACATAGTCGGGAATCACTGCCTGATACGGACCGTTCGCCCAGTTCAGAAAGAGTTGAATCGCCACAAAGTGCAGAATCAGCAGCGCGAAGCTCTGCGTGGTCATAAACAGTACGACGAACGGCAGGCTCAGCAGCGTGCCCCACAGGATAAATGGGCGTCGCCTGCCCATGCGCGAGGTGCAACGGTCGCTGATGGGTCCCGCGATGAGTTCGATGACGGTGGAAATCAGTGCGCCCGCCGCCGCCAGCCATGCGAGATAGGCTCCGCGCTGCTCCAACGGCGCGAGGTCGTTCACCCGCGCCTGTATCGCAATCGTCAAAAATGCCGCCCAGTGGACGCTCACGCCCAGCCAGAACGCGCTAATCGCCCAATAGTTAACGCGCTCAGACACTGCGAGGGATTATAGCATGAGAACTCGGCGTCCATTCAAACATTCAAAGTGAATAGCAATCCATCGGCGTTGAATCGCGATTCATCGAGAATGAATTGCTATCCGTCGAGAGTGTTCACTTGGCTAAGCGCAGGATGGCTTCGGCAAGGCGCACGGGGTCGTGGCGCACATAGTCGGTCTGGCTGATGAAGTTGCCCGTGATGACCTTGTAGCCCATCTGACGGATGCGGTCAACATCGGACAGCACCAGATCCTGCCCGCTGGCGCGGTAGCGTTCCAGCAGTTCGGGCTGCGGGATGGCGGTGTTGACCAGCACATAGTCGCACACACGCCCCCCTGCATGTGCCTCCAACGCCCGCACATGGTCGGACGCCGTGAAGCCGTCGGTCTCACCAGGCTGGGTCATCACATTGCACACATAGACGCGCAGGGCGTCGGTCGCACGCAGCGCGTCGGCGATTTTGGACACGAGCAGGTTCGGAATGACGCTCGTGAAGAGACTCCCAGGACCCAGCACAATCACATCCGCCTGACGGATGGCGTCGAGGGCTTCTTGGGGCGGCTCCACATCGGGCGGGGTCAAGTGCATGCGTCGGATACGCGCGGGATGCTCCACAATCGCCGTCTCGCCCTCGACGCACGCGCCGTCGTCCATCTCCGCCCGCAGGTTCACATGCGTCAGCGTGGAGGGCAGCACGCGCCCGCGTATCGCCAGCACCTTGCTGATCTCCTGAATCGCCTGCTCGAAGTCGCCCTTGATTTGGGTCATCGCGGCAATCAGCAGGTTGCCGACCGAGTGCCCGCTGAGGTTGCCTGCGGTGTCTTTGAAGCGGTGCTGCAGCAGGGCGGTCATCGCGCCTTCGGCGTCAGCGAGCGCAATCAGGCAGTTGCGGATGTCGCCTGGCGGAAGAATCCCAAGCTCGTGGCGCAGCCTGCCCGACGAGCCGCCGTCGTCGGTCACGGTGACGATGGCGACGATGTTGGCGGTGTAGCGTTTGATGCCGCGCAGCATGGTGGACAGCCCTGTGCCGCCGCCGATGACGACCACGCGCTTGCCGTGCGCCATCAGCGCGTAGCGCGACAGCACATCCCACACGCGCCCGCTGGCGCGCGGCTGCAGGATGCCGACCAGCGTGCGCCATGCGCGGCGCAGCCCCCACCACCACACGCCCAGCCCCGCAAGTATCAGCGCGCCGCCCAGCGCCCAGCGCATCGCCTGCGCCGCGCGCGGCGTGGTCGCCGCTTGGCGGATGGGTTCGTCAATCGCGCGATAGAGGCTATTGAGCCACTCGGCGGGCGCGCCCGCCAACGCCACCCACAACCCCGCCAGCGCAAGCAGCAGCCCCGCACTGGAGAGCGCAAGCCAGCGCTTCACCTGCATGCCAGGCAGTAGCCAACGCCAGCGTCCGTCGCGCATGCTATGCCTCCCCCTGCGCCAAGTCGCGGTGTTCCACCGTTGCGCGGTAGCCCCGCTCGGCGAACCACTGTCCCAGCGCCTCGCCCAGCACGACCGACCGATGGCGTCCGCCCGTACAGCCAATCCCGACCGTTAGGTACGCCTTGCCCTCGCGCTCGTAGCGGGGCAGCAGGTACGCCAAGAAGTTTCGCATCATCTCCAGAAACTCCTGCGTTTCGGCGTCGCTCAGCACATACGCGCGCACGGCGGGGTCTGTGCCAGGCTTGGGCTTGAGGCGCGGCACATAGTGCGGGTTGCGCAGGAAGCGCACATCGAACACGAGGTCGGCGTCGGCGGGCACGCCGTACTTGAAGCCGAACGACACGATGCGCACGCGCAAAGGCGGCTGCGCCTTCTCGTCGGCGTAGCGTTGGCGAATCGCCTCGCGCAGGTCTTGCGGCTTGAACAGCGTGGTGTCCAGCGTGTGGTCGGCGATGGCTCTCAGCGGGGCGAGCAAGGCGCGTTCGGCGCGGATGGCTTTCGGCAGGCTCGGCTCGCGGCTTGCCAGCGGGTGCGGGCGGCGCGTCTCCTTGAAACGGCGCACCAGCACCTCGTCCGCGCAGTCCAGAAACAGCACTTCGATAGGCGCGCCGTCCGCGCGCATCTGCAGCACGGCTTGCTCGGCGTCCTCCAGCGGCTCGTTCGCGCGGGTGTCCACCACGACCGCCACGCGCTGCCCCGTCGCGACGCGCCTGCGTAGCGCGCCCAGCATCGACGGCGGCAGGTTGTCGATGCAGAAGTAGCCGATATCCTCCAGCGTCTGCAGTGCAAGCGTCTTGCCCGCGCCCGACACGCCCGACACCAGCACCAATCGCCCTGCGCTCATTTCTTACCCCCCAACACCAACGCGCTGAGCGCGCCGTGCGATAGCCCCACCAGCACGGCGGGCGCAATCGCCGAAAAGGGTTGCCCCAGCAAGTAGCCCGCGAAGATTTGCTCGCTCAGCTGCGCGAAGAAGAAGAACACCAGCCCGTTGACCACCAGCGCGACGAGCATCAGTTTCGCCGCACGCCCCTTGCGAAACGCCAGCGACGCCAGCCCGACGAACAGGGCGACGATTAGGCTCATCACCGCGCTCATCGCCAGCGACTCCTGCCAGTACGCGCTCGGCTGGATGTCCAGCGCGACGATAAGCCGTTCGCCGCCGCTGTAGGGCGGCTCGCGGTCAACCGCCTCTGCGCCGAGCCGCGTCTCCAGCGCGCTCTCGTAGCGTGTGCGCAGCGCGTCCAGCCCGTACAACGCGCCCATATGCGCCCCCGTCATCAGCACATACAGCCCAATCCAAATCGCCAGCCCCCGCAGCAGTCGCCCCACGCCGATTACCTCCGCTTGTTCGGCTCGTCGCGCAGCAGCACGCCGCTCAACAGCCCGTTGATGACGCCCAGCACGAGGCTCCCGTACAACGCCGCCCAGAAGTTGCCAATGCGGAAGTTGAACGGCGCAAGCGCGAACACCGCCCAAAACAGCAGCGTGTTCACCAGCAGCCCAGCGATCCCCAGCGTCAGGCAGTTCAGCGGCAGCAGCGCGAGTTTTACCCCGCGCTTGATAAAGGCGTTCACCAGTCCCAGCAGCAGCGCCATAATCAGATTGTCCTGCCATTTCGGGCTGGGACTCATGTCCAGCCCCAGTTGCGCGCCGCTCCAAAAGGTCAGGTGCAGTGCGACCGTGAAAATCAGCCATTTGAACAGGAACTGCATCGGGCAAGATTATACCGTGTATGGGGGCGCGCGTTCCTCTTCAAGCCTCGCATGGGGTATATTTCGACGGGAGGCACGGATTATGGCGCTGACGCAGGCAGGAACCAAGCCCGCTGTGGAGTATCCCTCCACCGACGGCGAACCGATGGCACAAAACACCAAACAGTACCGCTACATCACCACCCTGCAGGGCGGACTCGCCGCGATGTTCCGCGACCGACCCGATGTGTTCGTCGCAGGCGACCTGTTCTGGTACCCCATCGAAGGCGACAATAAGACCCGCGTCGCCCCCGATGTGATGGTCGTCTTCGGACGCCCCAAAGGCGACCGCGACTCGTACCGCCAGTGGGAAGAAGACAACATCGCCCCGCAGGTGGTATTTGAAATCCTCTCGCCGAGCAACACGCTGACAGAGTTGCTGGACAAGAGTTTGTTTTATGAGCGTTATGGGGTGCAGGAGTATTATACCAATCGCCGAGCCAAAGTTTACTAATCACACGGCAAACCCTCCAGCGCCTCCCGTATCCAGTCCCAACCCACTAAACGCACCATCCCTTCACGCAACCCACCCAACGCACCCTCCACCGCCGCCAGCTTCGCCTCCAGCGACCCATACACTACACCCTCTACACAACGACGCACCTCACAAAACACACGCTCCACTGGATTCAACTCAGGCGAATACGCAGGCAAATACACCAACTCCACCCCAACCTCTCGCACCGCACGCGCCCGATGAGAACCCGCGTTATCCCACACCACGACCTCTATCCCCAACGCACGCCACTCAGACAACGCCGCCACTGCCGCCTCCTTCCCCAAACGCGCCGACCAACGCCACCATACCTCACCCGACAACGGGTCAACAGCTACCTGCAAGTACCGCCACTCGTACGAACGCTCCACCCGCTGACACAACCTGACCCCGCGCACCGTCCAACGCCGACGCACCTGACCGATGAGCCCAACGCGCATCTCGTCCACAAACACCACCCGCTGCCCCGCGCGCACCCCCTGCGCCGTCAACGCCTCGCGAAACCCCCTTTTTTCCACTGCGCCTGCAGCGCAGCGTCCGCACGCACCGCCATCGGACGCGGCACCTTGCGCCGAACCCCCAGCCGATGGAAGAGCCGTTGCATCTGACGCTCCGACAGCTCCACGCCCAGTGTCTCGCGACACCACACCACCG
>Ga0308393_1000681_pt1 | contig 17233 bp, 20 predicted proteins | sample Hotspr2Sampleee2_FD_202364 | JGI IMG/M metagenome (GOLD analysis project Ga0308393, IMG submission 202364) | Hot spring phototrophic mat microbial communities from Mushroom Spring, Yellowstone National Park, Wyoming, United States - 20050630_ee2 ... | reverse complement strand
TGTCCAGCGGTTGCGAAAATTTCAGCAATTTCGGCTCGTTGAAGAGCACTGAAACTTGGAGCGCCTTGATGTCCCGCTGCACCAGCCCGACATTTCAGCAATTTCGGCTCGTTGAAGAGCACTGAAACTCCTTTCTCATCTTTCGCAGCGTCTTCCTCAGACGCTATTTCAGCAATTTCGGCTCGTTGAAGAGCACTGAAACCGTCGCCTCCGCCAGCGCCTCCAGCACCCGCGCGGCAATTTCAGCAATTTCGGCTCGTTGAAGAGCACTGAAACAGGAATACATCGATCAGATCAGCGTGTATGCGGCGCATTTCAGCAATTTCGGCTCGTTGAAGAGCACTGAAACGGATTTTCGGCGTATCGTACATAAACATCCGCGAAATTTCAGCAATTTCGGCTCGTTGAAGAGCACTGAAACTTACGAAACCGCAGCCCTAACGCCCGCGCCTGCTCTCATTTCAGCAATTTCGGCTCGTTGAAGAGCACTGAAACTTTAGAACGGCGACTGCTACCCACGCCGACAAGAAATTTCAGCAATTTCGGCTCGTTGAAGAGCACTGAAACTCCGACAACCGTTTGCCCGTCGGTCGTCGGGTCGGCGGATATTTCAGCAATTTCGGCTCGTTGAAGAGCACTGAAACGCGCGACGCCGAACAGCATCAGAAACACCGTTTTGATTTCAGCAATTTCGGCTCGTTGAAGAGCACTGAAACATCGAAGAACTGGAGGAAGTACTGATGGCAGCGTATTTCAGCAATTTCGGCTCGTTGAAGAGCACTGAAACTTCTATAGAGTGTTGTGACACTGCTGATGGAATAACAGATTTCAGCAATTTCGGCTCGTTGAAGAGCACTGAAACTTTGGTTCGATTTTGATCGAGAAGGGGGGAAACCAAAATTTCAGCAATTTCGGCTCGTTGAAGAGCACTGAAACTTCTAGTACTTTTGCCAACATCTGCACCACCGTCTCGATTTCAGCAATTTCGGCTCGTTGAAGAGCACTGAAACCATCCCGCTGACCGAAGCGGAGGCTGAAGCAATCGATTTCAGCAATTTCGGCTCGTTGAAGAGCACTGAAACACTGTTGATGCGGTCCGGTGATTGCAACGAGCATCGATTTCAGCAATTTCGGCTCGTTGAAGAGCACTGAAACGTCGCCACGGCAGAAGGGCCTCGTATGGGCTTTTGATTTCAGCAATTTCGGCTCGTTGAAGAGCACTGAAACCTTTGTGTAAGGAGCCTCTTCCCCTTCGGGGTGGAAATTTCAGCAATTTCGGCTCGTTGAAGAGCACTGAAACGGAACAAACTTGCGTTCGCTTCGGTGGGAATCCTTACATTTCAGCAATTTCGGCTCGTTGAAGAGCACTGAAACTTCGTCGCCTGCCTTGTCGTCTGCCCGTCCCTCCTCCGATTTCAGCAATTTCGGCTCGTTGAAGAGCACTGAAACGATACGACGTCGTCATTCGTGCACCCTCCGGTTGCTGATTTCAGCAATTTCGGCTCGTTGAAGAGCACTGAAACGGGCTACCGCAATGGCCAGCGGGTGCAGGCGGGCTGATTTCAGCAATTTCGGCTCGTTGAAGAGCACTGAAACGTCCGTGCGACCAGCGGCAGCTTCTGCGCCGCATACGATTTCAGCAATTTCGGCTCGTTGAAGAGCACTGAAACTTGAACAGATTGTCGGCGTGGCGCTGCCCCGGCGTGCAAAATTTCAGCAATTTCGGCTCGTTGAAGAGCACTGAAACGGGTTGGCAGCAGATCGTTGAGAACCCGAACTTGAAATTTCAGCAATTTCGGCTCGTTGAAGAGCACTGAAACCACTCAGATCGCGGTATCGGTGGATTGAGCCGTAGCTATTTCAGCAATTTCGGCTCGTTGAAGAGCACTGAAACCCAGACTTGGTAGGTCTTCATTTTACTCCTCCTTGATTTCAGCAATTTCGGCTCGTTGAAGAGCACTGAAACTTCTTGTAGTTTCGCGTAAAAATCGTCAAAGTTTGCATTTCAGCAATTTCGGCTCGTTGAAGAGCACTGAAACATCCGACGACGGGCGATCCCATCCCCGTCCTGCCGCCCGATTTCAGCAATTTCGGCTCGTTGAAGAGCACTGAAACTTTCCCATTTCCGCATTACTCTTCAAGCCCGTCAAGATTTCAGCAATTTCGGCTCGTTGAAGAGCACTGAAACCTGGCGTAGTACGTGTTGTCGAACGTTCCCAAAAGATTTCAGCAATTTCGGCTCGTTGAAGAGCACTGAAACCCTTCCTTTCGTGTCACCTTGATTGCGCACGGTTCGATTTCAGCAATTTCGGCTCGTTGAAGAGCACTGAAACTTTTTTTGTCCTCATATCAGGAGGGCCAACAATATGAATTTCAGCAATTTCGGCTCGTTGAAGAGCACTGAAACTCTTAATGTTGTAAGGTGGATCAGCAAAGATCAGGTCAACATTTCAGCAATTTCGGCTCGTTGAAGAGCACTGAAACCGCACGGCGATTCTGCCGCCGCCGCAATCCGAGATAAATTTCAGCAATTTCGGCTCGTTGAAGAGCACTGAAACTCTAATCCGGCGCTGCGGTTTATGGTTGACTGGTTGGGATTTCAGCAATTTCGGCTCGTTGAAGAGCACTGAAACGTTGGCGGTGGCCTATGTGATGCTGCGTGCTGTCTGGATTTCAGCAATTTCGGCTCGTTGAAGAGCACTGAAACGATACGCCGCACCTGGCCACCAGCCGCAGGCAGGCAATTTCAGCAATTTCGGCTCGTTGAAGAGCACTGAAACTGGTAGGTGATAAGTGAGTAGTGTGCGTGACTGGCGCGATTTCAGCAATTTCGGCTCGTTGAAGAGCACTGAAACGCGCGGGCGGCGGCTTTCTGGTGCCGACCCAGTTCGATTTCAGCAATTTCGGCTCGTTGAAGAGCACTGAAACTTCGCTGCGCGTCCCACCCCGCCGGAATGATGTATCCATTTCAGCAATTTCGGCTCGTTGAAGAGCACTGAAACATCTCGACGCTGTACATCTCCAACTCGTTGAGCAGCATTTCAGCAATTTCGGCTCGTTGAAGAGCACTGAAACGCGGAAATGGGAAACGGCGACTCAACACGTACACGCATATTTCAGCAATTTCGGCTCGTTGAAGAGCACTGAAACCAGGCAGGCATCACGGTTCCTGGCCACCGGCCGCAGGATTTCAGCAATTTCGGCTCGTTGAAGAGCACTGAAACGCCGGCTGTGCGCGTGGACCGCACGCTCGTCTGGAATTTCAGCAATTTCGGCTCGTTGAAGAGCACTGAAACGAGCCATAGCCGTACCCCCTACGCGCCGGGGCACCGATTTCAGCAATTTCGGCTCGTTGAAGAGCACTGAAACGCACGCGCTTGAGCCGAACCCGGCGCAGGTCGAGTATTTCAGCAATTTCGGCTCGTTGAAGAGCACTGAAACTCGTGCACGAGGCTGGAGACCCCGCACCTTCCGCGATTTCAGCAATTTCGGCTCGTTGAAGAGCACTGAAACATGGCGTGGTCGCTTGCGCCAGTGCGTTGAGCGCGTGATTTCAGCAATTTCGGCTCGTTGAAGAGCACTGAAACGCACGCTGCGGATGCGTATGTCGCAGCAGCGACCGAATTTCAGCAATTTCGGCTCGTTGAAGAGCACTGAAACGCGCTACTCGTTTCCCTCGTCGCCAACGGCGTCGAAATTTCAGCAATTTCGGCTCGTTGAAGAGCACTGAAACCGACATCGAGATTGACCCCGACGACCAGTACCCCAAGATTTCAGCAATTTCGGCTCGTTGAAGAGCACTGAAACTCCTCCAGCGCCGTCACAACACCTGCTCTTCTTTTATGATTTCAGCAATTTCGGCTCGTTGAAGAGCACTGAAACCTGATGACCAGAAGATGGGGAGTACTCCATTCGGGTGATTTCAGCAATTTCGGCTCGTTGAAGAGCACTGAAACTCGACCCGCGCGCGGATCGCGGCGTCGGGTTCAAAGGATTTCAGCAATTTCGGCTCGTTGAAGAGCACTGAAACTCGCTCGATGCGCGTCACCAGCAGCACCAACACCGCCGGATTTCAGCAATTTCGGCTCGTTGAAGAGCACTGAAACTCTGGATGTTCGCCCAGCGCCCGACGGACGCGGAGCATTTCAGCAATTTCGGCTCGTTGAAGAGCACTGAAACGACGAACTCGTTCGGATGATAGAACCGGTTGTCGGATTTCAGCAATTTCGGCTCGTTGAAGAGCACTGAAACCGCAGACGGGAACAGTGCATCGCTGTCGGCGTCGTTGTGATTTCAGCAATTTCGGCTCGTTGAAGAGCACTGAAACCAACGAGCCGTATGCGGCGGCGGCGCTGCTGCTCAAAATTTCAGCAATTTCGGCTCGTTGAAGAGCACTGAAACCGCAGTACGCTCAGTGTGGTTTCGGTCAGTGTTTTGAGATTTCAGCAATTTCGGCTCGTTGAAGAGCACTGAAACGCGTATGGGTCGCGCCGGTGACGGCTATTCCACAACGATTTCAGCAATTTCGGCTCGTTGAAGAGCACTGAAACCGTTTTTGCGCAATATCGCGGATACTGGACGGATCATGATTTCAGCAATTTCGGCTCGTTGAAGAGCACTGAAACTCGGGCTGGACGCGCGTGCTGTGAGGTGACGGATGATTTCAGCAATTTCGGCTCGTTGAAGAGCACTGAAACCGCCGGGTGGTAATTTCCCACGGCAGCGACGCGAGCATTTCAGCAATTTCGGCTCGTTGAAGAGCACTGAAACGTGAGGCGTATGTCGGCGGAAGCAGCGACCACGCGACGGATTTCAGCAATTTCGGCTCGTTGAAGAGCACTGAAACGCCACCGCCTGGAACTTGAAGAGCGCACTCTCGAAGGATTTCAGCAATTTCGGCTCGTTGAAGAGCACTGAAACCGCTGCCGGAAGAGGACGCGACCGAGGTGCTGGACGGATTTCAGCAATTTCGGCTCGTTGAAGAGCACTGAAACTCTTTTCATCGAGATTTTCTGTCCAACCACGCCGGCGGATTTCAGCAATTTCGGCTCGTTGAAGAGCACTGAAACGTGTGACCGGCAGCCAGTAGTTGCAGTATCTCAATGAGATTTCAGCAATTTCGGCTCGTTGAAGAGCACTGAAACCTCATTATTCCTTCCCAAGCGCGTTGCGCAAACGATTTCAGCAATTTCGGCTCGTTGAAGAGCACTGAAACCAGCGCGGCGTGGATCAACAGCCGGTTGCGCTCTACATTTCAGCAATTTCGGCTCGTTGAAGAGCACTGAAACTCGCGCGTCGCAGCGAAGGAAGTGGGCGTACCGCTCGGATTTCAGCAATTTCGGCTCGTTGAAGAGCACTGAAACTTGACAGATAGGAACTTGTGTGCTAGGCTAACGACCGGATTTCAGCAATTTCGGCTCGTTGAAGAGCACTGAAACGCAGGCGGTCTTCGCGATGAAACGCGATCTCGGCAGAGATTTCAGCAATTTCGGCTCGTTGAAGAGCACTGAAACCTGCTTGCGCGGTCGGATGCGTCGCGATCCAATCGGATTTCAGCAATTTCGGCTCGTTGAAGAGCACTGAAACTCATAAACCGGCGCGGTTCGCTCTTGATGTCGCGATTTCAGCAATTTCGGCTCGTTGAAGAGCACTGAAACGGGCGCGATATTCCCGCTGCGCTTCCGGCAAACTGATTTCAGCAATTTCGGCTCGTTGAAGAGCACTGAAACGCGTCGCTTGCAGTAGTGCTCTTTGAGCAACTCGCACCAGGATTTCAGCAATTTCGGCTCGTTGAAGAGCACTGAAACGGAACATCGGATCATGTCCCGGCGACTGCACCGCAGATTTCAGCAATTTCGGCTCGTTGAAGAGCACTGAAACCGTTCGTATAACAGGAGACGGCGATGTTCGTAGCAATCGATTTCAGCAATTTCGGCTCGTTGAAGAGCACTGAAACAGTTCCGGCGCGATCTGGGCGAGATAGCGGTATTTCATTTCAGCAATTTCGGCTCGTTGAAGAGCACTGAAACCGCGCCTCAACCCTGACGAAGCGCGTGAACTGCATCAATTTCAGCAATTTCGGCTCGTTGAAGAGCACTGAAACCCGTCACAACACATCATCTTCTTTTATTTATATGAATTTCAGCAATTTCGGCTCGTTGAAGAGCACTGAAACCCGCGATCTGGTGTACGAAAACGCGGCGCTTCTCCGATTTCAGCAATTTCGGCTCGTTGAAGAGCACTGAAACGCTGCGATCTCCACGAACGGGCTGACGGCGTTGTTGATTTCAGCAATTTCGGCTCGTTGAAGAGCACTGAAACCCGCAATCTTCAGATGCGGATGCACCCGTCCGGTGAGATTTCAGCAATTTCGGCTCGTTGAAGAGCACTGAAACCAACGGTTGCGTTTGAGGTACGCAAAGTACGCTCGGGATTTCAGCAATTTCGGCTCGTTGAAGAGCACTGAAACGTCGCAGCGCTCGCGGCGCAGATCGGGCTGGTCGGCGATTTCAGCAATTTCGGCTCGTTGAAGAGCACTGAAACTCGTTGATGTAGCGCGCGCAGACGATTGGGTAGAGCGATTTCAGCAATTTCGGCTCGTTGAAGAGCACTGAAACGCGACGGCGATGCGGTTGATGTCGAGACGGCGTATGATTTCAGCAATTTCGGCTCGTTGAAGAGCACTGAAACCGTTACGCGCCGTCTGCGGACGGCAACAACCCGGAAATTTCAGCAATTTCGGCTCGTTGAAGAGCACTGAAACTCTCGTTGTAGCCGGAAGCGCCCGCGCCCGCAATCGGATTTCAGCAATTTCGGCTCGTTGAAGAGCACTGAAACGCGGGTCAAAGAACGTTTGTGTTATTCGTTTCCTAGGATTTCAGCAATTTCGGCTCGTTGAAGAGCACTGAAACAGTTGCGGCGAGGGTTGCGGCTGTTCGGAGCGAAGGATTTCAGCAATTTCGGCTCGTTGAAGAGCACTGAAACGCCGCCGCGCGTCCTCAACGAACGCGCGCCAGCCGAGATTTCAGCAATTTCGGCTCGTTGAAGAGCACTGAAACGCCGTACCCGCGCCACCTGCGCGACTACAACTACGGATTTCAGCAATTTCGGCTCGTTGAAGAGCACTGAAACGAAGCGTACCGCGATCTCGCCAAACTGCGCGAACTGGATTTCAGCAATTTCGGCTCGTTGAAGAGCACTGAAACTCCTCAATCCGCAATCGCAGCGCGGCGAGGAGCGCGTTGATTTCAGCAATTTCGGCTCGTTGAAGAGCACTGAAACTCGTTCAACCCGTCCGTCCAATGCGCGTAAACCGCGAAGATTTCAGCAATTTCGGCTCGTTGAAGAGCACTGAAACTCCGCATTGGCTATAATGAGCTTCGTTACAATGTTGGATTTCAGCAATTTCGGCTCGTTGAAGAGCACTGAAACTTTTGGCGTCATTTACATCCTGTTTCAGCGTTTCATTTAATTTCAGCAATTTCGGCTCGTTGAAGAGCACTGAAACAATGGAAATTAGTTATGGGTAAAACGAAAATGTTGACGATTTCAGCAATTTCGGCTCGTTGAAGAGCACTGAAACATAAAGGCAATGTTGCCCGGAATTTCGTTCACGTGCGATTTCAGCAATTTCGGCTCGTTGAAGAGCACTGAAACTTTCAAGTGGATAGAGTGGTAATAAGTTCATACGTAGATTTCAGCAATTTCGGCTCGTTGAAGAGCACTGAAACTCAAGATATGCTTTATATGCACTATCGGCAAGCGTGATTTCAGCAATTTCGGCTCGTTGAAGAGCACTGAAACTATCAAGCCGAATGCTGCGAACCCTTCGCCGTCGTGCTGATTTCAGCAATTTCGGCTCGTTGAAGAGCACTGAAACGGGCGTCCACCCAGTCGCGCAGGGCGGCGATATCGCCGGATTTCAGCAATTTCGGCTCGTTGAAGAGCACTGAAACCCGCCAATCCCTTTGCCACCACGAACTCTTCCAGCACATTTCAGCAATTTCGGCTCGTTGAAGAGCACTGAAACGGTGGAACGACAACTCGAACAGCGCGGTTTGCTGCCGATTTCAGCAATTTCGGCTCGTTGAAGAGCACTGAAACGCTGCGATCTGCACGAACGGGCTGACGGTGTTGTTCCGATTTCAGCAATTTCGGCTCGTTGAAGAGCACTGAAACTCGCGCGGTTTGCGTGGAACCAGATCAAGATATTGAGATTTCAGCAATTTCGGCTCGTTGAAGAGCACTGAAACCATCGACGAGACGCTCAACGTCAACGACGCACCTCGGATTTCAGCAATTTCGGCTCGTTGAAGAGCACTGAAACCATATAAATAAAAGAGAAGCAAGTGTTGTGACGCTTCGATTTCAGCAATTTCGGCTCGTTGAAGAGCACTGAAACGAACAAGCATTGTATATCCCTCCTCTCGCACTGTCAGATTTCAGCAATTTCGGCTCGTTGAAGAGCACTGAAACGCTTATCTTCGCGCCACACAGCATCAGCGCGGCGACATTTCAGCAATTTCGGCTCGTTGAAGAGCACTGAAACGCGGACGGTCGAGGGCGTGCGCAGCACATCGAATACCGATTTCAGCAATTTCGGCTCGTTGAAGAGCACTGAAACCGCGGGATATTGAGTAGGTTGGGTTCGCCGCACGCAAATTTCAGCAATTTCGGCTCGTTGAAGAGCACTGAAACACGCGACGTAATCCCGCACGCTCATCTCCTTCAACACCATTTCAGCAATTTCGGCTCGTTGAAGAGCACTGAAACTTGCCGGACGCGCTGGAGGGCGCGGCGGCGGTGCTGATTTCAGCAATTTCGGCTCGTTGAAGAGCACTGAAACCGCGGTGCAGATCGGTGTAGACGGTCAATACATCATCAATTTCAGCAATTTCGGCTCGTTGAAGAGCACTGAAACTCCTGGCCGCCGAGGCGGATGACGGAGCGGTGGTCGATTTCAGCAATTTCGGCTCGTTGAAGAGCACTGAAACGGCGCGGGAGGTCTATCAGCAGTAGCAGTGTCACAAATTTCAGCAATTTCGGCTCGTTGAAGAGCACTGAAACAGGAACTTGGGTGGTTTGAGGACGTAATTGACGGAAAGAATTTCAGCAATTTCGGCTCGTTGAAGAGCACTGAAACTCACCGCGCACAGAATCGTCAAAAACTCAAACGCAATTTCAGCAATTTCGGCTCGTTGAAGAGCACTGAAACAGCAGCGAACTTGCTCACTTTCTGAACGTCGCTCTTGATTTCAGCAATTTCGGCTCGTTGAAGAGCACTGAAACGGCGATCCAGCGCGTTGACGCGATCCCAGACCGCCATTTCAGCAATTTCGGCTCGTTGAAGAGCACTGAAACAGTTGCGGCGCGGGCTGCGAATATTCGGGAAGAACTATTTCAGCAATTTCGGCTCGTTGAAGAGCACTGAAACTTGCGCTTCCGCCGACGTTCGCCAAACCAAGCGCCAACTATTTCAGCAATTTCGGCTCGTTGAAGAGCACTGAAACTGTCGAAAACCCCAAACTGAAGACGGTCAAAGAAGATTTCAGCAATTTCGGCTCGTTGAAGAGCACTGAAACCCATACTGCGGAAGCGGAAGATTACGCCGCGGTTAATTTCAGCAATTTCGGCTCGTTGAAGAGCACTGAAACCGCGGTTCATTCAAGCGGCGATTGAAGCGTTGACGAATTTCAGCAATTTCGGCTCGTTGAAGAGCACTGAAACGGTATCTGTGCGGTAGCGGCGTGGATAGGCGTAAAAGATTTCAGCAATTTCGGCTCGTTGAAGAGCACTGAAACCCCAGACCCGTTGCCGCCGCCGGTTGACTTCGTTGCCGATTTCAGCAATTTCGGCTCGTTGAAGAGCACTGAAACTCAACTTGTTTCGCGATTCGCGTCGGTAGGAGACTACATTTCAGCAATTTCGGCTCGTTGAAGAGCACTGAAACGCAGCCAAATGCATATACGCTCACGCTCGGAACATTATTTCAGCAATTTCGGCTCGTTGAAGAGCACTGAAACTCTGAGCGACGGTCGGATTGTCGTCGCCGAACACCATTTCAGCAATTTCGGCTCGTTGAAGAGCACTGAAACGTCGTCGAGCAGCAAGTAGTCCAGCGGCGCGTAGGCATTTCAGCAATTTCGGCTCGTTGAAGAGCACTGAAACAGTGTACAGCAGCAGCCGTCACAACACACGCTTTTCATTTCAGCAATTTCGGCTCGTTGAAGAGCACTGAAACATTACGTTTGGAACGCGGTCTTCGGTGCGATCGGTGCGATTTCAGCAATTTCGGCTCGTTGAAGAGCACTGAAACCGTTTCTCTCCTTCTGCGCGCTGCATCTCGCTGCGATTTCAGCAATTTCGGCTCGTTGAAGAGCACTGAAACTTGTACTCCACTGCGTAGTCGCGCGTCTCGCGGTCGTATTTCAGCAATTTCGGCTCGTTGAAGAGCACTGAAACACACAATCCCGATGTTGCTCGTCTGGTCGGGAAACATTTCAGCAATTTCGGCTCGTTGAAGAGCACTGAAACCGCAGTAATCGTCGCTTGCTGCGACGCACTGCACCAGATTTCAGCAATTTCGGCTCGTTGAAGAGCACTGAAACACAGCGGCAGCACAAGCGCCGCCAGCGCCGCGAGCGCATTTCAGCAATTTCGGCTCGTTGAAGAGCACTGAAACGTACCATCACCCGTCCTGCCGTACCGTTCCGACTGCATTTCAGCAATTTCGGCTCGTTGAAGAGCACTGAAACGGTCCGTGATACTCACCGGACCACCACAACGAGCCGGATTTCAGCAATTTCGGCTCGTTGAAGAGCACTGAAACTGGGCGCGCGTGGCGCGCTTGCGAGGTGGGCAGTGCAGGATTTCAGCAATTTCGGCTCGTTGAAGAGCACTGAAACCCTAGTGTACAGCAGTAGCAGCCGTCACAACACGCGATTTCAGCAATTTCGGCTCGTTGAAGAGCACTGAAACGGACGAACCAGAGACGGCGGTCCGCCCACGGCACCATTTCAGCAATTTCGGCTCGTTGAAGAGCACTGAAACTCCAGGCGGTGTTGTTGGTCGAAATTTCGACCGCGAAATTTCAGCAATTTCGGCTCGTTGAAGAGCACTGAAACGGGACGTAGTACCAGCCGGTCCTGATCTCGCGCACGATTTCAGCAATTTCGGCTCGTTGAAGAGCACTGAAACTTCGCCGTCTACGCGCGCTGGGTAGACGGCTTGAACGACATTTCAGCAATTTCGGCTCGTTGAAGAGCACTGAAACTTTTGGCGATCTGGCGCGTCGACTTCTTGTACTTCTATTTCAGCAATTTCGGCTCGTTGAAGAGCACTGAAACACGTACATCAGATACTTTCTGCGCTACCACATCCCGATTTCAGCAATTTCGGCTCGTTGAAGAGCACTGAAACATGTACGGAAAGAGTTGTCGAGGCATTTTCTTCCTCATTTCAGCAATTTCGGCTCGTTGAAGAGCACTGAAACGGCGAATCGCCACACGCACCACGGGAGGTCCAGACCATTTCAGCAATTTCGGCTCGTTGAAGAGCACTGAAACGGGACGGAGATCAGACGCATCCACGTCACGCCGTGCAATTTCAGCAATTTCGGCTCGTTGAAGAGCACTGAAACCGGATATCGATATCCAATCCGACGCCCACAAAACAATTTCAGCAATTTCGGCTCGTTGAAGAGCACTGAAACCGACGTGCTCTACGGCGATACCGCCGACGCCTTTACGATTTCAGCAATTTCGGCTCGTTGAAGAGCACTGAAACACGACCGTCACCGGCGGGATTACGCTCCAAAATTGGATTTCAGCAATTTCGGCTCGTTGAAGAGCACTGAAACTGTTGTTCCATCAGCAGTAACAGTGTCACAACACATATTTCAGCAATTTCGGCTCGTTGAAGAGCACTGAAACGGCGCAACTCTTCGTTCTGCGCCGCGTCCTCAAGGATTTCAGCAATTTCGGCTCGTTGAAGAGCACTGAAACTTTATCGAGCACCTCCGCCGCAACGTCTTCCGGCAGATTTCAGCAATTTCGGCTCGTTGAAGAGCACTGAAACAATCGCGTACAGCGAGCACCTGCCGACGGTGACCAGATTTCAGCAATTTCGGCTCGTTGAAGAGCACTGAAACTCGAGGTGAAAGCGAGGAAGGGAATGCTTACCAAAATTTCAGCAATTTCGGCTCGTTGAAGAGCACTGAAACACAGCCCGGCGATAACTCCAGAGTGTGACATCTACATTTCAGCAATTTCGGCTCGTTGAAGAGCACTGAAACTCATCGAGCACGAGGTATATCGTAAGTTGGGTCGGATTTCAGCAATTTCGGCTCGTTGAAGAGCACTGAAACGGCGGCAGCGGAGGAGGAGGCGGGCGGTGAACGTCAGATTTCAGCAATTTCGGCTCGTTGAAGAGCACTGAAACGCCACGGCGCGGTCTGGCGCTGGCGCGGGCGGCTGCATTTCAGCAATTTCGGCTCGTTGAAGAGCACTGAAACCAACCATCGCTCCGCGGCGCCCGGACGCACCGGCGGCGATTTCAGCAATTTCGGCTCGTTGAAGAGCACTGAAACCGCAGCTCGCGCAGCGGTGGCGCGCGGCGCTGGCGGATTTCAGCAATTTCGGCTCGTTGAAGAGCACTGAAACTGATTGGGTCCCACGCGTTGCGCCGCCAGTCGAACATTTCAGCAATTTCGGCTCGTTGAAGAGCACTGAAACACTATGGCAATTCAAGTTTGGCAAGGAGCAATGCGATTTCAGCAATTTCGGCTCGTTGAAGAGCACTGAAACAACTGGTCGGCAGACGTAAGCGACTACGCAATTGTATTTCAGCAATTTCGGCTCGTTGAAGAGCACTGAAACGTGCCCTTCGGCGATTTGATGACGACGATGTTCGGATATTTCAGCAATTTCGGCTCGTTGAAGAGCACTGAAACCCAAAAGAGAAGGGGCGATCCGGCGAACCGGAACGATTTCAGCAATTTCGGCTCGTTGAAGAGCACTGAAACAACGGCGCCTGCGGGTCGGCGGTCACTTCCCCGACAAAATTTCAGCAATTTCGGCTCGTTGAAGAGCACTGAAACGGACGGCGGTTTCCAACGCGACGGTGAAGATAGACGACGATTTCAGCAATTTCGGCTCGTTGAAGAGCACTGAAACTACCCTAATGCGACCACGGATGGTCGTCCCTGCGATATTTCAGCAATTTCGGCTCGTTGAAGAGCACTGAAACCGGTCGGCATGCCGCATGTGCAGACACAGCCGCGCATATTTCAGCAATTTCGGCTCGTTGAAGAGCACTGAAACTCGCGCACCAGCCACCCGCCGGGCTTTAGCAGCGATGGATTTCAGCAATTTCGGCTCGTTGAAGAGCACTGAAACACTCGGTGGCGCTCGCGCGGCGTGCGATTGCGACGATTTCAGCAATTTCGGCTCGTTGAAGAGCACTGAAACTTCCAAATAGTGTCACAACGACAAAAGGCATTAGGACGATTTCAGCAATTTCGGCTCGTTGAAGAGCACTGAAACTGACATTCGCGGCGAGCAACAGCGCCGTCACCGCGCAATTTCAGCAATTTCGGCTCGTTGAAGAGCACTGAAACCCGTCGCGCGGTTCGCCTGGAACCAGATCAAGACGCTGAATTTCAGCAATTTCGGCTCGTTGAAGAGCACTGAAACCGCCTGCGGATATCGTCCACGCGACGATCCGGCTTGCGATTTCAGCAATTTCGGCTCGTTGAAGAGCACTGAAACGGGACCGCGGGGAGCGGGGCCGGTTCGGCTTCCGTATTTCAGCAATTTCGGCTCGTTGAAGAGCACTGAAACGCGCAAAGGGATGGAAGTGCTCGGCCCCATGGGCGCGATTTCAGCAATTTCGGCTCGTTGAAGAGCACTGAAACATCTGTCAAGGGCTTTCGGAGGGGATTTCGGTTGAGATTTCAGCAATTTCGGCTCGTTGAAGAGCACTGAAACGCGCGCCGGCATGCGCGGCGGCGCCGATCAGCATGCATTTCAGCAATTTCGGCTCGTTGAAGAGCACTGAAACCTGAGGGCCGGGTCCTGCGAGACGATGTGCCGAAGATTTCAGCAATTTCGGCTCGTTGAAGAGCACTGAAACCCGGCGACATGCGGGCGAACAGGGTTTCCACCTGCCCATTTCAGCAATTTCGGCTCGTTGAAGAGCACTGAAACCCCAGAGATGCCCGGCTTCGTGGACGCCCAGGATCGATTTCAGCAATTTCGGCTCGTTGAAGAGCACTGAAACCGGGACGGGGGTTGACCCGTCCCCGCGCTTGTTGACGATTTCAGCAATTTCGGCTCGTTGAAGAGCACTGAAACGATCGCGGTACGCTTCGGGTGAGGTCGGTTCGTTCAATTTCAGCAATTTCGGCTCGTTGAAGAGCACTGAAACTCTTCTCGTTGGGGTCTCCTACCCCAAGCGGTACACATTTCAGCAATTTCGGCTCGTTGAAGAGCACTGAAACCGTTCAGCGCCTGCTGGCGTGTCGCGCGCCGGAACGATTTCAGCAATTTCGGCTCGTTGAAGAGCACTGAAACGCGAACTCCCGCAGCGCCCAGGCAAGAATGATGACGGATTTCAGCAATTTCGGCTCGTTGAAGAGCACTGAAACGTCCCCGACCGTCCCGAACCCGCGAAAACAGCCCAGAATTTCAGCAATTTCGGCTCGTTGAAGAGCACTGAAACACTCGACGATCCGGTGAAGGCGTCGATGCGCGTATCAAATTTCAGCAATTTCGGCTCGTTGAAGAGCACTGAAACCGTTCCCGTCCGGCGACTTGCGACGCAGCCGAACTATTTCAGCAATTTCGGCTCGTTGAAGAGCACTGAAACGACGATCAGTACCCGAACATCGTTGTCATCCGATCCGATTTCAGCAATTTCGGCTCGTTGAAGAGCACTGAAACTCGCGCGTCGCGGCGCGTGAGGTCGGCGTGCCGCTCGATTTCAGCAATTTCGGCTCGTTGAAGAGCACTGAAACTCGCGCTGGCGTTTTTCGCAAAAGAGAGCAGTTTCGATTTCAGCAATTTCGGCTCGTTGAAGAGCACTGAAACGCGCGAACGGATAACGAACGTTGCGGAAGCGTTGGTATTTCAGCAATTTCGGCTCGTTGAAGAGCACTGAAACATACGGATGTGCTGGTAGTTATTGATGAGGCGGCGTTCATTTCAGCAATTTCGGCTCGTTGAAGAGCACTGAAACGCTGCTGTTTCCCTTCGATCCCGACGCCGATCCGCGATTTCAGCAATTTCGGCTCGTTGAAGAGCACTGAAACGCGCGGTCGCCGCGTGGCGGCGGATGCCGGGAGCCGATTTCAGCAATTTCGGCTCGTTGAAGAGCACTGAAACGGATGAAGGACTACGTCGCGTTGACAGACGATCTTCATTTCAGCAATTTCGGCTCGTTGAAGAGCACTGAAACGCAGGCGGAGCGGGGGTTGGAGCGGGGTTATGGATGGATTTCAGCAATTTCGGCTCGTTGAAGAGCACTGAAACCGGGTGCACCCGCATCTGAAGATCGCGGGGGCGGAATTTCAGCAATTTCGGCTCGTTGAAGAGCACTGAAACACAACCCACCAACACGCTCGGCGTCAACCTCGATGAATTTCAGCAATTTCGGCTCGTTGAAGAGCACTGAAACAGAACGGGGCGCGGGTTGATCGGGAGTGGGTTATGCTCCATTTCAGCAATTTCGGCTCGTTGAAGAGCACTGAAACTCTGCACCGATCGGCGACGCGATCCACGCGCACTTGGATTTCAGCAATTTCGGCTCGTTGAAGAGCACTGAAACAACGGATGAAGGCGAGATCGTTGTTCACCTCGTCAATATTTCAGCAATTTCGGCTCGTTGAAGAGCACTGAAACGCGCTTTGACCGCAGCAGCGACCTCTTCCCGCAGCCGATTTCAGCAATTTCGGCTCGTTGAAGAGCACTGAAACATCCCTTCTTTTTCAGCGTCCACCGCCCCACGAAAATTTCAGCAATTTCGGCTCGTTGAAGAGCACTGAAACGTAGATAACGAACGCCCCCGCCGCGCGCACCGCAACATTTCAGCAATTTCGGCTCGTTGAAGAGCACTGAAACTTCTGTCGTCAATTCAACCGCGCCGCGCGCGCCCAATATTTCAGCAATTTCGGCTCGTTGAAGAGCACTGAAACGGAGCGTCGCAATCGCCCGGCGCGCCAGTCGGACCGATTTCAGCAATTTCGGCTCGTTGAAGAGCACTGAAACCGATACTGATCTCCTGCATCCCAACAGCCCTCACGATTTCAGCAATTTCGGCTCGTTGAAGAGCACTGAAACGGGGGGCGCGCTACCGCTCCAGCGGGCGGGCGGGGCGATTTCAGCAATTTCGGCTCGTTGAAGAGCACTGAAACGTTTGTGTCGGTTCTTGCGTTGGCCATCGGCGTCACAATTTCAGCAATTTCGGCTCGTTGAAGAGCACTGAAACGCCACACATCGAATCCCGCGACGATCTCCACGCCGGCATTTCAGCAATTTCGGCTCGTTGAAGAGCACTGAAACGGCAACTCCGGCGAGGTCACATACCCGCCGCGCAGACCATTTCAGCAATTTCGGCTCGTTGAAGAGCACTGAAACCCTTACAGAACAGATAGATGATTGACGTAGACTCAAATTTCAGCAATTTCGGCTCGTTGAAGAGCACTGAAACCGAGCACCAAAATCTGCGCCACGAGCGCCTGCAACGATTTCAGCAATTTCGGCTCGTTGAAGAGCACTGAAACACGATCTCGTGATTATTGACGAGATCGAACAAGTGTATTTCAGCAATTTCGGCTCGTTGAAGAGCACTGAAACTATTCCGGCGCGTCGGCCAGCACAGGAGCCGGCAAATATTTCAGCAATTTCGGCTCGTTGAAGAGCACTGAAACATCGGCGGTGCGGTAGAAGGTCGTGCTCGCCCCCCGATTTCAGCAATTTCGGCTCGTTGAAGAGCACTGAAACCGTGACGGTCAAGCGGCGCGTCTTCCGCCAGATGCGATTTCAGCAATTTCGGCTCGTTGAAGAGCACTGAAACGGTCGGGCTGGCGAAGAAGTTGCACATAACGGCAGACGATTTCAGCAATTTCGGCTCGTTGAAGAGCACTGAAACTCCGCCGCGTGCGGTCGAAAGATACGCTGTTCAAAGCGATTTCAGCAATTTCGGCTCGTTGAAGAGCACTGAAACTTTGTGGGGGCGA
>Ga0308393_1000678_pt1 | contig 17294 bp, 14 predicted proteins | sample Hotspr2Sampleee2_FD_202364 | JGI IMG/M metagenome (GOLD analysis project Ga0308393, IMG submission 202364) | Hot spring phototrophic mat microbial communities from Mushroom Spring, Yellowstone National Park, Wyoming, United States - 20050630_ee2 ... | reverse complement strand
AGACAGTACTGCTATAGAAGTCTGTCACATGAAACGAGAAAAACAACATAAAGTCTTTAAAGAGATAGCCCGAAAGGGTAAAAACAGTATGGGTTTCTTTTTTGGTTTCAAATTACATCTGATTTGTAATCAGCAAGGCGAAATTATTGGCGTGCTGCTTACTTCGGGCAATAAAGCCGATAACGATGAAAGGGTACTGAAAACTTTGTTGGAAGATTTACAAGGTACTTTTTATGGAGATAAAGGCTATATCAGTCGGCTTAAACCCTATTTTCAGGAGAAACAAGTAAAACTCATTACCAAAGTTGGCAAGAATATGTCGCCTGAAAAGCTGAGTAAAGAGGAAAGATACTTTCTTGGCAAAAGAACGCTGATAGAAACCGTGATTGATTTGCTCAAAAATGAATGCCAAATTGAACACACCAGACACAGAAGTCATAGAAACTTCCTTGTCAATTTGTGGGCAGGCATCATTGCCTATAAATTTTTAGACAAAAAACCAGCTATTCAAGACTACAAAAAAGAAATTGAAAAAATTGAACTTTTCCAAGATGTTGCAGCTTAACTCACGTTTCAGAACGTATCTACTCGATTTTTCTAAAAGCCGAGGAATTTAATATAAATTGTTTGAAGGAGTTGAGAGATTTTTTTCAGGAAAAAAACAAAAATGCAAAAAAAGTAACCTATTCAGAACTGCCCTGTTTGGAAAATCTTGTAAAAAATTTTGATTTTCAGCCCCAAAAAAGCGAAGAGTTATCCAAAGACGAAGCACTCTACCTCACAGGCAAATGGCTTGAAGAATACGCCTACTACAAAATCAAAGAGAAATTGCAGCTAAACGAACAAAGTATAGGTTTGGGCTTATTGTTGCAAAAAGCGAACATCCAAAATACCGACAACGATTTTGACGTGATGTTCGTCCTCCAAAACGAACTCTACATTGTAGAGTGTAAAACCTCACACTTGATAAATAACAAATCTCAACTTTCGGAATACATCTACAAATTAGATGCTTTGCGAAAAGAGTTTGGACTTTATCCGAAGGCTTTTATTTACACTTTGGGAAATTTACCTGAACCCGAAAAACTAAATCAGCAAAACCAAATCAAAGACCGCCTCAAATTTCATAACATCAAGCTACTCACAAAAGAGAACTTTGCCATTGAAAATACACAAAAATTTGATGATTGGTTGAATTCCTTTTTAGGTTGAAGCCTGCAAAAATTTGTATAATTTTTGACAAAACTATATGAACCTCTACCTGCTGTTTTCTCACAATCTCACTCCCGAACAAATACAAGATGCCCAAGAAAATTGGCAGGTAGCCGCCTGCATCTCTCTGCCCAAACAACTTCAAGACCTTTGGAGCAACGTTCCGCCAGAACTTACTTCGCTCAAAGATTACTTACAACCTATTTTTGAATGGCTCAGAAATGCCCAAGCAGGCGATTTGGTTCTTATACAAGGCGACTACGGAGCTACCTACCTGATGATACAATACGCCTTTGAACGAGGGCTACGACCTATTTACAGCACTACTCTACGAAAAGTGGTAGAAACCCCTTTCCCCGATGGCTCTATTCGTACTGAACGTGTATTTGCCCACCATCAATTTCGCTTTTATGAGAGGATACAAGATTATTGATTAAAACTTGCGTCATTCCTACAAAAAATTAGCAGGAAGCCATTTCAACACAAAAAATGTATCGCTGTACTTCCTGCGTTAAGATGGTTCGGTTTAAACAAAATTTTGTTTAAATTTTTTCTCAAACTTTCTCAAAAACTACTCGGTAGCCGAAGTTTCCTCCGATTTTTTCTTTCTACCGCCTTTTTTCTTGGGCTTATCTTCCGAGCTAATTTCAGCTACATCGGCTAAGGTTTCAGGAGCCAGTGTTTCTGTATTTACGACTACTTCCTCGTCTTTTTTGTCCTTTTTGTCTTCGGTGTATGTAGCTAAATGAGAAAGCACGATTTTTTTATCAGCTTTTGCAAATTCTATCACTTTGAAGTCGAGCGTTTCTCCTACCTCGGGTTGTGAGCCATCGGCTTTTACCAGATTTTTGGTATTGCAGAAGCCCTCAATGCCATAAGGTAGTTCTAAAACTGCTCCTTTCTCGGTTTTAGCTTGAATGGTACATTTATGCACCGAACCTTCAGTGAAAATCGTTTCGAAAGTATCCCAAGGATTTTCTTCAAGTTGTTTATGTCCAAGAGCCAAACGGCGATTTTCAATATCTAATTCAAGCACTTTTACGTCTAATTCATCACCTAATTTCACAAATTCGGAAGGATGTTTGATTTTTTTAGTCCAAGAAAGGTCAGAGACGTGAACTAAACCATCTACACCTTCTTCGAGTTCTAAGAACAGACCGAAGTTAGTGAGGTTACGAACGATGCCTTTGTGTTGCGTACCTACGGCGTATTTTGTAATCATTTCTTGTTTTGTCCAAGGGTCTTCGGTGAGTTGCTTGATACCCAAAGACATTTTACGTTCCTCGCGGTCGAGTGTAAGTACAACAGCCTCGATTTCATCACCAATTTTCAAGAAATCTTGCGGGTTGCGTAGGTGTTGAGACCAAGACATTTCCGAAACGTGGATAAGTCCTTCCACACCGGGCATAATTTCCAGAAACGCTCCATAATCAGCCACATTGACGATTTTGCCTTTCACGCGTGAACCTACCTCAATAGCGGGGTCAAGTGATTCCCAAGGGTGAGGCGTAAGTTGTTTCATACCCAAAGAGATGCGTTTTTTGTCCTCATCAAAATCAAGCACTACTACACGCACTTTTTGGTCTAAGGCGAGTACTTCTTCGGGGTGCGTAATTCTGCCCCAAGAAATATCGGTAATATGCAGCAATCCATCAACGCCGCCCAAATCAATAAACACACCAAAATTGGTCATATTCTTGATAACGCCTTCAAGCACCTGCCCACGCTCAAGATTAGCAAGAATCTGACTTCTTTGTTCTTCAAGGTCTTTTTCAATCAGCACTTTATGCGAAACCACCACGTTGTCGTTGGCATAATTGATTTTGATGACCTTTACTTCCATTTTTTTGCCTACAAACACATCAAAATCTCTGATAGGTTTCACATCTATTTGCGAGCCGGGTAAGAAAGACTCTATGCCAAAAATATCCACAATCAAACCACCTTTGGTTCTGCGTTTTACGAAGCCTTCTATTACGGTGTCATTGTCCAGAGCCGCTTGAATTTTATCCCAAGCTGTAAGAATTTTAGCTTTTTTACGCGAAAGTTCTATCTGACCTGTTTTGCTTTCTTTCTTTTCTACATATACTTCTACTTCGTCGCCTACTTTAAGTTCGGGCATATCCCTAAACTCTGAACGAGGCACTAAGCCATCAGCCTTAAAACCTACATCAATGACCACATCGCGTTCAGTAATTGTGACAACTCTGCCTGTTACCACTTTCCCCTCCTCTACCTCATTGAGGGTAGCACCATACATTTCAGCCAATTTTTGCTGTTCTTCTTTGGAATAAGACGCTCCAAAACCTTTGTTGCCTTCTAGCAAATCCCAGTTAAAATCTGTGTTTGTATTACTCATAAAAATCTGCTTTTGCCCTTTTTACATCAGCCTACGGGACTTTGAGACTGAATTTGGTGAAACATAATTAAATTTTAGGAACGCAAAAGTAGTGCTTTTTATCTGAAAATCAAAAGTTTTTAAAAAAAAATTTATTTTATGCTTTGATGCCATTCTCAAAATAATCAAAAAAAAAGGTTTTTAAAATGATTTTCAGTCAAAAAATCAAAACAATTTTATTTTACGCAATGTTGAGCCTTAAACGAAAATGTAAATAATTTCTTAAAAAATATCATGAGAGTAAGGGTTGTATTCGTGTTGAAGAACAAAGGAGCGATGGTGCCATTTCATCATCAACACTTGCTATACCAGTTTGTAAGAGATTTATTGCCCAATGGCGGGCAAATCAATACTTATAATTTTTCGGGACTAAAAGGACAAACACAGGTGAGCCAAAAAGGTCTGCACTTTTTTTCCTCAAAGGTTTCTTGGGTTGTTTCTTCTTTGGATAAAAATTTTTTGCAAAATCTCTTAGCTAGTATCTTTTCACGAACCGAAGTAAAGGTAGGTGAGCTACTGCTTCAGCCCGAATACGTAGAAAAAGAGATTTTCCCCGAGCTAAGCAATCAGACACGTTTTTTGTGCATTTCGCCTTTGGTGCTTGCCAATCCGAATAAAAATAGCTTTTATGCTAAACATTTCGTATCGCCTTCAATTGATTTGTTTTCAGATTTGCTCTACGAAGCTACTATGAACCGTATGGAAAGCTCAGGTTTGTACAGCGAGGAAGAAATGAAGAGTTTTGCTAAGTTTCAGGTTATCCCCGACAAATCTTATTTGGAAAAGGTAAAAAACAACGATAAAAAATTTGCTCGTATCTACACCATTGCAGAAAATGGCACAAAATACGAAATCAGAGGTTATACTTTTCCTTTTACGCTGTATGCTCACCCGAAAGTACAAAATTTCGTGATAAATTGCGGCTTGGGCTCCTACACCCACAAAGGCTACGGTATGCTTGATTTGGCAGACCACAGCCAAACCAAACGCTTTGTACTACCACATTGGGAAATGGCAGTCGTTTAAAATATGAACCAACAAATTGTAACGCTCTCTTTTTTTAAGTACGAAGGTTTCAAAAACGCTTGGTGGGCTTTCGTACAAATGGGCAGATTGCCCAAAGAACTGCAAAAAACCCAAGGGCTATCTTTCGTAAAAATGCTCGGTAGCGGTGGCAAACAAGGTTTTAGCATTTTTCCAAATTTCGGTCTTTACGGGCTTCTGTGTGTTTGGGAAAACGAGCAAAAACAACAAGATTTTTTCCAAAAATCAAGCATTTTTCAAAGTCTGCAAACCACAGCCAAAGCCAACCAAACTATCTTTCTGCAACCCCTACAAGCCCACGGCAAATGGGACGGCAAAGAGCCTTTCAGTTGCAAGGCTCAAAAAATTGATAAAACCCAAAAAGTTGCTGTTATTACTCGTGCCAAAATCAAGTGGAGCAAGGTTTTGCAATTTTGGAGCGTAGTTGCCCCCGCCAGCAAAAATATGTACCAACACGCAGGACTTATCTTTTCGGTAGGCATCGGAGAACTGCCCCTCATTCAGCAAGCTACTTTTAGTATATGGGAAAATGTAGATGCTATGACCGACTACGCCTACAAAAGCCCCCAACACCGCAAAGTGCTACAACTCACCAAAAAACTACAATGGTACAGCGAAGAACTTTTTGCTCGCTTCGCCATTGTGCGTTCCGAAGGCGGTGGCATCATCAATCTAAGTAGTTAGAGACAAGTGGCAAGAGGCAAGAGACAAGAGGCAAGACAAAATATTGTTTATTAGGCTTTTAATAAAATGCAAATATCTGTTTAATTTTGTGCAATTACTAAAAAGCTGAAATATTTGCTCACACAATTACGTTTTTGAAAAAAACAATGCCTACTTTGCCAAAAAATTGTTCGTAATATTTTTTCCTTTTCAATGCTACATCTACACACCACATTTCCCCTACACGAAACACCTTTTTTTTCGCCCTTATTCTCAGATTACATCACCGAAAAAAGCACTCTGCAAGATTTTTATACCCACAAGCCCCATTTAGAAAGTTTTGCCGACTTGCTCAAAAACAAAAAATTTCCTCTCTCCTATCGCACTATTTTACAAAAAACACTACTGAAACAATACCAAAACATTCCATTAAGCCCCCAAGCCGAAGCAAATATTCACCTGCTCGGTCAGGAAAATACTTTTACCATTACTACGGCTCATCAGCCTTCTATTTTTTTCGGAGAATTGTATTTTGTTTTCAAAATACTTACGATTATCCGTTTGGCAGAAATTTTAAAAAAAACTTATCCCTCATATCATTTTGTACCTATATTTTGGCTTGGCTCGGAAGACCACGATTTTGCTGAAATCAGCCATTTCAGGCTTTTTGGCAAAACCTACCACTGGCAACACCACCAGCAAGGAGCCGTAGGACGTATGAACCCGCAAAGTCTGCAAAATATTTTTAGAGAAATTCCCGAAAAAATCCCTATTTTTGCAGAAGCCTACCAAAAACCTACGCTTTCAGAAGCTACTCGCTATGCCCTCAATGCTTTTTTTGGTGAAAAAGGTTTGCTCGTACTCGATGGCGACGACAAAGCACTCAAACAACTTTTTGCCCCTATTGCCGAAAAAGAACTTTTTGAGCAAAAAACTTTTGAAATTGTCAGCAAAACCAATGAAAAATTAGAACATCTCGGCTACAAACCGCAGGTAGTACCACGTGCTATCAATCTGTTTTATTTGCGTGAGCAGTTGCGAAAACGGATTGAAAAAAACGGAAACCTTTGGCAAGTGGTGGAAACTGACATAACTTTTTCGGAAGATACATTATGCCAAGAACTTGCCGAAAATCCCGAATGTTTTAGCCCAAATGTACTTTTACGTCCCGTATATCAAGAACTTGTGTTGCCTAATTTGGCTTATGTTGGCGGTCCTGGGGAGCTGGCATATTGGCTTCAACTCAAAGATGTGTTTGCTTTTTTTTCCTTAGAATTAGAAATTGAACATTTACAAATGCCTATGCTCTTGCCTCGTTTTTTTGGTTCAATTTTACTCAAATCGCAAACTGAAAAAATACAAAAATTGCAAGTTAGTTTTGCAGATTTGTGGCAAGAAAACGACTTGCTTCGCAAAAAATACGTAGCCACACACACAAGAAACGACATTAGCCTACAAACCGAAAAACAGCAACTTCAAACCATTTTTGAACAAATAAAAGCAAAAGCCATAGCCCTTGATAAATCTTTGGAAGCAAGCGTAGCCGCCGAGTATCAGAAAACTCTCAAAAGCATTGAGCATTTAGAAAAACGCTTAGAAAAAGCCGAAGAACGAAACCTACAAACCCAAATTACTCAACTGCTCAACCTCAAAGAAAAACTTTTTCCTGAAGGCTCTTTGCAAGAACGTAAAGACAATTTTTTGAATTTTTACCTGAATTATCCTTCATTTTTAGAAGGTTTACACGCCCACATTCAGCCTTTTGAGTTTGGGTTTAGGGTGATGGAGTTAAAATAAAAAGCCTCACAACCCTCTTAGTGAACGCCTGACACTCAAAAGAAACTGCATAGGACGCAAACTGACACGATTTTCTACAAAACTATTTTGGCTAACTGCAAAATCTACAAATACTCTCGCATCAAGAAGGTTGTAGCAAGAAAGCTGAAAATCGGTATTTTTCCAAGTAAAACGATACGAAATATCAACGAAATGGTAGAAATTGGTCTGCCTATTATTGAACCAAAATTCATATTTTAAATTTAATAGATGTTTATCATAAGGGAAAAAATTAGCAGTAAATCGTTGAAAATAATTTACTCCTATTTGTCTCTCCGAAATAGCAATACCCGAAACATTCGCATTTGTTTCAGCTTTTATGTTGAGTTTTTGCCAATCTTTTTCTAAAATTAGCCCCCAAGTAGCCCCTTGATTGCTGACATTTTGCAAATTTTGATTGATAATTTGCGGTATCACAAACTGACTATAACTTGCCTGTACAACTACCGAAGCTCTTTGCTCAAAAAAAGACTTTCCTATTCTTCCATTAAGCAAGTGTGCATATTGAGTGTTATCTTTTTCTATTCCTATGACCAATACAGAGCCATTGGGACGAAAAGTTTGGCTAAGCAGTACATTATTTTGGATTGGTTGGTAGCTGTACATCGCATAACCGAAAAGCCCTTTCACAGGGTTTCTAAAAGAAATACCGATATTTCCGTAGTAAGTGTCTTTAATAAGTAATGGTGCATTTTGTTGAGCTAAGCGATAGTTTTTGATAATCAGAGCGTTGTAAATTTGCAGTAAATCTCCAAAATCTTTCTGATAGCCTACTGTTCCTTGCAAGTCCCAAAAGCCACTGAGTTTGTATCGAAGCATTAGTTTCGGTTCAGCGAAGATGTACTCGGATTGAGCAAAAGTATTGAGTATGCGAATATGAAATGGTAAGGTGAGAGTAAGTTGGGTACTTTTAGTTTTTCGGCGTAAGGTTTGCTCGGTGTAGAAATTTGTTTGCTCAAAGGCGTTATCATTGCGTAAAGAGTCATTTTGTATGATGAGATTTTCCTTTTGTAGAAAAGAACGCAATTTTGCTTTTTGCCACCAAAAACCGATTTGGCTTTCAGTACTAAAAAACTTGGTAGCTTTGTTGGTTTTTAGGTAATTATGGCTGAAAATTTGACTTTTTTCTAAACTTTGTTGCGTTCTTAGGCTGAAGCTATCTAATTGCAAAACATCTCCAAAAAAACTCGGTAGCAAACCGAGCCTTTCGTTGCCAAGCGATAAACTGCTAAGACTACCCAACGTAAAAAGTTGTTTTCTGAGTTTGAAAGTAAGTTGAAAATTGTTTTTGAATTGTGTGCTTTGCTTTTGTAATCTTTGTTCTATAAATGTAGTATCGGAAAGGCTTAGGAAAGTAACTATTTGAGAGGTATTCGCTTGGTTGTGCTGTTGTAAAGAGCTGATTTCAAAGGTATTTTTCAGGTAGAAATCGGCTACATTTTTTTCTAAGACAGCCGAGGCATTGAACTTACGAGGCAAAAATCTATTAGTTTGGTTTTCTTTAAGGCTAAGATTTTCACTTATTCCCAAAAAATTGGTATTTTGCAAGGCACTGATGCTTTGCTTATCGGTAAGATAGTCAGCATTAAGTTTGAACTGAAATTTTTTGGGCAAGACCTGCAAGACATTCAGGCTGGCTAAATGGGCTTGGTTATTCAGCCAACGAGTTTGTGGAATTGGCGGCGAGGGAATCGCAACAAGAGAGAGGAACTCGGGCATTTCTCTACTTTGCTTTTTTTCTACAAGTTCATCAAACGTAAGCATTTTATTCTGGGCTTCTAAATCTTCGCCAATATTATTGGTTTGATACGAGCCTAAAAATTGCCTTTGAGGGCTAAAAAGCATAGGTGTTAGGTTAGCTTTCCACAGAAACGGTGTAGCACCAATGCCCGCTTCGCCTTGTCCTGTAAAAGTATATTTGTTTTTGAGTTTTAGGTTGATAGCCGCTCTATCAGAAAACACAAGACTATCAAGCACTCGGATAGGTTGGTGATTTTCAATAATTTGTACCTCTTCTACCTCCTGAAAGGGCAAGTTTTTGTTAGCAAGGTTATATTTGCCTTCAAGTAAGTCTAAACCTTCAATATAGTATTTGTTGATAGGTTTGCCTTGATAGAGAACCTGCCCATCGCTTTTTACTTCTACGCCGGGCAGGCGTGAAAGTACGTCGGCTATGCTGCGGTCTTTGGCATTGGCAAAGTTTGAAGGCTTGTAAATGAGCGTATCGCCCGATTGCACTACTGATGGGGCTTTTACAACAATCTCGCGTATTTCTTCAGTATCTTCTTGAAGCGTAAAATCAATGTTTTGTGTTTGATTTCGTATGATTTTTTCTTGTTTTTTGTATCCTAATAAAGAAACTCTCAAAAGCAAGCTATCGTAATTTGATTTGAAAGAAATTTCATAATATCCTTCGGCATTACTCAGGGTATAGGTGATGCGTTCTTTTCCTGAAAGGTCGTAGAGCAAGATGTTTGCACCTGAAATTGTTTGTTTGTTTTCGTCATAAATTTTGCCTTTAATGATGTTTTGAGCCATACAAGCCCCCCGAAACAAAACTAAAAACAACAAAATTAAATATTTTCTACTAATAAACATTTACCTTAAAGCATCTCAATGTGATTTTGTTTTTTTCTCATTTTTTCTTTTAACTCTTTTTCTTTTTGGGGGTCTAATTTTATATCAAAACCTGCTGATTTAAGATTTTCTAATCTATTTGCTCTTACTTGTTCTAATTCTTGCATATTTTTTAACTCAACAATTTGGTCTTGTTTGTGAGTTAAATCTAGGAAATAAGTTTTCTTTTCTAAACTTAGAAGACTGAAATAATGTTCTTGTCTGTCATCATACATCTCTAAAATAAGCCCAGGCAAGCCTCTAAACTTGTAAGGTCCTTCCGAAAGGGGGATTTCCTCGCTGTACCAAGCTGTGTAGTTTCTACCTGCAAAGGTAGTGCGTGCTTTTTTACAAGTATATTTACCAATTTGTTTAGTACCCTCTTCAAATTTCCAATCAATAATTTCCTGCGAAGATACTTTGTAAAGACTTAATCCAACCAGCTCAAAATAAGAATTTTTGCTATCTCTATTTTTAACGACTTCAAAATTTACCTTTGGTTTGGGAAGGCTATTAACACGCCCCATAGCCGAGATAAAATTAGTTTCTTTTTGTAGTATGGTATCAATCGCCAACTTTTTAGCACTCACAAAATAACTTATCTCCTTACCTACAAAAAGCAACGTTTCTTCTGTTCTTCGGCTATTGGTGTCTTTCTTATCTTCTTGAAAACGATAATTGTAGCTTATTTTGTAATCAAATTTGGTAGTTTGGGAGAAACTATAAAAATATACAAATAGTGTATTTAGAATAAATATAAAATGTTTCATAACGCATTAAAATTTATCAAGGATTTGGGCATAGAATTTCCTCGTATGCCCAATCCAAATGAAAAAACCTAACCACAAAAAATATCATCAAGAGCTAATACCAACCAAACTAATTGAGCGGGTGTAGGGTTTATTTGGGTATCATCCCAAGAAATTGTACCTACAATGCCACAAGACAAGATAAATACAATAGTTTGTCTTTCAAGATTTTCAATATTTTTTTCGGATTGAAAAAGACTTGAATTTTGGTTATCAACTCCTTGAATTTGACTGATTTTAGTTTGTAGTAGAGGTTTCTCTACACTGTTACTTGCAAAGGCAAAAGTTGCAAGAAAACAAAATACGAAGGATAATAAGATTTTTTTCATGATACGTAATGTTTTCAAGGTTAAACATACGCAAATAAACAAACAAACTGTATTAAATTTATGTTAATTTTTTATTAAAAATTTATTAAAAATAGTAGAAATCCTATCAAAAATCATTTTTTTCGTGGCTCTAAATCATTTTTTCGGAAGCGTTTTGGGGCTTACTTGCAAATAAAAGTTTCGCCAAACCCTAAAATGCTTACGAATATGAAAAAAATTCTTGTCCCTACCGACTTTTCGGAATTTGCCGACAAAGCTCTGCAAACTGCCGTAGCAATTGCCCAAAAAACAGGTGCTGAAATTCTGCTACTCAATGCCAACGAAATGGCAGTAGCCGCCTTACCCATTGCCGAGTATTATTACTACGACAAAGAAAAAGAACAAAGCTACTTGCAAATGGTCAATGAAAGTTTAGATAAAACACTCCAAAAAATTGCTTCCGAAATGGATTTGAAAGAGGTAAAAGTCTCTACTTTGGTAGAAAGTGGCTTATTGGTTGATGTAATTGAGGAAGTCTGCAAACGTGAGCAAGTAGATTTGGTGGTAATGGGAACGCAAGGAGCAACAGGAGCAAAAGAAATGCTCGTTGGTTCAAATACCGAAAAGGTGGTTCGTAATGCACCTTGTCCAGTGCTTTCTGTGCCAAATAAAGTAGCTTTGAGTTTTGCAACTATCGTATTTCCTACTACGCTTCGCCCCGACCAAGCCACTGCTTTCAAGAAATTAGCCGAAATGCAAAACGTATTTGATGGCAAAATTCATTTGCTCTACCTCAACAACCCCGCCCACTTGCCCAATGATGATGCTATCGTCGCCCGTAAAGATGAATTAGTAGCAGAAGCAGGTTTGAAAAATGTTGAAATTTTTATGGGAGAGCAAAACGTATTTGATGAAGAAAATGCCATTCTTGACTTTGCACGTACCCAAAATGCCGATTTAATCGTTATGGCAACACACCAACGCAAAGGCTTGGCTCACTTGTTTTTAGGAAGTATTACCGAAGATACGGTCAATCATTCGGATATTCCTGTACTGGCAATTCCTATTAAGAAATGATTTGAGGGCAAAATGCCCTCTTTTCTACATTCTTGCCTGCGACTCTTGCGGATATTCAGGCTTTTGAGGAGGTTGTAGCAGTATAATTTTGGGCTTTTGCGGTACGATAGGCTTATTTTGTGCAATATTTGTTTTTTCTTTAGGCTTTTTAGGAGGGATAACAAAAGTAGTTTGTGGGCGACCTATAACTCTTCGTTCAAAATTATGCACGCGAAGAACCATATCTTCAAACGAACCTAAATCATCTTTTTCGGTTTTTAGCTTGATATTGAGAGCGTGAAAGTGGTCTTTATCGTGCTTCATATACTTACCTTCTAAAAGATGAGCATATTTTACTCTCTTGGGTAATCGTTTGAAGTGAATTTCGCAGGTAATAGTTTCATTAGGTTTCATACGTCTGTACTCCAACTTATCGTATCCTGCAATAGAAGCGTGCATCAGTTTATCGTTTCGGCGGATATTTTTTACATCAATCATATAGAAAGTTTCGTCAGGATTATCTACATTCTCCAAGCACCAACGTTCCTTATGCTCTTTTCCGAAAATTGTTACGTAATGCTCGTAACCAAAGGCAAAATCTACTTCCGAAACGCGAGCAATGTACCTAAAATGAATAATCATTCTTGTATCGGTATATTCAATTTTATCGATGATGTAATTTTTGTTCCAATCTTTGTATTGTGGTTTGTAGTCGGTGTAAATTACCTGTGGCTTTGCTGAGAAAGAAAGCAAGAATAAGCAAGAAATTAACAAGCAAAAGCTAATCCTCTGTTTCTTCCGTTTCATAATTATCCATTTTGTAGTCTTTATCAGCGGGCGGAATTTCAATTTTGCTGAAAATACTTTCAATTTTTGAAGCATATTCGATGGTATCGTCCAAATAAAATTGTAATTCGGGTATGATACGCACTTGTTTGCCTATCCTACGAGCCAACTCACTACGTACAGCTTTCTTTTTTTCTTCAATATCGGCTAAAAGCCCCTGTTTGTCTTTGCTATTGAGAAAGCTCAGATACACTTTGGCAATAGATAAATCAGGACTGACACGCACCGCAGTAACCGTGATAAAAGCCCCCGCAAATAAGCCTTTGGTATCGGCTTGAAATATATCGCCCAACTCTTTTTGAATGAGACGAGCAAATTTTTGTTGTCTTTTGGTTTCCATAAAATAATTGTAGCAAAAATCGTACTATTCTAACTCAAAACGAAATTCTTGTGTTTGGCAGGCTTTGCCAAATTTAAAAATCTTTTCGGCAAAAGTAATTTTGTTATCCATATCCCACAACAACACGCTTGACGAGCAAGTTCCATAATCGGAGCTACGAATAAACATTGGCGAAAGCATTTTTTCATATTCAATCGGCAGACCTGTCTGTTGGATATGTTTTTCGTCTTCGGGTTGAGTTTCGTCTTCAAGCAGTTCTAAAAGTTCTTCTACTTCAAGTGTAGCATTGTTTTTGAGGTAATTTTCTAATTTTTCTTTTCCCAGCCCAACTTTATGCCAATACGTATTGAGTAGGTGGTTACTAAGTCCGTGAATGCCCTGCCCTACTTTTTGAATACTTTTGGCATAATTAGAGTAATAGAACAAATCTTCTGCATCGCCAAGCAATAAATTGAAGCCGTTGTATTGTTGAGCTTTATGCTGTACCTGAAACATTGTTTTGAGCGGATTAAGATTATTTCTGAGGTACTCGGCTGTCAGTTCGCCTCTGCTGGGGGCATCTTTTCGGATATTTTTCGGGTCGCGATAGTTCGTAATCGCCGCAAATTTGCCTTTTTTGGTAATACCAAGCCACGTACCGCCTCTTTCTAAATCTTTGCCTGCCAAAATATTTTTATCCTCTTCCCAAAAATGAGCAGGCTGGCTCGGGCGAGTATAAAACTCATCGCGATTGGCCATCAGCACTAATCTGTAACGTGGGTGAGCATCTAAGGCAAAAATAATCAAACACATAAAAAATGCGTCAGTTTAAAGACCTGTTGAAAATACTGATTTTTTCAAGGAAATAAAAATTTTTGAAAATATTTTTTTGGCTTTCTGCCTTACCATTTCGCTTCATTACCAAATAAAAATACTAAATTGCAAGCCGATTTTATGCCCATTTTACGCCCAAAAAATCTATATGAAAGAGAAAGAAACGCCTTTGATGAAGCAATACAATTTGTTCAAAAAGAAATATCCAGGGGTTTTGCTATTGTTTAGAGTAGGCGATTTTTACGAAACCTTCGGTGAAGATGCCATCAAGGCAAGCAAAATTCTCGGCATTGTGCTTACCAAACGCAACAACGGCGGTGCAAGCGAAACCGAACTGGCAGGTTTCCCACATCACGCCTTAGGTAACTATTTGCCTAAACTCGTAAAAGCAGGCGAACGCGTTGCCATCTGCGACCAACTCGAAGACCCCAAATTCGCCAAAGGACTCGTAAAACGCGGCGTTACCGAACTCATTACGCCCGGTGTTTCGCTCAACGACAACGTACTCGAACAAAAACGCAACAACTACCTCTGTGCCATCACGCCCCAAAAAGGTATTTTTGGGATTGCCTTTCTCGATATTTCCACAGGCGAATTTATGCTCTCGCAAGGTAGCAAAGAATACATCGATAACCTACTGCAAAGCTTTTCACCTTCCGAAATTCTCTTCCCAAAACCCCAAAAAACGCATTTCAAAGAACTTTTTGGCGAAGAATGGAATACTTTTTTTCTCGAAGATTGGGTTTTTCAGCCCGATTTTGCCGAAAATAAAATCCGTGAGCATTTCAAGGTACAAACTATCAAAGGTTTTGGCGTAGAGCATCTGCCTGTGGGTGTTATTTCGGCAGGCGTTGTGCTTCACTATCTCACCGAAACCGAACATCACCACATCAGCCACATCTCGCAACTTACTCGTATTGAAGAAAACAAATATGTCTGGCTCGATAAATTCACTATCCGAAATTTAGAACTACTCGCTCCCCAACACGAAAAAGGCACTGCCCTCGTAGAAGTCTTAGACCACACTCAAACCCCAATGGGCGGACGCCTGCTTCGGCGTTGGCTCGTGATGCCTCTGAAAGATATTCAGAAAATAGAAGAACGTTTAAGTATCGTAGAAGCCTTTGTTCAAAATCCCGAAAATCTTGAAAATATCCAAACCCTGCTTTCGCAAATAGGCGATTTGGAACGTATGATTTCTAAAATTGCTTCTCGCCGCATCTCACCCAAAGAATTAGTTGCCTTCCGAAAAGCCTTAGAGCGAATCGTACCTATCAGAACCGAAATCGCTACAATAGCAGGGCAAGTAAATGCCGAAATTGCCAAAATCTTGCAAAAATTTCTCACAAATCTGCAAGAAAATCAAGAACTTATCCAAAAAATTGGCTCTACTTTGCTCGACGATGCCCCCCACCAAAGCAACCAAGGCAAAATGATAAAACGAAGCATCAACAAAGAACTCGACGAACTCCACGAACTACTCCACTCAGGCAAAGAATATTTAGACAAAATCGCACAACGAGAAAGTGAACGTACAGGCATCGCAAGTCTCAAAATTCAGTTCAACAAAGTGTTTGGCTACTATTTGGAAGTTTCTAATGCCAACAAACACAAAGTCCCTGCCGATTGGACTCGCAAACAGACCCTCACCAACGCCGAACGCTACATTACCGAAGAACTCAAACTCTACGAAGAACGTATCCTGACAGCCGAAGAGAAAATTTTTACAATAGAACAAGCTATTTTTCAAGAACTTGTAGAGTTTTGTGCAGGTTATTTACAGATAGCCCAACAAAACGCCAAAGTCTTGGCAGGACTTGATGTACTTGCCTCGTTTGCCACGGTAAGCCTACGACACAAATACACACGTCCCCAAATTGATGATAGCGATACGATTGACATCAAAGCAGGCAGACACCCCGTCATTGAGCAAAAACTCCCCTTAGGCGAGTATTACGTACCCAACGACGTGTATTTAGACACACAGACGCAACAAATTATCATCATCACAGGACCCAATATGGCAGGTAAATCGGCACTGCTTCGCCAAACAGCTCTGATTGTACTACTTGCTCAAATCGGTTGTTTCGTACCCGCCGAAAAGGCTCGGATGGGCATAGTTGATAAAATTTTCACACGTGTCGGGGCTTCCGATAACATCTCCAGAGGCGAATCTACTTTTATGGTAGAAATGACCGAAACTGCCAGCATTATGAACAACCTCAGCCACCGTAGCCTCGTGCTAATGGACGAAATCGGCAGAGGCACAAGCACTTACGATGGTATCTCGATTGCGTGGAGCATCATTGAGTTTCTGCACAACCACCCCAAAGCCCGTGCCAAAACGCTTTTTGCAACGCATTATCACGAACTCAATCAATTAGAAAACGATTTGGAACGTGTGAAAAACTACAACGTTTCGGTGCAAGAGGCAGGCAACAAAATCATTTTCCTAAGAAAACTACAACCCGGCGGTAGCGAACATAGCTTCGGTATTCACGTTGCTCAAATGGCAGGTATGCCCCCAGCCATCGTGAAAAGAGCTAACGAAGTGCTTAAACTTTTAGAACAAGAGAAAATTCATAACGAACTGAAAGACAAAGTGAAAGAAATTCCTAAAAATACCCAAACTATCGCCCAACTTTCTTTGTTTGAAGCCTATAACCCCGAATTGGAAAAAGTAAAAAAGTTTTTCAAAGAAATTGACATCAACACCCTTAGCCCCATTGAGGCTCTGATAAAACTAAACGAATTGAAGAAAATAATTGACTAAACCCAAACAAATGTTCACAGGAATTATAGAAAGCATTGGTCTTGTAAAAAACATTGAAATCTCGCAAGCCAATATTACATTTAGCATTGAAAGCCCTCTGGCAGTCGAACTCAAAATAGACCAGAGCATAGCTCATAACGGCGTTTGTCTGACGGTGGTGGAGTGCAACGGCAAAGACCTCTACAAAGTTACGGCTATTCAGGAAACTTTGAGAAAAACTAATCTGCAAGATTGGAAAGTAGGCACCAAAGTAAATCTGGAACGAGCTATGCTTGCAACGGCTCGTTTAGACGGACATCTTGTTCAAGGACACGTCGATGAAGTAGGCGAATGTATCGCCAAAATTGATGAGCAAGGTAGCTGGATTTTTACGTTTCGTTACAACGAAAATTCTCCTAATATTACCATTGAGAAAGGCTCAATAGCCGTCAATGGCACAAGTCTGACAGTCATCAATTCCAAGAGAAACGAGTTTTCCGTAGCCATCATTCCTTACACTTACGAACACACAAATTTTCATCAATTGAAAGTAGGTGATAAGGTAAATTTAGAGTTTGATATGATTGGTAAATATTTGCAG
>Ga0308393_1000668_pt1 | contig 17485 bp, 18 predicted proteins | sample Hotspr2Sampleee2_FD_202364 | JGI IMG/M metagenome (GOLD analysis project Ga0308393, IMG submission 202364) | Hot spring phototrophic mat microbial communities from Mushroom Spring, Yellowstone National Park, Wyoming, United States - 20050630_ee2 ... | reverse complement strand
GCTTGGCTCAATCAGCCAGCGCTTTGCAAAATACTGCGCCAGCGCCCCCGGCTTATTAAATCCAAGTTCGTTAGTTGTCGCGCGCGTGCTCACTTGGAGTGATTTTAACATCAGTTTGCTCAGTTGAAAACCTAACTGGATAGAGATGTAGTTAGCGATGCGCGTTATAGATCACCCGGCTTTCGCGGTTCTGACAGGCACGCTTGACTGAACGCAGAATTTGCGTTTAGTGAACACTCCCGTCCTTCCAACGCTGACCAACTATGCGATACCAACTCTGCTGCGCTGGGCGGCCTTCAGATCAACAAATCGGCGGGATGATGTCACGCGGGCCAATCTTGGCGCTGTCAGCCAGGCTGGCTGACAGCGCTCATCGGAGCAACTTGCACTAGCGTCGACAGAACTCGGCCCAACGCCATGCACAATCATTTGACTGCTGGCGCCCACAGCATTCTCTCAATGGCTTGCCACGTCGCATTTGAGAGTAGGCGATGGTGTTCGTCGGGCGAAACCCAGTCGCATCCACCGCGATGACATCTTCTTCAACCAACCCAGCCTGCTTCAGCAGCGCCTCATTCATGATGGCTTGCTCGGAAGCGGTGATACATCCGATTGAGCGTGCTGTGGTCCGGCACACGCGCCAGCTCCAGCGCGTCCCGCAGCTCCTCGAAGTCGCGGTGGCTCATCTTAACACAGCAGCACACACGCCGCCGACTGCGGCAAGGTGAACTTCTTGAAGTATTTTGGGACCACTAACTGCGTCTGAGCGTAGATAATCCGTGCGACCTTGGCGTGACGCAGTTTCACTGCCTTTGCCTTTCTACCTCTCATGACTCCTAATTATGAAAGGTTTTCAACTAAGCAATCAGTGATTTTTATGAAATAAAATTAAATAATAATCTGTGATAGATAGCGGGGCGGGCATTGGGACTTGACAGAAGCGGGCAGCTGTGGTATCATCATCAGCAAGGGCGCGAACAGCAATGCCAGCGGCATTTGCTCAACTTTGAGTTGAGGACAATGTAGCGCCCTGTTTTTATTTTAATTTAATTCTGAATGAGACGGCAGGCGGCGTATACCTTCCAAGCAAATGCCGCGCTTGGGCGGCACGGCTGGGTCAGGCTAACGCCAGCGTATTCGGTCCACCTTGTTGAAGCGCTGCTCGATGCTCATCCCAACCCTGAACATGTGCTTGATCCATTCTGTGGGACGGGCACCACGGCGCTGTGTGTTGCGCAGCGCGGACGCGCGGCGACCACGATAGACATCAACCCGTTTCTCGTCTGGCTGTCCCGTGCGAAGCTTGCGCGGTACACGCCAACGCACCTCAGCGAGGCTGAGGAGGCGGGGCGGGCAGCGTTAGCACTGGTTGCGAAGAAGGCTGTGGAAGCTACAGCGCCACCGCCGCTGGCGCGGATTGAGCGATGGTGGGAGCCTGATACGCTGGAGTTCCTGTGTCACCTGCGTGGCGCGATTGATGTCGTTGGGAGCGACGAGGCAGTGCGGGACTTGCTGCTGGTCGCGTTCTGCCGCACCCTGATGATGCTCTCAAATGCCGCTTTTAATCACCAATCGTTGTCTTTTGCTAGCAAAATAAAAAACAAAAAATTTGAAAAAAGCGGCGTATTTATAAATAATTTACAATTTGTCCTGCGTGGCGCATGCGAAAACCCCTGTGTTGAGGCACACGTGGTGTGTGCGGACGCGCGCAGGGTAGCAACGCACGTGCGCGAGAAGTGCGACCTCGTCATTACCTCCCCACCTTATGCGAACCGGATGTCCTATGTTCGCGAGCTGCGCCCGTATATGTACTGGCTTGGTTTCCTCACGGACGGCAGGGCAGCCGGCGAACTGGACTGGGCAGCAATTGGGGGGACGTGGGGATGCGCGACGAGCAGGTTGGTGCGCTGGGCGCGCGGTGCTTGTTGCTTCACAAACGCGCAGCTGGACGCAGCATTACGGGAGATGAATAGAGAAGGAGGCAGAGTTATAATTTCAAATTATATTATAAAATACTTTGACGACATTTGGGAGCATATTAATGATTTAACAAATATCCTGATCTCAGGGGCAAGGGTTCATTACATCGTGGGTAACTCGATGTTCTATGGTGTTTTAATCAACGTCCAGGACATACTTGCCGATATGCTGTCTCAGCTTGGTTTCACGTGCGTGGCGGTGAAGCCAATTCGTCGGCGCAATTCCAACGCTGTCTTGTTTGAGTTTGAGGTCAGTGGGCGATGGCGATGAGATCCGGAGCGATGGATGTTCTGAGTTACAAGTTTTGGCGGAGGTATACTGCCTATGACGCAGCTTGTTCGATAGCAGGGGATGAGGCAGCCTGCCATCTGTGCTGCGTCCGAGCGAGTTCGTCAGCATTGCAAGCCCCGGCTTTCACCCGTCATCCGGCGTTGGTCCGCTATTGTGCGGATGATGCGTGCACAGGCATCCACTGCCTTAGACGGGAGGATTCGCGCTGATGAGTGTGCGAGATGCGCAGAGCATAGTTGAGGGGAGGAAGCTATAATATGGGTAAGAAGGAAGCACAGTTCACGCGGGGTGAGCGAGTATGATTAATAACAAAAATTCGACCAAACAACAAGAAGAAGCAATTAAAATATATATTATATATTATATTTTACCACCTCTTAATAAAATTATAAAAGAATTGCGAGAATTAAATGAATCTTATAATATAAAAAATTTTAACAATACAAAAGAAAAAAGTATAGACGAGCGAGTTGTTTACTTCAAAGAAATTTTTGACATAAATAATTCAATAAATAAATATTTACTAAAAGGTGATAAATTATTATTACTTAATAATATTGAAAAGGTGCACGAGTATGTTGTAAAAATAAAATACGAAGGTAGATGTAGGGCGGAGCTCAGCTATTATCTTGCATATCTATATTTTCATAAATTTGAATCTGAAAATGAAAAGACAATTAATTATGCTAAAGATGCTATAAAATATGCTCAAAAACATGGGATGAGTGAAATTGAGTGCGCCGCTAAGGGATATATGGCAATGTCTTTGCTTTTAAAAGATAATATAGAAAAAGAAGAAATATCTATTATTGAACCGTATATATTAGATGCAGTTGATCACTATAACAGATTAAAAGACAATCTAACCTTATCTCTTTTATATTCATTTTTGGCGTGTTTTTATTATTCACATAAGAATAACAGCGTAAAATCATCTGAATTATATAAAATTTCATATGAATACGCAAAAAAAGCAGACGCGAATTCTATTAAAAAAGATATAAAGATTCAAGTTAAGAGATTTATGTCAGATAGTATTAGTAAAAAATTATATAAAGATGCTGGTTATATGTCATGCGCACTAGCAAATATAAATGAAAAAGACGGAGATAAAAAGAAAGCGCTTTATTATTATAATTTTGCCCTAAATAACTTTATTTTTTCTAATAATATAGATGAAGCAAACCAAGTAAGAGAGAAAATGCGAAAGCTTGAGCAGGAGCTTTCGCTCATACAGCGCTGGATGTCAAAATTAGGAATATATAACCTATTATAATAGTTTTTAATTTTTGTGTCGAGCCGGCATTATCAATATGATTAATTTCAATTCAGATTTACATAACTCACAGCTAATTCTCACGCGGAGAACGCAGTACCAGTTGCCTAGCAGGGAAAATTCTAGGAAGTCGCATTTCGCCTTAACCCAGGTGAGAGAACCATGTACTACTTACAAGTGACTAATTGCCTTCTCTCGCTATGAGAACTGCGATATGTAAAATCTCCGCGACTCCGCGCAAGGCGAAGCTGATCCGAACTCACGTTGATTTGCAAACTTACAACCCACGTCCTGTCTTTCACGATCTCCGCACCCCTTTTTCAGCTCACGTTGCGCTTGCCTGTCGGCGCGTTTGCATTTGCCCAGACGAGCATGGGTATGCGTGAATCTAGTCTAGAACTCATCCCAAAAAGTGGTAAAACGCCGTCACTTGACGAAGAGGTGACTGCCAGATGCATCTAAACAATGGCGTCTAATCGAACCGCTCATCCCTACCCCTGTGCGTCGTGCTGACGGCAGAGGTCAGCCACGTTATAACCCGCGCGAGGTGATGAACAGCATCTTGTGGGTCATGCACACTGGTGCTGCCTGGGCTGACATCCCGAGTCGATACCCATCCCGCTCGACCCGTCACCGATACTTCCAAGCCTGGGTCAGTGTTTGTCCAGATTGTATGCGCGTGGCCAGATCGACTTGGCAGTATCGACGGCACATTTGTGCCGGCCAAAAAGGGGCGCTGCCATCGTGAGCGCGGTACAAGATCATGGCAATTCCTTTCGCCATTCACGTATCGAGTGCGACGAATCCAAACTTGTTGAGTCCACGATTATTTTGTGTCGGATGAACCCAATTGGCGACAAGGCGTATGACTTTGGATAGGCTAAGCGTGGCATCGAGATGAGTATCGTCACCGCTCCTAAAACGCAGGACGATAACAAGCGCCGATGGAAGGTGAACAGCTAGTTGCTGAGCGATTGCGGCGCGCTATGAGTAATCGGCTTTGTTCATCTGGTATGCATTGCTCAGACACCACTTCTGAGATAGTCAACCTTGGAAGCACAAGCTCAAAGTAATATTGGGGCACGATCTCAGCGGAAGAGAGATAAGAGGGTCTTCCTAGATTAACCATGGCTTTACTGTATAATCACTGGCTGGGCACTTATAAGCCAAGGAGTGATTGACCAACTAAGGCGACTAGTGCTATCTTATTAGTTAAGCCTCCAAGGGACAAAAAGGCGAGTAGAGCACCAAGCCTAAAAGCAATGTGATATAATCAGGTCATCCTAGATAACTAAGGAGGTTGATATGTCACGCCAAACAACTGATGATACGGTCGAAAAGCTAATCCAAGCCGCACCAGTCGTTCAACATGTCCACAAACACTATGGACCCTTTGGTTTAATTTGGTCCCCAGCACACGTCGCGCTATTGCAAGAGCGTGTGCATGAACCAGATGAGCTCGATAAGATCCTTATACTTTGGGAGAATCCAAAGGCAGCGAAGCTGAGCGCAGAAGCAAAGCAGACGGCTCTCCGCATCTTGCGCCTCAGGCGCGGCGGGTCGCTCTTGGTGCAACGCTACCCCTTTGGCTATCTGCCCACCCCAGCGACCTGTGCTGCGCTGGGTGTGCCGTCGGTCTCGCCGGAGGACATTCGCCAGCACCTCAGGGACACGCTCGAGGCACTGAAGCTGCCCCCGGCGCTCACGCCGGCGCGCTTGATCCTGCTGATGAGGTATTGGCGGGGGAATTTGTCGGCAGACAAGTTCAAGGATCTGTTCAATGCCAGCCCTCAAGTGCAAGCTGAGGAGTGCCCGAAGACTGAGCAGGTGTATGCGCGCAGGTTGATCCAGAACCTCGAGCTCAGCGGTCTGGTTAAAAAGGCTGGGCGCAACACCTATCAGATCGTTGATTCAGCGGTCACCATCGCGCCGATGCGCCAGAAGAAGGCAAGGAATCTGTGGAAGAAGGTTGAGGCGTATGTCGCACAGCACAAGGACGTCGAGCTGAACGCGGTGCGCGCGTGGTTGGTCGCAACATCTGAACAGCCGGAGTCACATCCGTGGTGGCAGGAGGACGGCAAGGTGAACGATCTAGAATATCGCATGGCGCAGCGCAGCGGCTTTAACATGCTGAAGCGGCTGAGCTCGGTGGTGCGCGTCGATGCGGATCAATATCTGCATATCGACGAGGCGCGACGGCGCGGCTTACAACCGTATCAGCCGGGGCGACGACGAAAGCGGCGCGGCGAGGAATGGTGGAACGAGGTCATGCAGCATCTCGGAGAGACCTTCAGCATACGCCAGTTCATTACCGCGGCTGCCTATGTCGATAAGTTGATTAGCGCATCAGAGCTGCGGGCATCCTTGGAGGCGGATGATTTGCCGAATGCCGTAGACATAGCTGCGCAGCGCAAGTTCAACCAATTGCTGTATCAAGCGACTGGCGTGCGCGTGCATCGCACGCGTGTGCGCGGCGTGTTCGCCACCAGCGAGGCGAAGGCCGCCGAGTTCAACGCGAGCGATAATGCCAAGTCCACCTTGCAGCGATCGGGCGTTCAGTTGCCGGGCAGGCGGAGCCGCACCAAACGGCTCTTGAAGATCATACAGCAGGAGAAGCTCAAAAGCCCGCTGACCGCGCAGCGGTGGGTCTTGCTTGAGCTTTACGATGAGCGTGTTCTGTCCGCTGAAGAGTTGAAGAATGCGTGGGATCTCGCCTTGTTGTTGTCACTGACGAATGTGCTGAACATGCTAGAGAAGAAAGTAGACCGCGACCTGGAAGCATCCACGCAGCGGGCCAGAACCACCCTAGGCAACTTGTTCAGGGCTGGGGCTCTGGATCGCCAAGGATCGCGCGGCAACTATCTTCTGAAGGGCGCAAGCGTCGAGCCTCAGGCTGCTGTGCAGTCCATGTAACCATGATTCGCCTTGCGCTGGTCCGGTTGCCAGCGCAAGGCGAATTTTTAATATAAAATAAATAAAATTATTCACGAATTTTGAATCAAAAAATATGGTTGCCACCCTACTGGGTGGGCTAGTCGAGGAGATGGCGATGCGCATGGTTCATCCCTTCGGTCAGAGCAGGCGACGATCACGAAGCGAAATTTCCGCTAGAGAGGATAATCCGCCTGCTCTCTGACTAGTGCTTCGTAGGCAGCGGGACAACTGCCGATCAGACTGAACAGGCAATATATTGGGATAGAGCGAGAGGCGATGTATGTAGAAATAGCCAAGCAGAGAGTTGCCTATGTCCAACCCTTTCTGTTCAGCTGACCCTGCTATAATACGAGCGATGGCTTGCCTTATCCCACTCAGTCAACTTGAAGCCAAAATTATTGATAAAATTATTAAAAAAGAATTAGATGACCTTGATTCATTTTTTGAGCAATTTAGCGGCGAAGAAAGAGATTATATAATTAATAGGACAAGATTCTTTCTTAAAATAGCAGACGATTTTTTGTGTGTTGTTGCAAATAGCGATCTAAATATCAAAGAAAATTGGATAGAAATTTTGTCTCAAAATTATGAATATTTAAATAAAATAAAAGAAATTTTTCCAGATTTAAGCGAAATCGAACTAGCAGAAATTCTATCTGCAATATCAAAAAATAACATAAAAGACGTTGAATTCCTTTATGATAAATACATAAAAATAATATCAGATTTAAACGCAAAAAAAATTATTTCTGAAATAATTAGAATTGCCGAACAAAAGATTATTTTTGATAAATATACTTTAATTGACCAGTAGTAAATAATATATTTAATATTATTAAAATAAGGGGGGGAGTGGATAGTTGGCGATAAATGCGCGCGGCGCGCGCTTTTGCCCTGCCGTCCTGCGCATGTGCGCCGCTCCGAGGCCGCGAAATTGGCGATAACGGCTTGAGCGCTTTGTCCAACTAACTCAAGTACTCGTTCGGGTTAGTGCTAGGGCAACCTTTGCAGGGCAGCGACGACAGCACACTTCAGCTGCTCGCCGGCGAGGTCGCTCGGCGCGCCTGACAACGCGATGAAGGTTGGGTGTTCCTGTAGGCACTTACAGGGGAAGCATGGAAGCGCAAGCGCAGCGGGCGTTCAACGCGGATGCGGCGATAGCCCAATTCAGAATCAGAATTGTCGAGGACGCGGCTGCGGATAATGTGCTCGACCCGTTTCCACGCCGAACGGCGGGTTAGCGAGCATGAGGCGGAAGCGCTTGCCGTCATACCCATCTTCGCAGCAGCTTGGATCAGCGACTCGCAGCAGCAGATCGGCCTTGGCGATGGCATAGACAGTCGGGTTGATCTAGAGCTGCACTTGCGCGGAAATGTCGAGCTGCTCGGCATATGCGGCGACGGCGGTGCCAGCCTTGATGAGCATGCTCCCCGGCTTGCATCGTCTTCGCGTCGAGGAGCAGGTCGATCATGAGCGCGACGACATCGCACGGCGTAAAGTATTCACCGCCCCCTTGCTATATCCCTCATTGAAGCGTCTGACGAATTCCTCGGAGATATCCCTGATCGCGTGGTTGGGCACGCGATCAGGATGCAGGCCAATTCCATCGCATGCTTACAGGATCTACTCAAAAATAATCATTATTTTTATGTATCTTCATGTTGTTGCTCTTCTTTAGAAAATTGTTGATTTTTTCTCTTTGACGCCCTGTATGCCTCAATCTCGCGGAGGACGTCCTCTTCGGTGATGCCATGCTCGGCGGCGATCTTCCGGATGAGTTCAAGCGCTTCAAGCGCACGCTGCTGAACTTGGTCGGTGCTTGGCTGTTGGGTTGGCTTGTCGCTCATCGCGTTATACAATGATATCATAACGCTTGCTCAGGTGTTGCTCAGGTACTCGCGCAGCCTGCATGGACCGGCATGCTGCCTCAGCTTTGTCAAAGCCTGTACCTCGATCTGGCGCACGCGCTCACGGGTCAGCTTGAGCTTCTGGCCGACCTCGTCAAGGGTCAACGGCTCACCTTCAAACCCATAGCGCAGGCGGATGACCCGTGCCTCGCGCGGCGTGAGCAAACCGATTAACTCTTGCATCTTTTCGCGCAGCGAATTGTCCAACACGACCTGCATCGGCAACGGCTCCGCGGCTGCCACGAAGTCGCCCACCGTCGTCTCCTCTTCATCGTCAGTTGGTGCGTCAAGGCTGATCGGGCGGCGCATATACTCAATAATCTGCTCAGCCTTCCGGCGTGGGATTTTCAACGCGTCTGCGATCTCCTCAACTGTGGGCGAACGACCGAGCTCTTGCGTCAGGATGTGGGAGACGCGGATGGCACGGTTGATGGTGTCACCCATATGGACAGGGAGGCGAATTGTGCGCCCCTGATCGGCAATCGCACGGGTGACCGCTTGGCGAATCCACCACGTTGCGTATGTGCTGAACTTGTGTCCGCGCCGCCAGTCAAACTTCCGCACCGCACGGATGAGGCCGATGTTTCCCTCTTGGATCAAATCGACGAACGGCACCCCGCGCCCTATGTATTTCTTGGCCACGCTGACGACCAGGCGCGAGTTCGCCTTGATCAGATGTTCTCTGGCTTGTAAACCATCCTCAATCAAGATATGCAGCGCCTCAACTTCCGCCTTGGTAAGGTTGTCGCCCTCGTTCTCCAAAGTGTCGCGCGCCTCGCGCCCGCGCTCCATGCGCTGGGCGAGGTCAACTTCCTGCGCTGCCGTAAGCAGCGGCACTTTGGTGACCTCACGCAAATACAGCCCGACTGAGTCGTCAACCTCGGTAATCTGCTCATCCTCATATTCAACGGACGTTTCCTCGTCTTCGATTTCCTCCTCCTCGTCGTCCATCGCAACAATGGGAGGCTCGCTGACGACTTCAATGCCAGCGTCAGCAAGTGTTTCGCATAACTCAGACAATATGTCCTTATCCTCAGCTGCCAGCGGGAAAATGCCAAAAATATCGTCAAAAGTGACATATCCGCGCTCACGCCCGAGGTTAAGCAAGGATTCCTCAGCGCTGATCTCCTCAATTATCTGGCTGTCGAGCTCAGGTTTCTTCCCCATCTGGTTTATATTATACTGACTGACCATCACTGAGGGCATCCCAAGCAATGAAGATAAAATTCCGCTTACTCACAAGCGCAGAAGCATTGCAAAGAAGTAACGGCGAACTCACACGCTGGTACACCATCCACCCGAGCACAGGTCGCCCACGCAAGGGGGGCCTGTTCGACTCAGCGATCTACGGCCCGCCACGCCTATACGCCTGCCTCTGCGGATACTTACAGGATGCACGCCCAGGCTGGCGTTGTCCGCACTGCAAAACAACGATACTGTCTCCGGAAGATCACCTCCAAAGGCGCGGACACCTGCAGCTTGCCTGCACATTGCCCCATCCGCTCTATGAATCGCTGATCGCACAATTGTTGGCCATGAGCACACGGCAATACCGGGCGCTGCTGGCTGGCGAAGCAGAAGGGGTCGTCAACACCTGCGAACAGACGCCAATTGACTGGGTCGTAGACAGATTAAAAAATCTATCAAAAAATGATGTGCTGCAATTCGTCGCCAGCGCTGACGCCCCAAGTGCGGCCTGGCTCCTCCCACTGGCAACCACGACGCATCCGTCGCAGCTCCTCCTCGACGTCATCCTCATCCCGCCGCCGGCCATCCGACCGATCCTCAGAGTGACCCACAACTACTGGACCTGTGACCCGATTAACAAGCGCTATCAGGGCATCTTTGCCGCAAACATGCGCTTGCAAGCTGCCCAGCAGTCAAGCCAGCCGCCCTTCATACAAGCAGCATACCAATACGTCCTCTACGCGCAGGTCAGGGATCTAATGACAACCTGGACGAAGCGCATCCATGGCAAATATGGTTGGCTGCGCCACGATCTGCTTGGTCGGCGCGTCGATTACAGCGCTCGAGCGGTGATCGTGCAGGACGAGACGCTGGCAATAGGTGAATGCAGGTTGCCATACCACATCGCCATCGAGATCTGGCAGCCCGTCCTCGTCCACGCCTTGATCCGTGCTGGACTGGCAGGGAGCATCCGCGAAGCGCGCGCCAAGCTCCAGGAACGAGGCAAAAAAGCACGCCAGCTGGTAGATGAAGTACTGCAATCGCAGGTTGTATGGCTCAACCGCCCACCGACGCTGCACCAAGCCAACCTGTTGGCTTTTATCCCAAGGGCCTGGGACGAGTTGGCGATTGGCATTTCTCCCATAGTGTGCAGCGGTTTCAACGCCGACTTCGACGGCGACCAGATGAGCACATTTGCATGCTGCACAAAGGCATCACAGCGCGAAGCACATAGGCGTGCGCTTTCTACTAGGCACTTCTGTCGCGCTGCTGAGGGCGAACCAAGCTGGACGCCGGCGAAGGAATACCTCTTTGTCCCGCCGGGGTTAAGTCATCCAAGATTTGAGCAGCTGCTACAAGCTTCCCCTCCTTGGGCTGCCGAAATCGTCAAGGCGGACTGCCGAGCGTTGTGCCAGCAACCGAGCAAACGCGCCTGGCAGACGCTGATTGGCGATTTGCTGGGGCTGGCGATGATCGTGGATGGGCACGCCGGCTCAGTCGCTGAGATCGTCCAAGCCCATTACCGCGCCGGCGAATCCCTGCGCGTTCCGATCAGCGTTGGGCTGGCTGACGTAGACGTGGGAGGAGCAGAACACGCGTGGTCAGCGCAGCTCAAACGTGCGCTGAAGCGCGGGTTGATTGGGGAAAATGAGTACATGGATATCGCTGCACGTCGCAGCGAGGAGGAGCTGACTGCCCACGGGGCGGGCATGCTTGACCGCTTGCCCCCGGTCGTGAGGGAAATCCTGTCCCGCGGGGCAAGCAAGAGCGGGGTTGGTGGTCTAGCGATCGCAACCGGTGGGCATGGCCCGGTGCGCGACATGCACGGCAAGCTGGACGGCGCGCCGCTGATCCGCGGCATCCTGTACAGGCTGTCGCCTGCTGAGTACCTGCGCGCGTGCCATGCGCAGCGCCGCGGTTTGTACGAAACCTATGAAGGGACGGCTAAGGCCGGCTACCTGACGCGCCGGCTCATGGAGGTGGTCCAGAACGTGCGCGTCGTCGCCGCGTGTGACGAGGCGATGCGCGAGCCATTGCGCTGCGAGCCAAACGAGGCGCTGCCATACCGCGCGACGTGGTGTTATGCCGCAGCGGATTGCCCGGATTGCTATCTGCACCACGGGGACTTGATCACGCCGCTGCATGTGCGCTTGGCGATGCAAAGGGGGGCCAAGCTGGATGTGTATGCGCCGGATGGGTGTGCTGCAGGCGGCGATGGCGTCTGCGCAAGATGCTACGGGCTTAAGCTAAGCGTCCTTGAGCCGCCGGCGGTCGGGGAGTGGGTCGGGGTCGTCGCTGCGCAGGCAGTTGGCGAACCGATCACGCAGGCGATGTTGCGCGCGTTCTACGTTGGCAGCCGTCGGCGCGAGATGGTGACTGATTACTTTGAGCGCCCAGAGCGCTACGGCACAACGCCGCGCGCTTGGGCGTTGGCGTTGCAGGAGGCGCTCGCAGCAAATGGGACTTGGGTGCATTACCAGCATATCGCGTTGATTGGGCGAGCGCTTTACAAGGATGGCCAGATGTGCGGGATCTCGGTCATCGCGCCGCGCCGACGCAGCTTGCTGGCGCGCGCGTCGTATCGCGACGCACGCCAAGAGATACTCAAGGCGGCAATTTACCAGTCGACGGACAACCTAGAGGATGTCAAGTCACGGATGATGATCGGGATGCCCCTAGATGGGGGCTATGGAGGTGCGCCTGCCGGTTCATAGCATTATATTTATTTTTATTAAAAAATCGTATAAAATTTATATGTTAAAATATAAAAATTAACACATGAAATCTCTAATTGTGGTTATGAAAAGGCGCATGGATGACCACGGCCTGACCGGTGCACTCGATGTCTGGCGCGCGTGGCTGCTGCGCGACGACGCGGCGTTGGTAGCGCTATGGGATGCTCTGGACAGGCGCAAAAAGTTTTGAGGGCTATGCCAGAAAGCAAATCTATGCGCTCTACGAGTTGCTCAGCGCAGGCAGCAGCCGCGGCGAGTTGCTCCAAGTTGGGCAATACGCTTCCCGGTCAAGGGGACGCGATTACACGCCGCCCTCAACACAGTTGGCCGAGATCGTCGCGCGCATGGAAGCGCACGGATTGCGCGGTCCCCTCGACCTGTGCCGGGTTTGGTTGGTATATTACGCTGGCCAAGAGACGCTTATTCGCTTATGGAACGCTCCGGATAGGCGGGTGAAGATGCGCAAGCTTGTAGATCGGGACAGGGTCATTGTCTCTTGGCTGGCCAAAAAGGGCAGCCTCATCAGGCTCAGGCGTGGGCGATATGCCCTGCGGTGCAAATCGGGAATATACGACGTAGAGGAACGCATCTTCACTAGGTTGAACAGTCAGCTGTGTCCTCGACCTTTGGCGGGTGTGGTTGTTATGCTATGCAGATGATCGGACGCTGCTCGAATTATGGGATGCACCGGATAGGCATCAACAGATTCGCCATCTGCCGAACTTCCATACCCTGCAGTACTATGTACTATGCGGTATCGAGGATGTTGAGAGAGCAGGTAAACCTAGGGAAGCTAGTGAGGGCTAGGCAAATGTCCTGCCGGGGGCGCAGCAAGTCGTGGAGAATTATATCACGGGTTGTTGACGCTGATCCTCGTGCGCATGCTGGGGCACGGAATAGACAGCAAACCGAACGCTTTGTAGATTACGCAACAGGAAGTGCTCCGCCGGCTTAACGCAGGACATATCTGGGCCAATGTATACAGGTGTGGGTGGTTGTGATCGCTACCGTGTCGGGACAAGCCACCGCGTGAGAATACAGCGTGGACAACTGGCGGATAAACGCACAAATATTGTTCTGCGCGGTGAAAGGTTAAACGCTCATAGAGAAATAGTTTGTTTCTGTTTTAAATTCAGACTGAGGCTTAAATAAAATTACCTTTAATTCTCCATGTTTCGTTGCAAAATGATTGATTATTTCACGGCAAACCATGCCCCATGCCAACCCACCAAGGCCGCAACCAAGCGCGGGCAGTGCGACGCTGCGAATGTCGTGTTTTAGGAGCTGCGCCGAGAGCGCCGCCAGCCCGATGCGGATGTGTGCGATAGTGCTCATGTCCTTCCAGTGGTCCTTTGTGGGAAAGTTGATGATGTAGCGCGGGTTATCAGCGCTTGGGCGCTGATACACGAGGACCTGTCCCATGCGCAGTTGGCCGGACAAGCAAGCCTGTCTATAGGCGGCATAGTTGTCTGGATAGCGCTGCTTGAACTGCAGGGCTAATCCCTTGCCCATCACGCCGCGGCAATTCACCGGACACACAATTGCCTCGCAATTGGCGGCGAAGATGTCGCCGTCGCGGAGTTCAACCTGTGCCATATATGGTATTATAGCCTTGCGCTGATTGAAGTTATAAAAATCAAGACATGGCCGCGGATCACGAGGCTGACGAGCTCCTCGCGCTGCCGAAGAACACAAGCCAAAGGGTGTCAAGTCCCCCGCTCCCTCATCATCCATCGCCGGCCAACCACAGGCTGCGCAGGCAGCGGGTTTCATGGGGAGTCATCGGCGTATTCGGGTCAATTGTTTTTTCAATTGCGTTCTTCGTGATCGCCGCCCTAGTGTATTCAGCGTCCGAGCCGCAGAGCGAGCCGAGGATCACGATTGAGTTCAAAACTCCGCCGGCGGTAATCACCGCGACCCTAGCGACGCCTTCACCTCCCACTGCGCCATCTCCCATCCCATCCCCGACGCCCATCGAATACGTCGTTCAGGAGGGGGACACCTGTATCGATATCGCGCTTCGCTTCAGAGTTGACTTGGAAAACTTGTTCGCGGCCAATCAGCTTGATCCGCGCACGTGCCTCATCCTTATTGGCCAACGCTTGCTCATTCCGCAGCCTGACTTTGTTGCGGCAATCGGTGATGCGAATGCCATGTGTCAAGGGCGTGGGGCGGGCTGTCAGGGCGACGATCCCATCATCTTCGCCTCGCCCACGCCGCGGGCGACCTATGACGCGCCGCTGCTGCTGGCACCGGCTGACGGAGCGCACATCGGTGAGGATCGGCGCGTCGTGACCTTACAATGGCTCACCGTTGGCTTGCTCAGACCGAATGAGTGGTACGTCGTCCAAGTTCAGCCGACCGGGGCGGTGAGCGTCCCGATCTTCGAGACCAAGGCAACGTCATTGAGGGTCACAAGCGACATCTTAGGCGAGCGCCAAGCCGGTGAAGTCATCTGGTGGGTGCAGGTCAGGCGGCTGATGGGAATAGATCCGCTGACCGGCCAGCGCATATACGCCGACCTCAGCCCGCCGAGCGCGGCGCGCGCGCTCACTTGGCGGCGACGGTGATCTGAGGTAATTCGTGAATGAGTGGATGAAACGCCGCCTCTTCCCTGTCCTCTTCTGTTTGATCACCTGCATGAGCTTATCCCTCCCGGCACATGCCGACGAGAGGGCATTCGTCTGGGCGCGCTTGGATACCGAGGTCGAGGTGCTGCCAAATGGCGATCTCCGGGTCACTGAGACCAATGTGATCGAATTCACCGCGGGGACCTTTCATTGGGGCTATCGCGACATTGAGCTCAACAGGATCACGGGCGTGCGTGACGTTGAGGTCACCGAGGGGGGGCGGTCGCTCCGCGTCGACGTCGTCGAAGGCGAATCGGGGATCGTGCGCATCAAGTATTACTTCTCTCGCCCGGCGCGCTTCGAGCGACGCACTTTCAAGCTGCGCTACACGGTTTCCGGGGCGCTGCGCTATTACCCGGAGGGCGATCAGCTCTTCTGGGTGGCGGTGTATGCGGACCGTGCGGGGTTTCCGGTTCAGGCAGCGCGGGTGACCGTGCGCCTGCCGGCCGATGCGACGGTGCAGAAGGCTGAGATCTATGGGGTTCGGGCAAACTTGCGTGGGCTGGGGGGAAACGTCCTCGTTGGCGAGGCGCAGGAGCCTATCCCAAGCGGCAGTGAGATGGAGGTGCGCGTCCAGTTCCCGCATGGGATAGTCAAGGGTGAACCACCGCCTTGGCAGCGGGAATTTGATGAACGACGGCACTTTGAGGAGTTCGAGAAGCCGATCTACAACGCGATCGCGCTTCTTTTAAGCGCGCTCATTCTCTGCGGTGGATTGACCACTGTGTTCGTCCTTTACTACGTTGGCGGGCGGGATCCACAGGTCAGCTGGGCAGCCGAGCACATCACATCCCCCCCGCCTGAACTCCCACCAGCCATTGCGGGGGCGTTGGTGGACGAGACTGTAGATGACCAGGACATCACTGCGGTCGTGATTGATCTTGCGCGTCGTGGCGTGCTCAAGATCAGGGAGTGTCAGAGCGAGGGGGATGACCAAGACTGGGCGATTGAGCTCGGTCCGTGCTACGGCGAGGTTACCCTGCAACCGTATGAGCGCCTCCTGATCACGGCGCTTGGCGTCATCCGTGGCGTTCGCACTTTCTCCGAGGTTCGCAGGTGGTTCTACATCCGCGTCCCTGACATACAGTCGGCCATTTATCACGTGCTGGTGAGGGATGGTTACTACATGCACCGGCCAGACCAGACGCGCAATAGATACGAGAAGTTAGCAAAAATTATCATGGCGGCCTCTCTAATTGTGCTCGTGCCTGTGATAAGGCTGGCAATGGGCTGGACTGAGTTCAGCATTGCCCCGCCGATTGCGGCCTTCGTTGTAGGGGCAGCGCTGTACTTCGTTGGGCAACACATGCCGATACGCACGCGCAAGGGCGCAGAGATGCGCAAACGGGCTGAGGCTTTCCGGCGCTACTTGGCGGATATCGAGCGATATACCGAGCTTCGGGAGTCGAAGGACTTGTTCGATCGGTACTTGCCATACGCGATCGCGTTTGGCTTGGAGCGCCAGTGGGTGAATAAATTCGCGGCGATAGTCGGCCCGCCGCTCTCTTGGTACGGTGTGACAGCGGGCCATAACACGGCCTCTGAAGGTCGGTCAAGCGCACACCAACTGCCCAGCATCGATGGCCAAGCCCGTGCCGACCAAGGATTCGTCGGGGTGGAGCGCAGCATAGGGCAGGGTATTAACCAGCTGAGCAATCGCTTGTCGTCGCTGTTTGATTCGATCGGGGAGACCATCGGAGGGGGTGATGGGGGCGGGTGGAGCGGTGGCGGGAGCAGAGGCGGTGGAGGCTCAGGGGGCGGTGGCGGTGGTTTCGGCTAGTGAGGTCGTGCAGTAGATGAAGAGGCATCGTTCATAATCGTTGGGCTAACTATAAAATTACGTATTAACAAAATAAAATCAATTAAAAATCTTAATTTAATGTTATTCAATATTTCGCGCGGATTTGCGGGTATTTATATATATTTCAGTTCTTGTAGCAAGAAGGCATAATAAAATCACTGAGCCACTTGTACGTGGTACATGGTTCTCTTACCTAGGTTGATGTATGCGATTTCCTAGAAGTTCCCCTGCTAGGTGCCCAGGAATGCTTTCTCCTGCGTTCTCCGCGTGAGAATCCACCCTGGCTGTGAGTGCACCCTTCATGTATGTAAATCCGAGCTGATGTTAAAATAACTCCAAGTGGGCACATGCGTGGCAAGTGACAAACTGGAATTTAATAAGCCGGGGGCGCTGGCGCAGTATTTTGCAAAGCGCTGGCTGATTGAGCCAAGCGCCAAGGGCGAGGAGATCATCGCGTGGCTGTTGGAGGCTGCGCTAGGGAGAAATGCGCTGTATTTCATCGAGCGAACTAAGGAATACGTAGATAAGTGGGGAGGGAGCGGGGAGATCGTCCCTGCGAGCGCCTTCGATGGTTTTGTGATCACCGGTGATCCGATCGAGGACACCCTGATTCCGCATGCGGTCTTGGTCTGGACGTGTATGAATGACCGACCATGGGGGGAGGAGGTGTATCATCGCTGGCTGGACGAGTTATTAGCAGCTGGCAGCGCGGAGGCGGCGTATCTGGCGGCGAGCCTGTGGCC
>Ga0308393_1000667_pt1 | contig 17492 bp, 10 predicted proteins | sample Hotspr2Sampleee2_FD_202364 | JGI IMG/M metagenome (GOLD analysis project Ga0308393, IMG submission 202364) | Hot spring phototrophic mat microbial communities from Mushroom Spring, Yellowstone National Park, Wyoming, United States - 20050630_ee2 ... | reverse complement strand
GAATATTAGGAGAGACGACTCCAAACTGGTCTATCCGCGTGCGCAAAATACGATATGTCTGATCTACGGCGGCTTCTACCTCTTTGCGGAGCTTGTTCAAAACTTCCTCATCGGAGGCATTGTAAGAAAGTCCCAACTTAGGCCCTGCAAAATACTGCGCCAAACGAGTATTGGGGCTGCGGGCCTTAAGCTTTTCCGCAAAGAGGGTAATCAGATCACCTTGTCCTCGGCGATAGGCTTGTACAGCTTCCTCTAAGGCCGCATTGAAGAGCGTATCGTCGGGCACCTCGCTCAGGCTGCGCAAAATATCCTCCACGCTGACTTCCAGGGTTACATACATTCCTCCCTGCAAGTCTAAGCCTAAGGTGAAAGAGTTTTCTACGGATCGTCGGTAGTACTTGTAGTTGTCGGGGTTTTTGAGCCATTCGCTGCGCTGTTCGGCGGGCATGCGGCTGAGCTTCGCATCTAAGCGCAAACGCTCCACTACCCAGTAGAGGTTATACAGGACAATTAGAAAGAAGAGGCTGAGGAGCGTAACGATAAAGGTCTTATGTCTGAGCATGCAGGCGGCAAAGTTAGTACATTACAGGGTGATGATGCGAATTTCTACGCGGCGGTTTTGGGCGCGGCCTTCGGGCGTGGCATTGGAAGCGATGGGTTCGGAGGCCCCTGCGCCGCGCACTCGGAGTCGATCGGCCGCAATCCCCCGCCCTACTAAATAATTCGCCACTGCTCGCGCCCGCCCCCACGAAAGCCGCTCATTCACTGCCGCCGACCCCGTACTATCCGTATGCCCCACAATCTCTATCTGCAAAGTCGGCTTTTCACTCAGCAGCCACACCAGCCGCTCCAACTCCACCTGACTCTCCCCCCGCAGCACCGTATCCCCCACCTCAAAAAATAATCCACTCAGCGGCACCCGCTCCCCCACCAGCATAGGAACTACCCGCAAATCCTGCACAATCTGCCGAAACCGCCCCAGCTCCCGCAAATCTATTTGCTCACTAATGCTAAAATAGGCAGTCCCCACCACCACCACCGCATATAAGGTCCCCCCAGGTAGAATAATCTTATAGGCGCCACTTTCTACATCCGAATAAGCCGTGCCTACGAGCTGTTTTTCCAAAAGGTCATAGTAGCGAATCTCCTGTCCGCCAATAGGTTTTTGGGAGCGACTGTCTATTACCCGGCCAGAGACCAGAGCGACGGGTTTCGGCTGAAAGGCCGCGGGAAGCGTCGCCATGTAGATTTCTCGCCCGAGCCGCTCCAACGAATCCGTACTCACAAAAAACGCCTGATCGGGCCGCAAGGCAGGCGTGCGAAAGTAATAATCATCCGCTGCTGAGTTTATCGGCGCCGGTAGACGTACCGCTACACTCCACCGCCGCCAAGTGTCATCTAATCGCCGGGCCATATAAATATCAAAACCCTCCGAATCTTTTCGCCCATTCGTAGAAAAGTACAACGTAATCCCATCCGGCGCTAAATAAGGAGTAATCTCATCCCCAGCAGTATTGATATCCGGCCCTAAAGACAACGGCTCACTCCATACCCGCTGCTCAGGATCGTAAAAACTGACATACAAATCCTCCCCCCCACGACTATCCCGCCCCCGCATAGAGAGTAATAGGGTTCGCCCATCCCATCCCAATGAGGCCGTGAGGGCACTGCCGCTCTCGCTATAAAAATTCTTGACCTTCAGCTGTACGGGAGCTGTCCATATGGTTTCTGATAGCCGTCGGGAAAGCCCCAGCTCGCACGGATTATGCGGATTGCGAAACTCTTTGTACACCAGCAGGTACTGCCCATCGGGGGTAATGCCGAAGGGAATATTGCCTCGGATGTCATTGATGCCGCCGCCTAAATGCTGCGGAGGACCATAGCTCCCTAAGGAATCATCCCAAAGAGAGACGAATATATCTTGAGCGCCTAACCCCACGGGGTCATCCAAGCGCCAAAAAAACAAACGCCGACCATCCGCCGAAGGTACGGGCGCACTTTCGTGCCATGGCGACGAGATTGCCGGTATCACCTGCCGCTGCGCTAGTAGAACGCCCAGCCAGAGAAGTCGCCCCATAACTTAGCTCACCGTTTCAGACAATCGGGTTTCAGCCTCCAAAGCACTGGGCGCCACCCACGCCCCCATCAAAATCGCCAATAACACTGCCCCTATACCCACATATACAAAAGGCAGCCCTTCCCAGTACACCGGCACTTTCTCTAAGAGATAACTTTCGGGGTCTAATCGTACCCATCCCCATTTGGCCTGCAAAAATAGGAGGCCGCCTGCTAACAAGCTGCCTATCCCTACCCCTATGCCTACTACCCCAATAGCCTGCGCCACCACTAACCCCCACAACCCCCACCTACTCATACCCAAAGACCGCAGCACCTGAAACCGCACACGCGCCGTAAGCATCAGTACCAAAAATGCCGACACCGCTACAAAAAAACTTAGCCCCACCACAATACTCAAAATCAAACTCACATTCTGCCGAATAAGCCCAAGCCAATCAAAAACATCCCTAAACAGGTAATCAATCGGCACAATCTCCTCATCTATGGAGAGATTTTCTTGAAGGGCCTCTAAGACAGCTCCAAAATCGCTCAAAGAAGCCAAAAAGACATGCAGAACCTGCACCTGACCCGGCGCATATCGGCGCAGGGCCTGCCCTACTTCTAAGGGGACGAAGGCAATCCGAGCATCTATTTCTTCCAGGCCGGAGTGATAGAGGGCAATGACCTTGAGCTTTCGGAAGCGGGGGGGGTCGGAGAGCCAAGCAATGAGGACTTCATCCCCTACTTTTACTTGCAAACGTTGAGCCAGACGTTCCGAGAGAACCGCCACATGGCCTTGCCATGCGGGGAGGGGTTTTTGGAGGGCTGAGCGCCACATGCCTTCAAACCAGGCACCTTCTACGGCCAAGAGCTGCACGCCTTCATAGGGAGCTTGCGCGCTCTCCATAAGGACCGGCAAATGAACCGCTCCTACAACACGAGCCCCCAAAAAGCTCTCTCTACTTAGGGAGGGCCGCATGAGCGGCCGCGGCTCACTCTCTACCTCTTGCGCATAGCTACGCACCCAAAAAGCCCCCAAATAGTTATAGAGCTTTTCCGTAATCGCCCGCTCAAAAGAATGAGAGAGAACCAGCGTCAAAATAGCTCCCAAAACCGCCAGACTCACCACCCCCACCTCCAGTAAAAACAACAATCGCTGTCGCCGCCAGCCTGTCCCTACCAGCAGCCGAAACGCTAAACTAATGTGCGCAAAGGACATGCCCGCCGCCAACGGTTGATAAGAAATAAATACCGCTGCACGTACGCTATGGCCCCCAACTGCTCATACGCCCGCTGATGGACCTCCGCCTCCGCCCCCATCATCTTTTTCCAGCATGCGGGGTCTATCCGCTTGCTCTCCAAAAAGGCCTCAAAATGCACACTTGCATGCCGAGGACGGGACTCGAACCCGTACCGCCTTTTTCAGGCGACAGGATTTTAAGTCCTGCGTGTCTACCGATTCCACCACCTCGGCCTAAAAAAACTAAGAGCGGCAGACGGGACTCGAACCCGCGACCTCAACCTTGGCAAGGTTGCGCTCTACCAGCTGAGCTACTGCCGCTTCAAACAAGCACAAAGGTACAACAAATTCCGCATTGTCAAGCCCCTACCGTATCAGCACCATCTTCCCCCAACCGCTTTTGAAATAGCCCTCCAACCCATCCTCCCGCTTTTTGATCTCGCCTTCCCCGGGCATCTTCACGATCACCCGATACAAGTACACCCCATTCGCCAGCTGATCCCCATACTCATCCCGCCCATCCCAAGCGTAACTGGTCAAATGCCACCCTATCCGCACCTCACCCAACGCCTTGAGATCTATGACCTTCACCAACCGCCCTGTCACCGTATAAATATGTATCTGAAACACCTCCGGCAGCTGCGCCCCCGTCAGCTCATAATAAAAGCGCGTGGAAGTAGAGAAAGGATTCGGATAATTCACCACATGGGTGATAGAACTTTCATTGATCACTCGGAATTGGACTTCATAAGGTTTCGTTCCCGAGCGGTTGGCGCGCTTATCTCGGGCCTCCACCGAAAGCACATAATCCCCATCTTCCAAACGTCCCGGCCGAAACTCCACCCGAGCCCGGTTATCAGGCAAACGAGCCGGCTCAAACCGAAGCTTCCCCGAAGCATAATCTATTCGATCCCCTAAACCCCCTTCCTCCGCCCGACGCAACCGAACCGTCACCCCACTCGTATCATCCAGCGGCAAGTAGCGATTCTCATCTTTCACTTCTATCAAGATCGTGGGGTTTGGGGAAACAATATCCCCGTTTTGAATGCGATAGCCATCAAAAAGTACATCTACGACAGGATTATAGATGTCAGCCCGAACATAGAAACTCGCTTCCCAGCGGTTATTCGCATAGGTACGTTCGCCGAAGCGATAATCGGGGTTGGCTATAATGCGCAGGCGGTTCAGCCCGGGCAACCCCACCGATGAAAAAGTATATCGCACAATGGCCGTGTCTAAGCCAGCCAAAGGCGGAATGCGCACTTCTCCAATGTCTATCCAGTTACCATCGGCCTTTTGCACGGAGAAGCGAACGGCCACACTTTCTGGGGTTGTAGCCGAAAGGAGGTTGCGCAGGCCGATCTCCACAGAGATGGTCTCTCCTTCATCTACCGTATCCCTTCGGAGCATCCATCGCAGGCTGGGGTCTACAGCCACATCGGGAAAGGGCTGGAAAAACACATACCAGTACCTCATGGCCGGCGCGATGGAAGCAATCGTATCTATGAAGAGCCCCTCTAACCGCAGCGAGCTATAGCCTCGGCCATTGAGGCTGGTCAGACCATAAGACGGCCCTGCCGAAACCCACCGATACACAGTGTCTTCTCCCCCAGAAACCCGCTTCGCATAGACCGAAGCCCTGATATGGCCCCGACCTAAGGCCGAATCATCCTGGAAGAAAAACTCCTCCCAGGCTACCGGCGCCGCAATCGGCGGCGAAATCATCCACCCTATGGGCACCAAGGTCGTGTAATCCTTAATCGCCGCAGCTGGCACACTATCCGGGACAATGACCTCTAAGGCGCTTCCGGGAGGAGCTCCCTTGGCTCCAATAAGGATGGCCTTTTGGAGAGAGTCTAAGCCAAAGACTGCCGCACTGGCCCCAATAGCATTCAAAATATTTGCCATTTGCGGGAGAGCAAAGTCCCGAGCGGGTTTATGCCACTGCGTAATCAGCAGCACTACAATACTTCCGTTAGGCAGGGACTGGATGATACTCCATAGCGAGTCGGCCATGCGCGCCGGAGTCCAGGTATCCGGCCCCTGGTAACTGGCCCAGTAACACACCCCCCGAGGACAAAAATACCGCCACGCCCCAAATATAGAATCCTGAATCAATGGCATGAAAAGGTCCTTATCAAATGCTGCGATAAAGATTCCTGGCATCCAGGCTCCTCCCCACCATCCCACTGGAGACCCATTGCGTAAGAGGGAATGAGACTCCATCGTAGATAGCAGCTGTCCGTCCATGATTAAGAATCGCCGATTGCCTACAGGACTCCAAGTATCCCGCACTTCCAGGCGTACCGACCGCTGCTGAAACTGCCACTGAAAAGGAGGCCCACTGTACAAAAGCCCCCTATGAATATTCTCCCGAAACTGAGGAGGCCTACTCTGCCCCCATCCCTCCTTGTCCCCCCGAATGTATTGAAAAGAAGCCTCAGCCCACTCCTGCGCACCTGCATTCGCTAAACGAGCCCGCCAATAATACACCACACTATCCTGCAAACGAAACGGCAATACCCATTGCCCATATACCGAAGTCCCCTGGATAAGCCCACTCTGCCTAAGCATGGGCGAGTTGAACAAGTAACTGGTGTCTATCTCAAAGTAGTACCCCTGCGATTGAAAAGAACTCTGATTATATGTCCCAGCAATCAGTGCAATGGAGTCTTTATTTATCACGGCAAAGGGCCAGGGATAAATCAGGATAGGACGCGGCGATTGCACAAAAAACTCTAAGCGGGCCGTGTTGTTGTCTTCTCGTTCTTCTTCTATCTCTACCCAGGTATCCAGAGAGGCGACTATCTCATTCACGCCCGCCCATTCTCCTGGGGGAGCAGGTAAGGTAATGGTAAAACTATCCTGCCGCAAGAATGGCGGCCTACGATAGGTGTAAGTAAAGGCCTGCCCCGAAGAAATAATGCGATGCTGCACCTGCACCGTAAAAGAGTCCGTGATGGCCAATCCCAGATTCCTATAGCGAATGGTAACCTCAAAGCTATTTTGTTCGGCATAAGGGTTGTTAGGTCGGATGCTGATATCGCCCATGGTGATAGCCAGGTCAGGTTTTCGGGGGCTAATCAGAGGAACGCAGGGGTCTCCCAAGAGCACGGAGCCTGCCATGTGGTAGTAGTTGAAGGCCGCCGCCCCATTGGAGAAAAGCCGCCGGAATACCTCCACGAAAGCATCGCCTACGGGCATCCCAATAGAGTCTCGGAATAGGACCTCATACAGCCGCCGGGTCTGATCCCCCAAAGGTCCAATAAACCCCGCTCCTCCCAGAGACCAGTACCATAAGCTCCCCCGCCCAGGCGCCAATACGAAGCGCTCCCCATGATTTTGCGTGCCGCTAATGAGCGAGCTCACATCCCCTTGATAACAGCCATTGACTATCACGAGGGGAAAGCGCCCCCAGTTCTCATAGTCCGTAGGCTCGTAAAAGGCTAAGTCAAATACATCTTCGCCTGTATGACCAAAAGTTTGTATGATAACTACCCCGCTATCTATCCGATCCTTGATAGAGGGGGAGCCTGGGGGGGCTTGCATCCCGCCGGTCTGCTTTTGATAATACACTATCTGACCAGCGTAAGGGGAGCTCTCAAAGATATTTTGACAGGCGACCAGCTGGGCTCGGATGAGTGCCTGTTCTACGGCGTTCGCACCGCCGCCCAAATGTAGGCTCCACTTGCGCCAAGAAGGGGCCTGACTACTCTCGTAGGTGCGGAGCTTATCTATGTAGGCGAAACCCTGGGCATCGTTTTGCACGGGCACACGCCCCACGGGTATGACGGGAATTACATTTCCATCCCCATAGAAGTCTGAGACAAAGCCCCAATCAGAGCCGCCTACATCACTGTTGGCCCGAGTACCAAAAAGCCCAAAGACAGGCACCTTGTGGTTCGGCGGCTTAGGTCCATTGTAGGTGGTGCGGAGCGTAGCGGGGTTGACGGCATCGCCCCATAAGAGGAGGTACTTTGGCTTGATGGGCCATTGGTCCAGAGCCCAGCGCACAAGATTCCGAATGCCCGCAGGGTGGTCTATACGTCCCCAGCCAAACTCATCCTCAATCGCATCCGTGTACGCAATAAAGACCGAATGCGGATTGGTGGGGTGGGTTTCGCGGTAGAGTTTGTAGGCCTCAGCCGAAGCCTGCAAGCTGGGGTGCGTAACCAAAATGATCTCGGCCCCCTGAGCGGTACTATACCCCAATAGGCGCGGCACCCGAATGGCCGCTACGGGCGCTACTTCTGCCCCGGTCGTAAGCACCAGCGGAAAAGTATCTGCTATGGCCGGCAAAGGGAGAAGCCACCGCGTTCCATCCCAAGTGAGCCGTATCCGGAGCTTATGCAAAGTATCATAGGCTATCACAGAGTCGCCTGCTCCCACAGCTAAGCCCGCCAAGGCCAAAGCCTTCGGCGTAGGGTCCGGATTCACGACCCCCAGCGTAATAAAACCCACACCCCCCAAGCTATTCCATGCCCTCGGATAGGTAATCGCCGCATAATGAACCCCCTCACCCCGATACCCCTGCGTAGGACTGGTACAGCCCACAATCACATTGCCCACAAGTTGATCCCCCGGAATCGCCATGCGCAGCCGCTGATAATAAGGGGCCGTCAAGTTTTGACTCGGGCCTGCGTGGATCACCTGGTTGTTTCCATTCAAAACCTCCCAGTTTAGCTGGTAAGTTCCTCCAAAAGCAAGGCTAGCATGAGAGACCTCCACCGTGAAGGCAGGTACGACATTGGCTACGGCACCCGGCAAAGTGTATCCCCGAGCATAGGGATTGAACCAAAGTACGCTCCCTTCTCCGGCAATGTACATGGGGTTATTGTGGAGCTCATGTCCACCTGTCCGGAGCCCCCCCGGCCCCGTCCAATAATAACTCGTGTGGAAGGATTCCACCATCTGATACCAAAACCAGTCTATCACCGGTCGCGTCTCTACCTGAATATCTTCGTAAGGGGTGTAACGAATACCCGGGGAGCCTCCCCAGGTCAAGTAATAAGCCGAAGTATCATTGCGGTTGAGGGGCATGTACGGATTGCCATGCAGACCAGGCAAGTATCGCAGCTGGTGCGGATGCCGAAAAAATATAGAGTCGGGCCAGCCATCATTCCGCTGACCGTAAAACTCTATGTAGTCATTTCCCTCAAAAGTTCCTGACCCATCCAAGTCCCCCACATAGATAGGTACTTCCTGCCCCCTCCAGATGAGCCGAAACGTAGCAACAGGCACCCCGTTTAGGCCTAAGTCAGCCGCACGCACCCGATACACCTTATCCTGAGCCACCAGCAGCTTGAGGTAGGGCCGATTGGGGTCATACCACTCATTCCCATAAGTGTAGCTCTGCGCCCATATCCAGGCCCCTAAGAGCAGCCAGCTCCACCAGAGCTTTCGCATAGAGCAAATATACGAGATTATCTCTAAGTAAGATGCTGTTCGGAGCTTACCCCTGAAAAGCATGCCTATTCTCGCAGCCTGGGATCCGCCCAGTAGCTCAAAACTTCGGATGCCATATTGAGCAGCACAAATAGGAGCACCGACAAGAGCGCCACCCCACTCAGAAGAGGAAAATCCGAGGTGCTAAAGGCCAAAAATAATAATTTACCTACGCCCGGCCAGTCGTAAAGCTCTTCAATGAATAGGCTCCCCATAAGTAAGCCGGCCAGCCATTGGCCAGAGACGGTAACGATGCCCGGGAGGAGATTGCGGAGCACATCGCTTCGCAAGATAGCCGGCATGGATTTGCCGCGGGCACGGGCCGCCCGAATGTAATCCGATTGTAGGATTTCCTGCGCCTGCGCCCAAGTAAGCTGAAAAAAATAAGCGGCCGGCCGCAAAGACAGCGCTATGGCCGGTAAGACGAGAGCCTCGGGCTGAAATAGGGCAGTTCCCCTCTCCGGAGAATACGTCCATACATATCCCCCTAAGGGTAGCCCCGGCCAAGGCCCCAGAATCACACCAAATATCCACAGCAGCAAAATACCCCCTACATACCCGGGCAAACTCAGCAGTAAAAGGCTCAAAACATGAAGGATTTTCTTGGGTCGGTAGGCTTGGTAGAGGCCTAACGTCACCCCCACAGTCAGAGCTATAAGGGCCGCCGCCCCCGCTAAGAGGGCCGTAGCCGGAAAGCGCTCCAAGTACAGGTCCAGCACCGCTAACCCATATTGATACGAATAGCCCAAGGTCGGCCATTGCCAGCGACCCTCTCGGTAAGGTAGCCACTCCACCCAGCTATAAAGATATTGCCGCCAGAGGGGCTCATCTAAGTGGAGCTGCGCCCGAATCACCTCCAAAGAAGCCTTATCCGAACGCTGCCCTAAAAGCAGCTGAGCCGGATCACTGAGCCCCCGCAAAAGCACAAATAACAGCGCATGACATAGAAAAAAGATAAGCGCGCCTTCGCTAATCCTTTGTAGGAGGAAACGTCTCATAGGGTTTGGGCGAGGCGAGCCGAAAGCCGCCGCCAAGGCCACTTGCGCACAATCACGCCATCCCGCAGATATATAATGCCCAAATCCGAACGAAGCATCGCCTTGATCACCGTTTGGTCCTGAGGAGCAAAACATATTTCCAAACCCTGCGCTTTAGGCCACTCTTTCCGCGCTTCTGAGGGAGAAGCCGTCACCCCCACCACCCGAAACCGCCCCGCCGATAATCCCCGCAAAAAGGCTCTTAACCTCTCAACCGCCTCCGCAGGCAATGTCTCTAGCTGCCGAGCCACCACTAAAATCACCTCCCCCTCTAGCTCATCCACCTGACACTCCGACTCCCGCAAAGGCACATAATCCGTAATCTCCGGCACCCCCTGCGGCCCAACCTCCAAAGCCTTTCGAAGAGAACGCCCCTCATAATACGGCAAAAAGTCAAGCGCCGGCAAATACCAGTAAAAATACCCCGTTAGCCCCGCCACCAAAGCCGTAAGCCCCCAAGCCACATAAGCATGATAAGGCGAGCGCAAAAGCGGCTGAATCTGCTCCCGCTTCAAAAAGATATAGCCAATCAATACCAGCAGGATCACGTCTTTACCAAAAGACTGCCAAGGCGTAAACTTAATCACATCTCCAAAACAGCCGCAGTCAGAAACCGCCTTCGTAATAGCTGAATAGCCTGTGAGAAAGGTAAAAAACACAATCATTAGCAGCAAAGCCCAGGCGGTAAAACGCCGAGCATACCCCAAAAGAAGAAAAAACGCCAAGGCCGTCTCAAAAATAGCTATGGCACCCGCCAAACCTACGCTCCACGGACCAAATACCTCGTGAAACGGCAAACCACTATGTTTCTGGAAAACCTCAAAGTACTCCTCCAGCTTATACCCAAAGCCACGAATATCATTGACCTTTATCAAGCCGGAAATCGTGAAGAGAACCCCCACAAAATAGCGGGAAAAAAGCAGAAACCAGTCTTTCTTAGCGGGCATAGGCTTCAACTCGTTTTTCTCGGATGACGGTAACTTTGATTTGGCCGGGATATTGTAGAGAAGTCTCAATAGTCTTGGCTACTTCCTGAGCGATTTCAAACGTAAGCTCATCGGAGACGCGTTCACTATCCACGATGATGCGCAGTTCCCGCCCAGCTTGGAGGGCATAGGCCTGCCGAACCCCAGGATATTTTTTAGGAATATTTTCCAGCTCTTGAATGCGCTGGATGTATTTTTCTATGGTTTCTCGGCGAGCTCCGGGCCGAGCACCGCTAATAGCATCTGCCAGCTGAACAATAGGCGAAATGATAGAAGTCATCTCAATCTCATCATGGTGGGCCCCGACGGCATTCAGCACTTCTGGATGCTCATTATAGCGGCGTAATATCTCCATGCCCAATAAAGCATGTGGCAGTTCGGGATTCTCGTCGGAGACTTTTCCAATGTCGTGGAAAAGCGCTGCGCGTTTAGCTAAACGAACTTTTTCCTTAGGAAGGCCTAATTCCGCCGCAATAAGTGCCGAAAGGCGCGCTACCTCCCGGGAGTGGTGGAGAAGGTTCTGTCCGAAGGAGAAGCGAAAGCGCATTTTCCCCACCAGGTCCCGAATGAAGGGGTCCACATTGCGAATGTCCAAATCCATGAGCGTACGATGCCCAATCTGGCGGATTTCTTTATCTAACTCTTGGCGGACTTTTTCAACGACCTCTTCAATGCGGGCTGGGTGGACCCGCCCATCCGCTAAAAGCCGCTGCAGAGTACGGGAAGCCATCTCCCGCCGAATCGGATCCGGAGAAGATAACACAATGGCATTTGGGGTATCATCTACGATCACTTCTACACCGGTACAGGCTTCCAGCGTGCGAATATTGCGTCCCTCTCGTCCGATGATACGTCCCTTGTGCTCGTCGCTTTCCAACGGAAAGACCGTAATAGAGGCTTCAATGCTTTGCTCAACTCCTACCCGGCTCATGACAGTGGCGATAATGCGCTGAGACTCCTCTACGGCCTTAAGCTGAGCCTCATCCAAGATACGCTGCACCATATGATGAGCCTTCCGCTCGGCTTCCGCCTTTAGGTTTTCCATGAGCCGTTCCAGAGCTTCTTCCCGGGAGAGGCCCGCAATCGCTTCCAGCTCTTTCTCTATGGCTTTCTCTTTTTCGGCCAGGGCTTCTTCGCGCACAATGAGGGCTCTAAGACGACTTTCCTGGGCTTCCCGCTGGGCCTCCAGCTTTTCCATCTCCCGCTGAAAGCTCGCCAACTGCTTCTGAAACTCTTCCTGCCTGCGAGCAAGGTCTTTCTCCAAAGAGAGCAGCTCTTCCTGGCGGGCTAACGCTTTTTTGTGAAGGGCTTCCGCCTCCTGCATCATACTGGCACGCTTAGCCTCGGCTTCTTTGAGCATTTCGTTCAGGTATTTTCGGCGCTCCTCAATAGTTTTTTCCAGATTCTTGATTTTCCGTTGGAATTCCTCTATGCGATGCCGATGATGCTGGGTTTCTTTTCTGAGCTGCTCTCGGGACTGATGGAGGGCGGTTTTTTGAGCTTCTAACTCCGCCTGGGCCTGAGCGATTTCCTGGGCCTTCCGCCGCAGAAACGCCTTTCCCAGCACATATCCCACCCCTCCCCCCACGACAAGGCCTACTAAGGCTCCAAGTACAATAACTCCTATCGCGCTCATACCTGACTGTTTTTTTCTGGTGTGGGCAGCCAGGTTTCTATCGCTTGACAGAAGGCCTCGTACTCCGCCAAACACCCGGTCAGCTCCTCTAACAAAGCCACCACCCCCATCAGAAAGAGAGTGAGCTCATCTTGATGAGGATGCACACGGCGAAGGGCCTCCACCTTCTGCGCTAAGTGATGGAGGGCATCTTCAACTCGGGCTATGGTTTCGGGATCGCCCTGGACGACGATGGTACGGCCCAGAACGACCCACTCGTGAGGCCTTTCCGTCATACGATAGAACCTGATCTACATAAGCACGAAGCGCTCCTACTTCCCCCTGCACTTCCCTCCAGCGCTCCTGCCAAGTCAAAAGTAAGACTTTTTTCTCATGCTGTAACCGATCGACCTGCTCCCGCAGCGCCTGCACCCGCCGCAAAACCTCCCCAAGCCGCTCACGGAGCCGCTCGCGAGACGGAATAGCCATGATTACGAGGATTACTATCCAGAGAGAGATTCCACGGGTCTAAAACCACTTCTTTCACAGGCTCGGCAGTATAAAAGACCTTGACTACGACTTCGGGACTTTTTGCCCAGCTCTCCGCCGGAAACCGCCATAAAAACATCGCCCCATCCGTCGTAACCACCTTCACCCACAACGGCCACACCATCCCCCCAATATTCCGAAACGAAACCCTCGTCTCGTATATCTGCTTTGCGGGGGCCTTCGCCAAATACACCTGTAAGGCCTTCTCAGCCTCAGCCGCCTCCTCCGCATACCGCCTGAGATAATCCGCATAAGCCGAACGATTGCGCCGCACATGATTATCTTCTAACTCAGGCCGCCCATCAATAAAGAAACGTTTAGGCTGAGATTGACTTTTGAGATAAGCTACATAAGCTAAGCCTGCCTCTCGCGCTTCTGATAAGAGAACTTGGGCCACCTGCGGCGAAACTTCCACAGGCCGCATGATGACGGTGTCTATGGCAATGTCTATGGGTTTACGGCCCAGAAACCAGCCTTTCCAGAACCAGCCCAGCTCCTGGACGACGCTGCCAGATATAGACCGAAAAAGGTCCCAAGGTTCGGGCCGCTTGAAAGCCCAAGCCTCGGCATAACGCCGAAAAGCCGTATCCATACGCGCCGGGTCCAAAATGTACTCCCGCAGCACCTCAAGTCCCAAAGCTACCTTCAGGTATGCGTTAGCGCCCATCTCCCGAATAGTAAAGGGATGAGCCAAAATCGCTTGGCTATTATTGGAAGCTAAATATTCGCGCACCCGCTGGCGCTCGGCGGGGGCTTCCTTCTCGCGAATCATGGGCTCAAAGGTGGCTTTGGTGAGGTTTTCCAAGTAGGTATTTAGGCCTTCGTCCAACCACATCCAGCGGCGCTCATCGGAGTTGACCACCATAGGGAAGAAGTTGTGGCCGACCTCATGAATCACGAGCGAGATGAAGCCGTGTCGGGTGCTTTCGGAGTAGCGGCCATTTTTGACCTCTTGTCGGCCGCAGAAGACGATCATGGGATATTCCATGCCATGGACAGCACCGTAAGTAACATTCATGGTGGGATAGGGGAAGGGGAAGGTGAAGCGGCTGTAAGATTGGAGGGTATGTTCGGCGGCGGCGATGGCGAGGTGTTTCCAGAGAGGGGCTACCTCTTCGGTATAAAAAGCCTGGATGCGAACAGGAGTTTGGCGGCCGGCAATAGATGTCAGACGCGCTTCCCAAATGTAGTGAGGAGCAGCGGCCCAAGCAAAGTCCCGCACCTGCGACGCCCGAAAGAACCAGCTCACCGTGTCTTTAACTGGGGCTTCTCGCTTATCCTCCGGTGCGATGATGAAAGTACTCTGGTCAGCCGAGACGTTCCGATAGCGCTTCAGCTGCTCAGCCGATAGCACATTCTCAGGATTTTGGAGCTCCCCCGTAGCGGCCACTACATAACCCCGAGGGAGGCGAATCTCCACCTCGTAATCGCCAAACTCCACCGCAAACTCGCTGGGTCCATAGTAAGGCATCTTTTCCCAGCCCCGCCCATCCGTAAAAGCCACCGGCCGAGGGTAATATTGCGCCACCTGATAAATGGTACCGTGCGGGGTTTGCATATAGCCAGCCCGCCCCTCCACTAAAGCATCATTGAGCGTAAAACTCCACCGCAGGTGCAGAACTGCCTTTTCCCCCTTCGCTAAGCACTTAGGAAGGGCTACTTCCATAAGCGTCTCCTCCACCCGATAAGGGAGTGGACGGGCTGAGACGCCTTCCAAGATTTCCACCGCTTCTAGCTGAAAGTTCGTGCGGAGGTAGTTTTCTATTTGTCGGGCGTAGAGTTCGGCAAAGGAGCTTTCCCGGCGTTTGGCATCTCGGCGAAAGTCTTCCCAGAGGAAGTTTCGGCTGAGGTGGCCGTAGCTTTTGAGGCTGAAGTAGTTGGGTTCTAAGGCGAGCCAGAGGTAACAGAGAGGGAGGGGGGAGTTGTTGGTGTAGGTGAGGCGGGCTTCGCCGCGCAGGCGATGGGTGGCGGGGTCCAGGGTGATTTGCATGGCGTAATCGGCCTGCTGCTGCCAATAAGCTGGGGATGGCGTACCCAAACGAGTGCGTTCGGGCGTAGGCGGCGGCGCATAATCCTCCAAAGGCTGAAAGGGATCATCGTGGAAAGCAGTTTGCGCCCAAAGCCCCCTTAGAGCCAGCCCCCAGACTAAAACCCTCAGGGAAGCCATGCGCGAAATTCCGCTGCTTTTTGAGCCAGGCCGGCTTCTATGGCTTCGGGGGAAAGCTGAGCGGCCCCTGCTTGGATTTGATGCGAGATAGCCATGGAGCAAAACTTAGGACCGCACATGGAGCAGAACTGAGCAATCTTGGCGCCTTCGGCGGGTAGGGTCTCATCGTGATAGGCTTGAGCCGTCTCAGGGTCCAGAGCTAAATGAAACTGATCCTTCCAGCGAAAAGCAAAGCGCGCCCGACTTAGAAGATAATCTCGCCACTGCGCTGCGGGGTGTCCCTTTGCAATATCAGCCGCATGCGCCGCTATCCTGTAAGCCATGATCCCCTGCCGTACATCGTCCTTGTTGGGCAGGCCTAAGTGCTCCTTAGGGGTCACATAACATAACATAGCCGTCCCAAACCACCCTATCATCGCCGCCCCCACCGCCGAAGTAATATGATCGTAACCGGGCGCTATATCCGTTACCAGCGGCCCCAGCGTGTAAAAAGGCCTTTCATAAGCGTCCTCCAGCTCTTTTTGCATGTTTTCCCACACCAGCTGCATGGGAATATGCCCAGGCCCCTCTATCATGACCTGAACATCATAGTCGTAAGCGATTTTAGCTAATTCGCCTAAGGTTTTCAGTTCGGCGTACTGAGCTTCGTCGCTGGCATCCGCAATGCTCCCCGGCCGCAAACCATCCCCCAACGAAATCGCCACATCGTACTGACGCAAAATCTCACAGATCTCCTCAAAGTGCGTATAAAGGAAGTTTTCTCGGTGATGAGCCAGACACCAGCGCGCCATGATAGAACCGCCCCGAGAAACGATGCCCGTTACGCGGTCTATGGTTTTTGGGATGTACGCCAGCCGCACCCCCGCATGAATAGTAAAGTAATCCACGCCTTGCTCGGCCTGCTCTATGAGGGTTTCTTTGAAGATTTCCCAAGTAAGTTCCTCGGGTTTGCCGCCGACTTTTTCTAAGGCCTGATAGATAGGGACGGTGCCGACGGGGACGGGACTATTTCGGAGGATCCACTCGCGGGTCTCGTGGATATGGCGGCCCGTAGAAAGGTCCATAATCGTGTCCGCTCCCCAATAGGCAGCCCAAACGGCCTTTTCTACCTCTTCGGCGATGGAGGAAGTTACGATGGAATTTCCAATATTGGCGTTGATTTTGACTTTGAAGGCGCGGCCGATGATCATGGGTTCGGTTTCGGGGTGGTTGATGTTAACGGGGATGATGGCTCGGCCGGCGGCGACCTCTTGGCGGACGAGCTCGGGGGTGATTTCGGAAGGCATGGGAAAGCCCCAGTTTTGACCCGGGTGGAAGCGCGGAAGGCGGCCGTTTTTCTGGTACATTTCCAAAAGCTGGTTTTCGCGCAGGGCGATGTACTCCATTTCAGGGGTAATGATGCCGGCTTTGGCGTAGGCGAGCTGCGTAACCGCGCGCCCAGGCTTGGCTCGGCGCGGCAAATGCGGATGCGGAAACATCGTCGGAGGACGCTCCTCGTAAAGCTTCTGCGCGTACGGGGAGCTAAATCGGCTTAGATGCTCCGTATCGCCCCGCGCCGCAATCCAACCCTCGCGCAGGCGAGGTAGCCCACGACGAATATCTACCTGGTATTGGGGGTCGGTATAAGGCCCACTCGTGTCATACGCATAATACGCAGGATAATCAGGGTCGCTCAGATGGATTTTCCGCATAGCGACTCGGATGTAAGGGTGCAAGCGCCCGGGTACATATACCTTCTCAGAGGCGGGGTAAGGGGGCACGGAGACCCCTAAGGGAGTCTGGGAGACGTTTCGCATAAAGGCAAAGATATAGAGTATTTAGTCAGACCCTGCCTAAGCCTGAGAGGACAAGCCGCTCTTAGTACCTTCCCAGAGCGATTCGGAGAGCTTTTTTCCAGAATCGCCGGGAGCTAAAGGTTTTCCACAGGGTGCCGTAATGGAGGTCGGCCTGTATGCGGTAGTAAGCCCGGTAGTGGAGAGGGGGATTCCAGTAGGTTTTGGTGAGGTAGGCTTATGCACGCAGGTTGGGATAGATGTAGGGAGGCGGGGGTAAGTCCCGAGGCAAAGGCTGCGGCTCAGGCAAAAGACGAGTGGCGGTGGTATTAGTAGCACCCTCCCCCCCGAGGCCCAGGTTGCTTACTAAGCTGGTCCTCGGAAAGACAGTAAGGAGCCCTCTCTTAAGAAAGTGATACGCCAGAGCGTAATCCCAAAAGTCAGCAGGAGGCCCCCCTACACCCGCCGACCGATCAAAAAATAAATAGAGATATTTTTTCAGGCGAAGGTTTTCTCCCGTGACTCGGTCCAAAAAGTCGGTTTGCCGCAGCTCACGCCAATCCTTCATATCGGGGTCATAGCCCTCCCAGGCTCGGCGCCAACCCGCCCATCCCCACACCAGC
>Ga0308393_1000665_pt1 | contig 17529 bp, 16 predicted proteins | sample Hotspr2Sampleee2_FD_202364 | JGI IMG/M metagenome (GOLD analysis project Ga0308393, IMG submission 202364) | Hot spring phototrophic mat microbial communities from Mushroom Spring, Yellowstone National Park, Wyoming, United States - 20050630_ee2 ... | reverse complement strand
TAATATTTTCCTACCAAGTGGTCGCCTTTGATGCCACTGCTTTCGGGAGTTTCGCCATTGCCAAATTTTTCGTAAGCAAGCATCGATTTGCAGATATGAATGCCTCGGTCGTTGATAATTTGCGTTTTATGCACTTCATATCCGCAAGCCTCTAAAATTTTAGCAACCGAATATCCCAAAAAATTATTACGCAAATGTCCCAGATGCAAAGGTTTGTTCGTATTGGGCGAAGAATACTCTACTACCACTTTTTCGTTGCGTTTGGGTAGCTGAAATTGCTTTTTTGTGTAAATTTCCTCAAAAAATTGTAGCCAAACTTCATCTTTCAAACTGATATTCAAGAAACCTTGTACGGCATTGTATTTTTCTACTATTGGGCAGTTTGCAAGTAGATAGCTACCGAGTGCTTCGGCTATCTCTACGGGTTTTTTGGCTAATTCTTTGGTAAAAGGAAACACTACGAAAGTATGTGTGCCTTCAAATTCTTTTTTGGTTTCTTGTAGAGAAATATTTTCAAGTGTTTTGCCAAAAATTTCTTTAAATCCCTGCGATATATGCGTAACAAGTGTTTGTTCAATGGTGTTCATTTTTTAGAGGTTTTCTATTTTTTCTCGTTTAACAATTCTAAGAACTCTTTGAAGTCTTGGGGTAGTTTCATGATATAGTTGCTTTCGGTAGAACTCTACGGCTTCAAATCTTTCTTGTGACGTTTTGTTACGCCAATACACTGCTGATTTAGGCTCTTCGCCCAATTTGAAAATTGACCTCACCCTAAATCCCTCTCCTTTGGAGAGGGACTTTTGATATACATTTGCTACTTTCCAAGCATTTTTTTGAAATACTCCAAAGTAATTTTCAGTCCTTCTTTGCGTGAGAAACGAGGCTCCCAGTTGAGGATTTGCTTAGCTCTGCTGATGTCGGGGCGGCGTTGTTTGGGGTCATCTTTGGGCAGTGGTTTAAACACGATTTTTGATTTACTGCCTGTCAGTTCTAAAATTTCTTGGGCAAACTGCAAAAGTGTAATCTCATCGGGGTTGCCGATATTTACAGGATACACATAATCGCTAAGGAGCAAGCGATAAATGCCTTCAATCAAATCATCAACATAGCAGAACGAACGCGTTTGCGAGCCATCACCGAACACGGTAATATCCTCGCCATTGAGAGCTTGGCTCATAAAAGCGGGCAAGGCTCTGCCATCGTCCAAACGCATACGAGGACCGAAAGTATTGAAAATGCGTACAATACGCGTTTCTAAGCCGTGGTAAGTATGATAAGCCATCGTGATAGCTTCTTGAAAGCGTTTGGCTTCGTCATAAACGCCTCTGGGACCGATAGGATTTACATTGCCCCAGTAGTCTTCGTGTTGCGGATGCACGAGCGGGTCGCCATAGACTTCGGAAGTAGAGGCTACCAAAATACGAGCATTTTTGGCTTTTGCCAAACCAAGCAGGTTGTGTGTTCCCAAAGAACCTACTTTCAGCGTTTGTATAGGGATTTTTAGGTAATCTATTGGGCTGGCAGGCGAGGCAAAATGCAAAATATAATCTAAACGCCCGGGAACGTGAACAAATTTTGATACATCGTGATGATAAAACTCAAATTCTTTGAGTTTGAACAAATGCTCAATATTTGCCAAATTACCTGTGATGAGGTTATCCATACCTACTACCTCGTAGCCTTCTTGAATAAATCTATCACAAAGGTGCGAACCCAAAAAACCTGCCGCTCCTGTGATGAGGACTCTTTTTTTCATTAACACAAAATAGAATTTTTGCAAAAATACAAAAAGCCCCCATAGAAAAAACTACGAGGGCAATTTTTTATGCAATCTTTGCTTATAGCTTGATACCCACTTCTATGGTAAATAGGTTCTGCTTGATAGAAAGCACGTTATTGCCTCTATCTAATTCATTCACTACATTGATAAACGAGCGTTGGTAGCCAATGCCTCCAAAAATAGGGTTATTGCCTATTTTGTATTCAACGCCTACTCCAATAAACATTCCAAAATCGATAGGATTGAATTTTTTGATGAAGCTGGCACTTCTGTTTTGCAGGTCGGTATAATTGCCCGATTTACGGCTGTTGCCCACCAACACCTCAGGCTGAACACCAAAATTTACAAATCCTTTTCCGTTTTCAAAGAGTTCGTCGGTAAAAAGTTTCAAACCTACGGGAACTTGAATGTACTGCAAGCCGTATTTTTCGGCTATATTCAGAGTGGTCGAATTATTACTATTGCCATCAAAAACAGGCACTTTTGAAGCGTGATTAGCTTGTTTGGTGGTAAATAAAATACCCGTAGTAAGAGCGTAGCGTTCAGTCCAAACAATATCGGCAATAGGACCTGCCATAAAACGCAAACTTGAACCATTAGAGCTTGCCTCAACCCCATTTTCAGTAGGTTTCACGCTATTGAAGGCGATAGGCGTACCAATTTTGAAGCCTAATTTGAAGCCTGTATCATCTTGGGCAAAGAGAGCAAAACCCCAAGATAAAAATAACAAAGAAAGAAATGTTTTTTTCATATCCATTTTTTGATTAAAAGACTTGCGAAGTAACTAAAAAAGTAACATTGAACAAAATTTTGCGTAATTTTTATTTGCCAATATTAGCAATTTGTACTTTGATTTGAGCAATGTCGTTTTCGTAATTGCTCACTTGCTTGTTGAGGTTGGCATTCATTTCGTTGAGGGCGTCGATTTGGCGGCGAGCCGCTACGTTTTTGTTTTCGATTTCAGTCTTTTTGAGTTGGTCTGATTCTTTGGCTAACTTTTTTTGATTGCTTTCTATATCTTTTTGCAAACTTTTGATTTTCTTTTCGTTATCGCTTATTTGCCCGCGTAAATCTTTTAAGACTTTCTCTTTTTCACGAATTTGTTTTTCATAGAATCCTTTGTAATAATCCATCAAGAAATTAGCGAAAAATTCTTTGAGTCCTTCCATTTCTTGGGGATTGTCTTTGGTATTTAGGTAAATATCGTAGCCCAACATAAAAGCAACAGCCATTTCAGGTCTGCCTGTGTCGTTGCTGAACTGAGCGTGTAAATCGCCACGACGAGTAGTGATTTGAGAAATATTCGCTTCGGGAACAATCAAGGCGTGTTTGCCATTCCTTTTGGTTTTGAGTTTGTAATTTTTGCTTACATAATCGCTGAAAGCACTTTTTACATCATCTTCTGTACCTCTTTCTATTGCCGCCGCCCAAGAATCTACATTGACTTTATCAATAGAAATTTGCTTTTGGTAGGGGGCAAGGCTCTGTCCGAAGCCTATAAATGTGCTTAGTAAGAACAAAATAGTGAGATTTTTTTTCATAAGGCTAAAATTTTAGTTAATCACTTTCTCAAAATTACGAAAATTATGCCAATTTGTTTGTTTTTTCCTGTAAATCTTTCATTTTTTTGTGATAATGCTTGCAAATTTCTGTTAAACCACATTGTTGGCACTTGGGATTTCGGGCTGTGCAGGTGTATCTGCCGTGCAAAATAAGCCAATGATGAGCTTTCGGCACAAGTATTTCGGGAATATGTTTCACTAACTCTTTCTCGACGGCAAGGGGCGTTTTGGCGGTAGCAGGCACAAGTCCTAAGCGGTGTGACACTCTAAAGACGTGAGTATCTACTGCCATCGCAGGCTGGTTGTAGATAACCGAAGCAATTACGTTGGCGGTTTTTCTACCTACCCCTTGCAGGGTTTGCAGTTCTTCAATCGTTTCGGGAACTTTACCTCCATAGACTTCTACAATTCGCTTAGCGGCTTCTACCAAATGTTTGCTTTTGTTATTAGGATACGAAATGCTTTTGATGTAGGCAAAAACTTCTTCGTAAGTAGCTTTTGCTAATTCTTCTACGTTTGGGAAACGCTCAAAAAGTTTAGGCGTAACCATATTTACCCGCTTGTCGGTACATTGAGCCGAAAGAATAACGGCAACCAACAACTCGTAAGGGTTGCGATGGGTAAGTTCGGTTTGGGCTTCGGGAAAATTTTGGGTAAAGTAACTAATGAGGTATCCGTAACGTTGTTTTTTTGTCATTTTCAGTGCTGATTAGGTTCTACTCGTAAGCCAATTACCATTACATCGTCCACTTGTCTTTCGCTTGCTTCATTTACCCATTTCTGGAAGAATAGTTGTAAATACTTTTTCTGCTGTTCCATAGGTTTTTGATGTATTTCTACAAGTATTTCTTGGAATTTTCGCCTACCCATTTTCTTACCTCTCTCTCCACCGAATTGGTCGTAATAGCCGTCGGAAGAAAGGTAAATCGTAACGGGTTCATCAATGGATAAGCAGTGCAAAGTAAAATTTCTATTTTCACCATGCAAATATCCTCCTACTGAACAGTTATCGCCTTTAATTTCTTGCATCTCATTATTTTTCACGTAAAAGATAGAATTTTTGGCGGCTGCAAAGAGTAGTTTATTTTCTTTGGGTAAATAGGCACAGGCAATAGTATCCATTCCATCTGAGGTTCTGTTAGTATTTTGGTCTAAATTTCTGACAATCTCATCACTTGTAATTTTTAACAGAAGGTCGGGGCTGTGGGCTTGGTACTCAAAGAAGGCTTTGTTGAGCGAGGAATGAGCAATCATACTCATCAAGGCACCAGGTACGCCGTGTCCGGTACAATCGGCGGCAACAAGCATACACCTATCGTCTTTTTCGGCAAACCAGTAAAAATCTCCACTTACAATATCGCGTGGCTGAAAAAATATGAAGCTATCAGGAAAATATTTTTTCAGGTTTTCCGTAGCGGGTAGAATTCCTCTTTGCAAACGACTTGCATAGGTGATGGAAGCGGTCAGGTCTCTATTTTTCTTGTCTAATTGTTCATTTACCCTTGCTAAGGCTTCTTTTTGAGTAAGGATTTCTTCTTGTTGCTGTTGTAATTCTTCCTGCTGTTGTAGAAGCTCGTTGTTTAGCTCGTTCATTTTTTTTAACGAGAAAAAATCGTTTTTAAAAGCAGTATACCTGAATAGGTTTAATATAGGACAAATAAATACAAAGAATAACACGAAAGCACCACCATTCTCCAAAAATATTCTGAAATCTATATCTGAAAAAAAATAATGCAAAACAAACAAATAAATTGTTGAAACAAGCATTATTAGATTGTACACTACCAAAGGCATTGGTACTAAGATACCGTAAGCAATCATTACCACACCATAGCCGAGCATATGCGTAACGATATTTTCTTCGCTTGAATAAACTGAAACATAGGCATCAGACATTGCATTGATGAAAAACGTAATACCGTAGTAGAAATCGGAATGTAGTTTAAATTTTTTTACAACCAAATACGTCAGAAAAAATACAAAAACTGCTCCTAAACGGAAACTTATAGACATTAGGCTAAATCTTGTACTTTCATCTAAATAGTCCGTGCTTAAAATATGAAAAGGAACCAAAGTAAATTGAAGAAGCATAACGAAAGGCATAATATTCCCACCGTACTTATTGCGAGCCTCTTCCCAAGTGTATTGACTCAAATCTGAACTTACTCTGAAAAGTTCTCCAAGTTTTTTGATAGCTTGCATATAGAATTTGATAGTAGATATTTAATAAAAACCTTCCCAAATGTAAAAAAGATTTCAGAAAGTAAAGAAAAGCAGGAGAATATTTTTTCATTTATTTTTTACAGAATAGCTCTTGTCATTTCTCTTTTACCGGGTGGTCCTGGTAGTTTTTCTACCAAAAAACCTAAGTTTTGTAAATCGCGTTTCAGTTGCCCTTTGGCACAATAGGTTACAAAAAAACCACCTTCTTGCATTAAGTACTTAGACATTAGTTTTAGATGTTAGTACTTAGACAAAATATTGTTTTTCAAGTTTTTACACAAATACAAGTGTCCGTTTAATTTTGTGAAATTACTTACGTCCCTAACTTTTTGCAAATTACTGATATGCCACATTTCGGGCTGTACGTTGGGGGCGAAGGTATCAAAATAAACAATATGGAAAAAACGGTAATGTATCAAACAAGTTTATTTTTTATACTCAAAAATAAGTGGTTTTACACTTTTCTGTACGTTGAGCGTAGAGGTCAGTGAGCTTGCCGAACTACCGAAACGTACAGAAAAACATAAAACCACTTTTGATTGGGTATAAAACAAATAATGAGAAGAGAATATTGTTTGTTTAGTCTGTTTTAAGATTCAGCAGACATGTTGAGCCTCAATTCGTAAATATAAAATTCACAATTCTTTGCACAGCTTTTTCAGTAACTGCTTCTATATCCTCCTTCTCCCATTTATCTTTATGATATTTAGCAATTGCCTGAGCTAATGTAAATCTACTTTTTTCATATTTAGACTTTTTCGTTTGGAACCAGCTACTGCCAATTGATTTATTAGTATCACTTTCAAGTAAAATTTTATTTCCGAGTTTATTAACAAGACTACAAAACTCTTCTTTATCGTTAATTTTAGCATCTTTCCTTATCACATCAATATTAATACTACTCATAGGCATAATATGCTCGACGTTAGTGTTTTCTGTAAAATCAAATGACAAGCCTTTTTCTTTGGAAAAAAGATATTCATTCAGAAAAATGAGTATATTTTTTTCATAATCGATTAATGATTCTTTTACATCTTCTTGTTTCCAGTTTTCTTGGATATGTTCATAGAAAGCTCTTTTTATGTCCTCAATAGAATGATTTTTATCAACAAATTTTAAATTTATATCAAACAAAAAGGTTTTATATTTACTATTTGAGTAATTTGTTTGGTCTAATTCTAAAAGGGTAAATAATCGCAATAGACATTCGCATATTGACTCTATTACTTTTTCATCTATCTCTTCGGGGCTGTATCTGTACAAATAACTCATCAAGAACAACTTCAAATTTGCATTGAACTTTAAAAGCAATTTGACAATGGGATAGTCTTTAATTTTAAGCCATATATCCGTTATTTTTTTTAGTTTTTCACACAAATCTAACGGCTCATTGAGTAGTTCTTTTCTGATTTCGGTGTAATATCTTCGCAAACCGGGAGTTGTTACATCAACAGAGTTTTCTTTTAGGTATTCTTTGTGTATGGCACGATTGATGTACATAAATTGTTGTAAGACGCCACTTATATCAGTTATTTTTTTAGTTTTTAATTCTTCGGCTTTATTTTTTATTTGCTCCCAAAGCTCATTAAACTTATTTCTTTTATTTTCATTCGAACTTAATTTTGAATACATTTGTGCAGAAATAATATCTGCATCAGAAAGAGGCATGCCTTTTGAGTTGAGCGAATTAAACATCGTAATAGCTTGCTCTACCTGCCAGCTACGTATTTCAATGATTTGACATTTCTGTAAAAAAGTTTTGGCAAATAGATTGAGATTTGTTTCAGACGCCTTACTCAATTTATCATAAAAAAACTTGAAATTGCGGAAATAGTTGGTGTACTTATTGTCTTTTTGTTTTTTATTAAATTTATGGGTATTTCTTTCAGCACTTTCGAAGTTTCTGGCTCTAATAATTTTACTAAACTCATCATGGTATAGTTCATTGATTGAGTTATTTTCTAAAATTTTAGTATTTTCTATTATTTTTGAATTTTCAACTTTTTCTTCTGAAAAGAATTTGAGTATAGCAGGTATATCTTCGTCTTCGGCTTTGTATAAAATGCTCATAATTCTTTTTCGGTTACTTTTAAGCCCCTCCAGTAGGCTTTCTGTATCGTCATTCAAAGCGATTTTAGGAATGACCTCGTTCAACCTTAGTAAAACAGCTTTGAGTAACAATAAAAAAGTAGTAGTGCGTTGTTGCCCATCAATCAAATTAAGTTTATTTGGCTCGGAGCAATCGACGATAATTGTTCCGAAGAAATATGGGTCATCATTGCTTTGTTGGATAAACTCTTCAATATCTTGCCATAGTTGGTCGCATTGGGATATGTCCCAAGAGTATGCTCGTTGGTACTCAGGCACAACAAAATTTTCAGATTTTTCTAATTTAAGATATTCGCTGATAAGTTTTAATCTGGGTTCTATGCTTTTCGTCATACTATATCTTTTTAATTGAAGTTGTTTAGGATTTAAAAAGATTTCCAATCAAAGATGTATTTTTAGGTGTCAAATCGCAAATACTCTTTTTATGGAAATCTTAGGCAAAGATATAATTATTAAGTATATCATACCACATTTACAAGTAGAAAGTTGTGGAAAATATTTAGAAACTGACTTTATGGTTGAAATTGCTTCGGCAATTCTTTATCGCTTGAAAACAGGGGTACAATGGCGTTTTTTACCTGTACAGTGCTTTTTTAGCTCAAAAAGTCTAACTTGGCAAGGTGTTTATTATCATTTTCGGGAGTGGATTAAGGATGGTTCCTGGACGCAGGTATGGTTAAATTTGTTGCTACAACACCGCCGAGACTTAGACTTATCTTGTGTGCAAAAAGAAATCATAGCCAATATTCCACATAATCCTAGAAATGAAAAAGAAACAGAAAGTACAAACTGTCAATATTTTGATGAAGCCTTATACAAGCGACGATATGTGATTGAAAGAGCCAATGCTTGGCAAGACCAATTCAAGGCTTTAATCATACGTTATGAAAGCAGAGTAGATACATGGCTAAATTTACTTATCTTATCCTTTACGGTCATTTTTATACGAAGAATCAATAAAAAAAATAAGTCCTAAACAACTTCATACTCAAAAATAAGTGGTTTTACACTTTTCTGTACATTGAGCGTAGAGGTCAGTGAGCTTGCCAAACTACCGAAACGTACAGAAAAACATAAAACCACTTTTGATTGGGTATAATACACGACCGAAAATCTAAAAATCTAACAAGTTGTTGATTAAATTACCTACTAAATGCTCTCTGCCGTGTGTTCTTTCAAAATGTGGGCTAATGCCAACGACCCAGCCCTTACCATACTGATTTATCCACGCAAAAGGCGAATCTTTCATTACACCTTTTTCGCCCTCACGATGCACGATTTCATCTTTAAAATATCCTAAAAATTGCAAATTTGATGAATTTTTCAAAGGTTGTTCATACACAATCGGTCCGTTGTTGAAAATTACTTCACTCTGAAAACTATCCGCACCGAATAATTTTTTTCCCAAATCGTTAAATTCTACGGGGATTACAGCTTCGCCGCGTCGTGTATGAGCAAAATCTTTGATTTTTACAGGACTAAGATGAATATAATTTTGTGTTTGGTGGCTAAGAGCATAAGCCCCCGCACAAACGCCCAATACTTTCCCACCATTACTTACGTAATTTCGCAGATTGATTTTTCCTAAATCGCCCAGTCCTCCACAAATTTTTTCGCCCGAACCGCCCGGCAATATGATAAGCTGAAATGTTTCGAGCATCTCAGGCGTAAATTGGTAGCTGTAAAGCACTGTTAAAGAGTAATTTAAATGCCGTTTAAATAGTGTATTCCAATAACTTTGTGTATCTATTGTAACTCCTTTCCCTGCATAGATAGCAATTTTAGGATTTTCTTGTTTGCCTTCTACAAAGCAGAGAGGTGTATTTTCCAAATTTTGAATGTACTCTTTCGGTAAATTATTTTGTTTTGCTCCCTCAACGACAGCCTCTAAATATGCTTTTGTAGGCAAAAAATACAAAGTTCTGGGGTCTTGGGGGGCTATGTATGTTTCTACCTCGTAGGTTTGTCCTGTTTCTGTTTGTACGTTGAGACGTGTTCTATTGTAATGATTAGGGTGTCCTTCTTTTTTATCTAAGGTACGAAGGTCTTTTTCATCAATCTCTAAAACTACTCCCCAAACCTGTTCTTGCTCTTTTTCGGTTACATTCAGAACGCCTCCTGCCCTTCGCTGCGAATAGACGTTCCAGGTGAGCGTAAAATTTTCTAAAAAAGCATTGGCTATCTTTTTCCAAGAAAATGAAGACAAGTTTTTTTCGTGGCAATAGGCTTGCAGGTCTTGTTGATTCATCGTTGAGCCGTATGCAAAAATCAGTTTTTTATCATTCATATTTCATTTTTCTTAAAATTACTGAAGGTTTGCTCGAAGGCTGTGGCAAAAATTTTTAGTAAAGCAAAGTAGGGGTTGTCTTCACCGATAAGAATATTGATATTCACATATACGGTTACGACGTTGGCTTTGGTAAGTCGGTGAATGGTTCTGCCTATCCAAGCCTGGTCTAAATTACCAACAGAATGTAAGCCATAGCTAAATGTAAAAGTGTTACTGGCTGCATTGGTTTGTTGAATAGTAATGCCATTGGTGAGTAAATTTTTGAGATGATTTTCCCAAACTAAAAACTTTTCGGTGTCTTGAATAGTAGATTTTTCGAAGTTGTGTTGGGTAGTGCCTTTGGCTTTGCCGTACTCTACGATTACGTCTTCGCGTCCGGAGGCTCCCGAAATAATCAGAAACACCCAATCGTTAGGTTTTATTTCATCTTGAATATCCTCAAAAAATTCTATGTGTTCGTAAGGGACTTCGTTGGGCGAGAGTTTTTCTACTTCTCCGTAATATCGTTTATGATAATTACTGGGCAATTGCTCTCCATCAGGAAGAAAAAGGCGTTTGAGTCTTGCGATATAGTTGTAGCCTAGATTGTCGGCTAAGGTGTAGTTAAAATGAGCAATTCCTCGTTCTGTTCCGCCTACTCCGTCAATGATAAAAATACGTCTGTTAGGATTTACCACACAAGCACCATAAGAACGATTGACAACGGGAAAATACTCTAAAATTTTGATGTCATTGAATAACACATCGGGGCTTGATTTCATCGCTCTGATAATTAGATGCCCCTGCGAAGCCGAAACCGCTGTGATAATTTGTTCTTCGGTGAGGAAATTACGCGATACAATAGCATCAAAAGCACGATAACGCTGATGTGCGATTAGTTGCGTGCTTTTTCTGACCTTACTCGAACCAACTCTGACAAAAGTATTTGCTATGGCGGCAGCCATATCCGAATTTTCTTTTTTCTTTTTTTGCTCGGTGAGTTCATCAATAAAAGCTGAACCCAATAAACCCGCAGGCACAGCGAAAATAGCTATTCCCAACAATCCGTTGAAAGTGGCTAAGACTTGCCCCAAGAGCGTAACAGGCTTGTATTCGGCGAGTCCTGCGTAGTCGCCTGTATATTTTGCTAATGACCAAACAAGTACGTTTAAAATGCTACTAAATTCATTTGCCCCGCTTTTTTCTTCGGCATAATAAATAAGTGTAGAAACCGTAACGGCAAGCATAAAAACTGCTAATAGAGAAACTAATATCTCCTCACCCTTCGATTTTATAGCATTACTTAAATTAGCGATAGACCTTGCGTAACGGATAATTCTCCAAATTCGTAATATACGAAGAATTTTCAGGAAGTCGTATTCTACCCCTACTAATAGCCCTATGTAAAAAGGTAAAATAGCGGCAATATCAATGAAACCATAAAAAGAAAACAGATAACGTATTCTGCCAAGAAAGCCTTGGTATTTGTCGTTATAAAAACCTACCACATACAAACGAAGTGCTAATTCTATGGTGAAAAAAATAGTGCTAACTACATCAATAATTCTTAACGTTAGGTGTAGAGTAGAAGAGGCTACTTTTTCGGAAGTCCAAATCACTTCCACAGAGCTAAGGATAATCAAGAATATAAGAAATACATTAGCAAAAAAGCTAACTTTTGACCCCCATAGGTCATCATCAAAAATATCTACCAAAATTTTTGTAAATGTACCTCTGCATTTAAGTTTTTTGAGAACTTTCCTATCGGTAACTTCTGTAAAAGGAAGTTGCCTGATTTTACTGATTAGTGAGAACATAGTATTTATAGATGAAGTTGCTTAGGATTTATTTTTTTCTGCCGTTTTTGGCGTTTTAGCATAGCAACACCAACAAAAAACTAATTGAAATACAATGCCTTGTTGGTGAATGAACACAAGGATTGCTTTGCCTTCGGCTCGCTGGTGACGAGAAAACCAATTTTTACAGAAACATAAATGTACGTTTAATTTTGTTGAGGCACTTATTTGCAAACAATCTTTAAATTTTTTCAAAATCAATTTTAAGACTCTCCTTGTGGCGAAAATGTAAAAGTCTATTTGGTTTTGCTGAACTACTTATTTGATTAAGATAAATTCAGACCTGCGATTAACTTCTTTTTTGTTTTTATCAATAGGCACACTGCTTCCTTTGCCTTCGTATGAAAGGCGTGAGGGTTCAATTCCTTTGGAAACTAGGAAATCAACAACTGCTTTTGCTCGTTTTTCTGATAATTGCTGATTAAAATTAGCATCTCCTTCATCTGAGGTGTGTCCTTCTACTTTGATTTTTATATTGGATTGTTTTTTCATAAGTTTGGCTAAATCGTACAGAGCAAACTTAGCATCTTCAGGTATTTCATACGAGCCAACAGCAAACTGAACAGAATTAAATTTGGCTCCAATGTCTTCAAGTTCTTTTTCATAAACGGTATCCACTTTTACCACGGTATCCACCTTTGTAACCGTTTTCACTACTTCTTTTTCAACGACTACTGGATTGGATTTGAAAGCACCCGCAAGCCATAAGACGAGTGGAATGAGCAGAGCTAAACCTACAACTATCCATATCCAGAATGGAATTGCTTTTTTCTCAACAGTTTCGCGAACAACCTCTTTCTCAACAATCTTGCTTGTTCCAGTTATTTTAGCAAATAACTCGGGTTCTAGGATATCCAAGCTATATGTTCCTCTTGCAAATGGCGTACGTGCCTCAAATTTATTTACCACTATTCCGAACATTGCGGCACGTTTGGCAAGATTTTCCAAATCGTTTTCGCCCGTCAAGGTGTCATTACTTTCCCACAATTTATTTACGATAACAGTAACCCCATCTGATGTTTTGAACATTTCATCTTTTTCCGTAAAAAATAGCCCTTCGTAAGACAAACCTGCTTTTGCAAATTCTGCTTTTATATCTTCAAGCGAATGAACTACGCCAAAATCTCTATCTGTGAAAGGTTTGAAAATGGTCTTCGGTGCTCTTGGACCAGATGGATTTAGGCTGTCGGGGAATGCCTCTTTTAATTCTGCAAAAGTTGTGTTAGGGTATAATTTGAAATAGGCGGCAATTATTCCAAGTGCAGTACGGTTCATAGCTTTTCCATTTACTTGGATTACGCCATTTGCGAATTTTTTTTGCTCTTCGGGTGTTAAACTTGGTAGCTTCATATTTTTTTTGGGTTAGGGTTTAAATTGTTATTCAAATTTTTTTGCAGACCTCCCAAATACGAGAGGGCTTTGGTGCAAGGTTTATCTATTTATTGCTCTTTACCAATACAAACCGAATCGCTTTTTTCGGTAATTGATAGTTTGTCGGTTAGTCTCAAAAACTGCTTTCATCTTCTATACATACAAGGATTGAAAAAGGATAAAGAGCCTCTAATTCACCGCTTTGTAGAAACGAATAAACTTATGTTTCTGCAATTCCGTTTGTTCTGGCACACATAGGTGTTGAATTTGAGGGCAACTTTTCGGCTTCACTGCCTGCCAATATTATTGTTATTAACGCTCATATTTTTAGAAGTTTAACTTGGTGTTTTGAACCAAAATACTTGGCTTGCTTTTGTCAAGCCGAGTAAATGTCAGAAGATTATTTTCCACTTTGCGAAAGTGTAAGGCTATTATCTACTAACTTAGAGTCGTCGCTTGAGGCAACTTGTACTTTGATGCCGTACAATTCCATCATTTTCTTTTCGAAGTTACCTACTTGCATATTGCCTTTTACTTCCAACTCACCGCCTTTGGAATCACCTTTACGGATAGAGGCAAGCGTTGCATCGTCATCAGCAAATTTAGCCCCGTTATACACGCGTAGCGTAGAGCCAAAAGCATCTTTGAATTGTTTTTTGAGGTTCTTGACGGTCATACGACCTGAAATTTTAAAATCTGCCATTTTTGTGAAATTTTAGAGTGAAACATTTGAACTATAAATAAACTTTGTGTTTTTCTTTACATTTTTTTAGGGTAACGTGAATTAAGCCGCAATATCTTGGAAAAGTTCAATTTTTTTAATTTCTTGTTTGTAGTCTTGAATAGCTGGTTTTTATCTAAAAATTTATAGGCAATGATGCCTGCCCACAAATTGACAAAGAAGTTTCTATGACTTCTGTGTCTGGTGTGTTCAATTTGGCATTCATTTTTGAGTAAATCAACTACACGCTCAATCAGAGACCTTTTACCGAGAAAGTATTTTTCCTCTTTACTCAGCTTTTCAGGAGACATATTCTTGCAAACTTTGGTAATGAGTTTAACTTGTTGCTCTTGAAAATAAGGTTTAAGCCGACTGATATAGCCTTTATCGCCATAAAAAGTGCCTTGTAAATCTTCCAACAAAGTTTTCAGTACACCTTTGTAATTTCCGTGAAAGGAAGTTGCCTGATTTTACTGATTAGTGAGAACATAGTATTTGGTAGATTATGAATTTTTTAATGAAGAAGAATAAGTCAGAACAACCTTATGAAATTGCAGGAAGTTTATCCGACTCTTCCTCACAGAAGGAGTTATAGCAATAAATTAGATCATTTATGAATTTATTATCAATTTCTTCTATTTTCTGAATTTTAGTTCCTTGATGTAAAGTTTTCCTAGTATGGGTTTCCTTATCATAGTAATTCATCCAGCATGACACTCCTTTTTTCTGAAAAGCGGCATAAAGTATCTGCTTTCTAGGCATTGGCTTTTGAGATTTAATTTTGGAGTAAAAAGATAAAACATTAGGACCGAAACTAAAATCAACCAAGTCTCCAAAAGTACTATATGATTTATTATACAAATTCTCTATTAGTTCTATGGTTTCTTTGGGAAGTCCTTTCTCTTGCAATGTTTTGATTACATCTTTCATACTATCAAATCTAATTTTGGCAAATTTCTTTTGAGGCTTAGGCTTTTCAGTACTATCCACACTGGTAACAGCACTAAGCTCAAGAATGCTTTGCAAAGTTTCGCCGAGGTCTCTTCCTTTGGGAACTTTCTCAGCAATTTTATTGAGCAAAGAAGATATAAGAAACACTCTATTAGATAAATAAACATCTTTCATACAAAGCTGATACAAAGTTTGCTCCCATTCCTCGTCAAAAAGTTCATCGGTAGCCAACTCCTTTTTTTCTTGCTCACTCAGCGTATTTGCTTTGTAGCGTTGAAGCAAATCTTTGCCCCAACTCTTAAAATCGGGGTCGGTGGTAAGCAACTGATAAATAAAAGGATAGGCTATCTGTATGCAAACTAATCCGAAGTTGATTACTTTTTCCCAAGACTCACGCTGTTTTTTCTCTTCACTTTCAGTGAAATCATTGAGAATTTTTATCAATGATAAAGTATTCATCAACCTTTTGAGAGACCTTGGATTCGTTCCGACAGATAGGTTTGCCATTTCGGAAATATCGGCGATAACACTCTCATCTCTATTTTCTCCTTCATCAAAAATTCCAATTTTTTTCACAGAGTCGGCTACGAATTCATTCACTTGGTAAGAAGTTACAGGCATTGAGAAAGGCAACTGAATAATCTTATCAAAGAAAGACCTAAATTCTCTTTCGTTTTGAGGGGTAAGCTCACCAAATTTTGGTTTCAAGCCCTTAATAACCACATCATAATCAATGGCTAATACAAAAATGCAATGTGGAATATCAAATATATTTTTTAATAATTCTAAAATTTGTACCGCAACAGGTGGGTCAATACGGTCTAAATCATCAATGAAGAACACAAAACCTTTGCGTGGGACAGGTTTATTTCTTTCTATTACTAAACATTTTTCAACGGCTTCGGTCAATCCTGCTTTTAGCGTAGCAATGGCTTCTTCATTTTTTTCTTGCCCCTGTCCGCCAAATAGGTCATCAACTATATCACTTGCTCCCTCTAAACCAATCTGATTGCCAACAACATTTAACCCCATTTTCGCTACGCCCTTAAATAAACCTTTTAGTCCTTTACTAATTTTTTTACTTGCCTCTGCCATTAAGTTGTCGGAGGTTGGCTGCGAATTGACAATATTCATAATATCTTGGGTAAGCCCCGCAATAATACGCACCAGCGTTTCCTCGGGCGAACGCATCAGAGAATATTGCCACGTATTGAGCCAAATACCAAAATAGATAGCATTTTCGCTATCGCAAAGATTAGAGCGAAGAATATTCATCAGCGAGGTTTTGCCACTGCCCCATTCTCCCTGAATGGCAATGGTAATGGGTGTGTCGGTTTGTTTCAAGAATGCTAACAAAGCCTCTTGATACTTATCAATACCAAACAAATCTTTTTCACCCTTTAGGCGAGGACGGTCTATGATGGAAGTAGTGTAATTTGTACTCATTGTAGTAAAATATTTGGTTGATGAATTTTGATGTTAAAAATTGTATTTAACAGGATTAGAGGCTCCTTTTTTGCGAAATTCTTTTGGTATTCGCTTACCTACATACATATCCAGTACACTTTTTTCGGCTTGTTTGCCTACAAAAGCCAAACGTTCGGGAAAGTGTTCAGGCATTTCAGGAAAATTTTCAGCAGTTGCCTCTTTCCATTGATATGGCACAAACACATCGACAATTACGCCTCGTTCTACTGCTAATACTAAATCAGCTTTTTCAGCTCTTTCCTTACTCATCTTCCACGAGTAGCGAACAGCATCATAGATGGGCTTTTCGTTAATACTACGATTGATGGTAATCATTACTACTCTATGTTTGAAAAAAGCATCTTCGGCTTTATACTTTTTGATGATTTGCAAAACGTTCATCGTTCCGTAGTCGTCACTACCTTTTCCTGAGGCAATATTGGTAGCATAAGGATACGCATCTATCAAAGCCGCCTCTACTTCCAGAGCCACCTCCTCGCTCATTCCGTGTCGGTGTATTATGTGAATTACCTCCAAACCTTCATTATGAATTTCTTTGATAGTTCTTAGTTTTTCGCTAAGTTCATCTGCCTCTTCGTTCGCTCCGCTCAGTTCGCCTTTTACGTGCTGAAACACCCGATTGCCTTTGCCTTTGCCTACATAGAAAGTCTCCCCATTACGAGGGTCTATCAGCCTGTACACATAATAGCCCAACTCTTTGATAACCTCAGACGGAAACTCTGTGATTCTTTCCATAATGCTTTTAATAATCTTTAAAAAAATTTTCTAGAAAATTGCACTTTCGTAACTTGATTCTTAGGGTGTTCAAAACGTTGTAAGAGACAAAAACGATTTTGGTATGTATCTTTGTCTATAAAGACTAAAATCATTTTGGTGCTCTTTTCTTATTCTCTTGTGCTTGTTTGAGAGAAGTTTGTTTAGCGGCTATTTGTCTTTTGATGTCATCAATTTGACTCCGCAAAGAGGCTATATAACTATCGATACTGCCTAATTTTGCTGATAGAGAACTTCTGTAAGACGCCTTTGTGCTGCTTGATGAAGCTGAAGCAATTTGCCTTTGGTAATAAGCCCGAACCTCAGATTTCTCTTTCTGATATTCCTTGATTCTGGCATTTTTAGATGCAATTTCAGCTTTTAGCTTTCCTATATCAGTCTTGATACTATCAATCTGATTTTGATAATAATTTTTTGTACTCATA
>Ga0308393_1000650_pt1 | contig 17700 bp, 9 predicted proteins | sample Hotspr2Sampleee2_FD_202364 | JGI IMG/M metagenome (GOLD analysis project Ga0308393, IMG submission 202364) | Hot spring phototrophic mat microbial communities from Mushroom Spring, Yellowstone National Park, Wyoming, United States - 20050630_ee2 ... | reverse complement strand
CGCGGGCAGCTTGCCCGCTCAGAATCCGGCGGGCGGGCTGCCCGCGCTCCCAGGTTCACCCAACGGCTATTCGCGCTAACAAACTCCTCTGTCACTCAGCAGGATGTGGCGGCGCCGCCTGGTCTTCATCGAGGATGGCCAGGATGCGCTCCACCATGGCGCGATCCAGGTCGTCCAGGTCCTCGCTGAGCCGGTCCAGGCGCCGTTCGCCGGCCCAGATCCGTTCGGCGGCCCGGCGGAGGCGCCAGCCTTTGCGCTCGATGTCGCGCAGCGCCAGTTCCACCTCGGCCCGTTCGCCGGCGTCGCCGCGGGCCACCGCGGCAATGCCCTGCAACAGCGGCTCGAACTGCCGCAACGCCTCCTCACGACCGTCGGCGTCTTCGCCATCCAGGGGGGCAATCACGCCGGCTGCGGCCAGTCGCTCAAGCACCAGGTTGCGCTCGGCCAGCGGCAGGGCGTCGAGGGCGAACTGCAGGCCCGCGCCGTCGCCCCGTTCCAGCGCTCCGCGCACCGCGGGCGGAAGGCTGGCCAGTAATTCCTCGGTGACCCCGGGGTTGACGTCTTCGGCGGCGAAACGGTGGCGCTCGGCGAAGTCTTTCAGACCGAGTTGCTCGAACAGGGCGGCGGCCTGCTCCAGGTAGGGGCGCGCCAGGTCCGGACGGCCTTTGCGCCGCAGGGCCCACCCGTAGTTGCCGATCTGCGCCGCGGCGGCGTACTGTTCACCCGCGGCCCAGTAGAGGCGCACCGCCTGGTTCAACAGGTCGGTGGCCCGGGCCAGGTCCCCCTGCTCCAACAACGCGCGCCCCTGGGCGATCAGGGCATCGGCTCGCTCTTTGGGTGTCAGGTTCATACGCTGGTCCTGTTCTGGTTATACCAGCCGTCCATGCGGCTGCGCCGCCGACCGACGGGATGCAAGCGGTATTCTACCCCGCGGGGGTGGGAGTGCGGCTCCTCCCCCCAGCGGGGGGAGGTTGGGAGGGGGGCTGAAGCGCCGCATTCGATTCTCGCAGCGGTTTGTCTCACCGCAGCGCCTCCACCATGGCCAGTTTCACCCCCAGACGCCGTCCGTCAGGGCTGGCCCGGTCAAACTCCCGGGGCGTGAACGTCGGCGCGCGGAGTTCCAGCACCACCTCATCGCCGGTCCAGATCCCCACCGGGAGGGTGAAGGTGTGCTCGGACCACGCCGGGCCGATCGTGGCCCGGCCCACCAGGGCCGGGCCGGCCCATAGGGTCACCGTCACCGGCGCGGCGTCCGCGGGCCGGCCCGAGGCCAGACGCAGGCGCACCTCCCGCGCGCCCTCTGCGCGGCTCAACCGCACCCGCGCCGCGCCGGTGGTCCAGCGAAACCCTTCTTCGCCGGGACGAGGCCCGTGGAACCCGGCGATGAAGCCGAGGTCAAGCCCATCGCCGAGGAGCAGCCGCGCCGGGGGCGGGGTGACGCCCCGTTCCCAGAGCCAGCGCTGGAGATCCTGGAGCGAGGCGGTTTCGTAGGCCAGATCGGCGCGCGCGCCGGCCGTGTCGCCGAGCGCCCGACGCACGTCGCCCCGCAGCACGCGCGCCTGGGGATGGTCGGGCAGCGCCGCCACCGCCGCGTCGAGGCGCGCCAGCGCGGCGGTCAGATTGCCGCTCAGCAGATCGGCGCGCGCCAGAGCGATGCGCGCCAGGGCCGAGCCTTCGTCGCGTGCCAGGGCCGCCTCGGCGGCGCGCCGCGCCGCCGCCGCGTCGCCACGCTCCAGGGCCGCCTCGGCGCGCGCCAGATGCCAGTGCTTCGCCCCCAGTTGCCAGCCCAGGGCCACGTAGTTCGCGTGGAGGAGCGTCAGGGTCAGCACGGCCAGGGGCGCCAGCAGGGCCACATACCCGCGCGCGGACCGGCGCGCGCCCTTCCGGCCGGCGCCCGTCTGGACGGGCGCGCTGGTTGCCCCCGGCGTGGCGCCGGGGGCCTGGCGCCCGGCAGGGCGGGGGGCATTGGGATGTTGGGCTTGCCGGGCCGTGAATGGCGCGCGCCGGGGCGCCAGCGTTATCCCGGCGAAGGGCAACAGGGCCGGGTACAGGGGCAGACGGTAGCGTAGTTCCACGTGAAACACCAGCGTGGTCAGAATAACATACAGCGCCCACGGCGCAAGCAGCCACGCCGGGGAACGTGGCGCGGCGCGCCACCCCTCTTCCGCCCCCGATGGCGGCGGCAACCCCCGCGCCAGACCGTAGCCGCCGGCCAGCGCCAGCAGCAGCCATAGCCCATCGCCGAGAATCAGGCGCAGCCACACATCTGCCGGACGCACCCAGATCTGCGGGCGGGCGCGCATATCATCGGCGTGTTCCAGGGCGAAGAACCGCAGCAATTCGCCCCATGCCCTGGCCGCGAACCGCGCCGGATCGTCCCGGATCGCTGCCCAGCCCGCCCGCGCGGCGAGTTGCTGTCGCGCCAGCCGGTCCTCCCCCAGGGCGAACAATTGCGCCTTGACCGCCTCACGTCCGGCCGGATCGTTATCCAGCCACAGGTTCTCCGCGCCGGTGGTGTCAATCAGGATCAGGCCGCCGTAGACCAGGTAGTTGCGGACGGTCCAGGGCAGAATGGCCAGACAGCCCGCCAGCGTGAACGTGGCTGCCAGGCGCCATGTCGGCCCGCCGCGCCCCATGAACAGCCAGAGGCCCCCCAGGGGCAGCAGCGGCAGGGCCATCGAGCGCACCAGACTGGCCAGGCCCACCGCCATCCCCGCCACGCCGGCGCGCCACGCCGCGCCATGGCGGCCCGCCCGTACCAGCAACCAGAAGCTCGTGGTCAGAGCGAAAAGAAACAGCGTCTCGGCGAGCAGTTCCGTAGCATTGGCCGCCAGGGTGTAACTCAACGCTGTCAGCAGCGCCGCCACCAGGCCCGCCCGCCACGCTCGGATGATTGGCAGGTCGAGGGTCAGGGCCACTTCTCGGGTCAAGAGATGGACCATCGGAATGGTCGCGGCGCTCACCAGCGCCTGCACCAGCCGCAGGTTCTGCACCAGCGAGTCCACCAGCACGATGCTCGCGGCCAGGAACAGGGGGTAGCCGGGCGGGCGCATGAACAGCAGTTCCTGGTAGCGCCATTCGCGCAACAGGATCAGCGCCGCGTTGAAATACTCCTGCTCGTCGCCCCCGAGGGGCTGAAACTCGCGCCAGCGCCACACCAGCAGGCGCAGCCCCAGCCCCGCCAGGGTGATCAGCGCCAGTGGCAGCAATGCATATGGGTAACTGTTCACATCTGGGGTCACACGCGAGCCTGGGAGCGCGGGCGTCCCGCCCGCGTCGCGGCTACGTGGGCACACTGCCCTCGCTCCCAGGAGCAATGTGAATACGCGCGCAGACAGCGGACGCGGAGCCTGGTTCATGCGTTCCCTGCAAGGTATGGTTCCAGCCTGCTGACCAGCGTGGCCTTCACCTCCACATCGCTCCAGTTGCAAGCTCGCGGGGAGCTTGCACGTTCCAGCCTGCTGACCAACGTGGCCTTCACCGCATCTTTACCTCACCTCGGCCCAGTCGAGCTGGTAGGCCAGCAGGCGCAACTGGCCCTCCTGCGGCCCCTGCTGGGCGATCAGGTCGAGCGCGCCGGGGACGAACGTGGGGGCGCGGATCTCCACCACGTAAGTCGCCCCGGGCGGGCGCGCCGGTAGCTCCAGACAGACCACCCGCAATTCACGGGTAAGGGCAATAGCGCCCAGGGCCGCCCCGTCCAGATAGGCCTCGACTGTCGGCAAGGGCAGATCCGCGGGCCAGGCGCCCCCCAGGCGCAGGCAGAGTTGCCGGGGCGCGCCAACACCCGCCTGGGGGAAGCGCAGCGCTGACGCGCCGCCGGCCCAGCGCACGGTTGCGTCCAGCGAAGGTTCATATCCCCCCAGGTAAAAGCCCCGCAGGTAGCCCAGGTCATTGTCGTCGGCCACCGCGATGCGGTCATCCGCCGGTCGCGGCGGGTACAACCACCTCCAGGCCCACAGCACGGGGTTCTGGCTGTCCACCAGTTCGGGGCCGAACTCGCGCCGGGCGGCCTCGATCTCCCCCATCTGGCGGAACAACTCCCCCGCGACTACCGCTGTCTGCCACGGCTCAAGCGGCCGTACCGGGCTCCGGGCCAGCCGCTCCAACCCCTCCGCGGGGCGCCCCTCCAACCCATCGAGCAGCGGCGCGCCCACCGCCGCGCTGTAGGCCGGCAAACGCGGGTCGCTCAGGGCGGCGTGGGCCGCCGGGGCGTCGCCCGCGCCCAGGGCCGCGGCCAGCCGCTGCTCGGCGACGTAACCCGGGCGCGCCTGGAGCGCGATCCGGCTGCTGGCCAGGCTCGAGGGGTAGGGGCCGAGGTAGGAGGCCCAGGTCGAGGCGGCGCCGGGCGCCCGCGGCTCCAGATAGGCATAGGGCGCCGCTCCCACGATCAGCAACAACCCGCCCAGCGTGGCGCAGGCCGCGCCGTAGCGGCCGCGGAGCGCCGCCCGCAGCCCCGGCCCGGCGGCCAGCGCCGCCGCGGCCAACAACAGGACAAACGGCATCAATGGCGCCCGAAAGCGGTTGATCGCGAAGAGCAGCGGCGCGGTGGCCAGATTGTACACCAGCCAGAGGCCGATTACTCCGGTAAGCGCGAACCCCCCCCCTGTTGGGTTTCCTGTCTCGATGGTTCGGGTTCGCAGCGCTGCCCATCCCAGCGCGGCCAGCGGCGGCGCCAGGACGTAGAGCGTATCGTCCAGCAGCAGCAGGCTCAGGGTATACCAGGGGGGCAAACGACCCAGGGCGAAGCCGCGGGTCAGGCGTTCGTCGCCGGTGTAGTTGATGCGGAAGAGATCGATGAATTCGAGCAGGCTCTTCCGCGCGAAGGCCAGGGGCCGGGCGCGCAGCAGGCAGCCGGCCTCGGCGCTCATCAGGCCCTGCCGCTCGGCCTGGGTGAGGTGTTCCGGCGGGCGCTCCAGGGCCGCCATCAGGCGCGTATCACCGGCGGCGTACAGGCAGGAGCCGGCCCGTTGCACGCTGCCATCGGCGGCGCGGCGTGGCTCCAGCAGCGCCAGCCGCTCCGCCTGGCTGCGCCCGGGGATGGGCAGGAGCGCCAGGACGAAGTTGCGCGTCGGCGTGGAGTCGCGCCCGCCGTCGAAGGCGGTGCGCGCGCCCAGGAGCAGGTTGTAGGCCCCCGTGGTGTCAACCAGGATCGGGCCGCCGTAGGCCCGGCTGGCGTAGAGGCTCCAGGGCAGCGTCACCGCGAGCCACGCCAGCCCCAGCGCCGCGGCGTACCCCGCCGCCCGCCACCCGCGCCCTCCCGCCAGGAACATCCAGCCCGCCACCAGGGGCGCAAAGCCCACCGTTATGCCCCGGGTCAGTGTGGCCAGGCCGAGCATGACCCCCGCCGTCCCCGCCCAGACCACCGTGGACCAGGAGTGCGGCGCGTCGGCGCGCCCGCCTCTGGTCCAGCCCCCCAGGGCCAAAAGCGCTGCCAGGAGCAGGCTGATGAACAGCGTCTCGGTCAGCAGGAGGTGGGCGAAGGTGGCGAAGGGCAGGTAGAGCGCCATCCCCAGGGCGGCGAGGCCCGCCGCTCGCCGCGTGCCGCTGATCTGTAGCCCCAGAGCATAGATCAGTCCAACGTTGAGCAGGCTGAGGAGCGTCTGGGTCGCGACGATCGGCCCCGGTTCGCGCCCGAAGGCGACGATGTGCGCGGCGAGAAAAAGCGGGTACAGCGGGGCGCGCGTCCACAAGAACTGGGTGTGCCAGGCAAACCCGCGCCCCAGCGCCAGCCAGTCGGCCGCGGCCAGGTACTCCGCCTCGTCGCTGATGAAGCCCGCGCGGGGCAGGCGGCCCCACAGCGCCAGCCGCAGCGCCAGCCCCGCCCCCAGGGCGAGCAGCAATGGCCAGTGGGTTCGCAGCGTCGCCCCGATCCGCGCGCTCATGGCCGCGCCGCGCCCTTCGCCGCGGGCGCGTCGGGAGGCACGATCTCCACCGTGCCCAGCACCAGCCGCCCGGCCCCCAGGTTCGGCTCGCCCGCCACCGCGAGCCGCCCGGCGGGCGTGGCATCATCGGGGCGGAAGACGCCCAGCAGCAGGGTGTAGCGCCCTGGCGCCAGATCCGCGGGCAGGTGGATGGCCCGGTCGTCACGGGCGGGCTTGCCGGGCAGCCAGACGCTGGTGGGCAAGTAGCCCTCCAGCGGCGGCCCGTCGTCGCTGGCGAGGGGGGGAATCTCGCAATCGCGGCACAGGTGGAGGAAAAAGCTGTAATCGGCGCTCGGAGCTGCCGCCACGTCCCAGAAGAGGCTGATCGGCAGGTTCCCCCCGGCCCGGTACACCCCCGCCCCCAGGGGCGTGGTCGCCTTGAGGGTGTAGCCCAGCAGCCGCAGATTGCCGCCGAAGACGGCGTCGGCAGGGGTGGCGGGTTGGAGCCTCTCGCCGGTGAAGTACGGCTCGGGGGCCTCCTGGCAGAACACATGCACGCCGTTGAAGCGCCAGATCCCGCAGGGCCAGGTGCGCTGCTCGCGGCTGTAGGCCCAGAACAGGCCCACCATCCCGTACTCGTCGCCCGGCAGCGGCACGTCCACGGTGCGGGCGTGGTCGGGGGCGATCAGCAGGAAACTGCGCGCGTAGCCGGTCAGCCGCTCGCGGCGCTCCATCTCCCACTCGCGCCGGCCGTAGGTCGTCGGCCCGCGCCAGAAGTTGCCGAAGGTCAACGGCTCGGGCGGCGGATCGGCCAGGAACCGGCCCATGTAGTAGTCGTAGAGCGGGCGCAGGTAGCCGGGATGCACCACCACCGCGTCGTCGGGGTGGACGCGCGTGGCCAGTGCGTTGATCGCCTCACGGTACTGCTCCTTCACCGGGTCGCCGGAGAACAGCCCCCGCACCGGCTGGAACAGGGCCAGGCCGCCCGTGCCCACGGCCAGCGTCAGCAGCGCCAGCAGCGCCCCGCGCGTCACGCCGCGCGCGCCGGGGGAAGCGAGCGGGTAGGTCAGCAGCAATGTCCACGCCGGAAAGATGATGATCAGGTAGCGGGCCTCGTAGATCCGCGTAAAGATCAGTTGTGTCATGAACAGAGCCAGCGGAACGCCAGAGAGCGTCAGCAGCGCCGCGGCCCCCTGGCGGCGCGGCCCGCGCAGATCGCCCGCGGCCCGCTCGAGGCCCCAGCCCGCCAGCGCCAGCCAGGGCGGCAGCCACCACCACGGCGCATCGCCCGGCCAGCGATCCACGGCGAAACGCACGAAGGTGAGCCAGAGGGCCTCAAGCGGCCCCGCCGGGATGTAGGCCCCCGTCGCGGCGGTCTCGCTGCCCAACCCCAGGGCCATGGCCGCCACCAGACCGGCGGCGGCCAGCCCCGCCCCCGCCCAGACCAGGGGCCGCCACCGCGGCGCCGGAGGGCGCGCCAGCAGCGCGACCACGCCGACCGCCAGCGCCAGCAACACCGCCAGCCGGTGCACAAACAGCGCGCCCAGGGCCATGGCCCCGAGCGCCGTCCAGTCGCGCCGCGCCCCGGTGCGAACGGCCCGCAGCGTCAGCCAGGTCAGTGCCGCCGCGCAACAGAGCAGCAGGGCGTAGACCTTGGCCTCCTGCGCGTACCAGATCGCGTAGGGCGCTGTCAGAGCGATGGTCGCCGCCGCCAGCCCGTGGAGCGTGAAGCGGCTGCCGGCTCCGTGAAGGCGCGCGCATTCCAGAGCCGCCAGGTAGATCAGCGGCGCGGCCAGCGCCCCCGCCAGCGCCGACGGCATGCGCAGGGCTGCCTCGGAGTCGCCGAACAGCGCCGTCCACCCCTTGAGCATCAGGTGGTAGAGCGGATAGGCCGCGGTCGGATTCAGCAGTTCCCCGAGCAGGTGATCCCAGCCGGCGCGGCTCAACGCCCAGCTACTGCCCTCGTCGAGCCACAGGCTCTGCGCCTCAAGCCGATACAGCCGCGCCAGCAACGCGACGACGAAGAGGGTCGGGATCACCACGGTGAGCCGCCAGAACACCGCCCGTCTCAACGCTCCAACCCTTTGCCCCTGTAGCGCCACGCTCCCTTCGAGGTCCCGAACCATACCGTGCCATCCGCTTCAGTGGCAATAGCGTTTATTCCCCTAAGTTGACCGAAATAGCGAGCGGGAAGTCTAAACTCTCTCCACTGTTCGCCGTCATACCGCAGCGCCTTACTGCTTGAGAATACCCAGATCGCCCCGTCCTGGTCAAAATGGAAGCCCTCGATCCAGACGCCGGGGTAGGGCACGGATTGTTCTTGCCAGCGCCCCTCCCGGCCCAACACGAACAGCCTGTCCTTGACGGCCAACCATACCGTGCCGTCGGGCGCCGAAGCAAAGCGCCCCCCTTCGATCCCCTCGGGCAATCCGTCAGAAGCCGTCAGCACCTGCCATTGCCCATCCGGTCGCAGGCGACCCAGACGGGAACCCGTGCCGATCCATGCTACGCCATCAGCTCCGATGGCGATCGCGGCACCGCCTCGCGCCTCGATAGAAGAGCTAACCGCATCTCCGACCGAGCGCCACTGCTCATCGGGGCCGAACCAACCGATCATCTCGCTTCCCGAAGTCCAGACTTTCCCATCCGGTCCGAAGGCAATACTGTACACTCCTGAGACCCTGTAGGCGCGCCACTGTCCATCGGAATTGAACCGACCCACTCCGGTACTGGTTGCAATCCACACCGCGCCATCTGGCCCGACAGCAATGTCATAGCAATAATAGCGACCGTAATCCTCCAGACCAGGCAGGGCTGTAGAGACCTGACGACCATCGGGCAGCAGGCGACTCACCCCGGCATCGGTGCAAAACCAGACTGCGCCGTCTGGTCCGACGGCCACGTCCCTCACGTCATTGGATGGCACAACATCTTGCGTGACGTAGGTTCGCCACCGGCCATTCGGTTCCAACCGGCTGATACCCCGGCTCGTGCCGAACCAGACGCTCCCATCGTCCCCGATTTTGATCGCGCGCACATCATTGTCAACCAGACTGTCCAACCCGTCGAGCGCAGTGTATGTTGACCATTGTCGCTCAGGGCCTGCCCGGCTTACTCCTTGCGCCGTGCCGGCCCACACCGTTCCATCGTCGGTGACGGCAAGCGCCAGAATCCTGTCGTCTGCCAGGCCGTTCCGCTCGGCGGTGTACCTCTGCTTGCTTCCGTCGCTTCCCTGGCGAATCAACCCATTCATGGTCCCGAACCACACCGCCCCATCTGGCTCAAAGGCGATCGCCGTCACGTGGTCTCTTAAGGGGTATCCCTGCTGATCCTGATCGTTTACGAATCGGCTGACGAACCGCGTGGCGCCGCCCAATCCGCCAACCCAGACCGCACCGTCCGGGGCGACGGCAATGGCGTCGGTGGTCAGATTGGTCAAGGTTGCTTCTCCCAGCGAGGTTCCCCGATCAGCCTGAGGAATAAATTCTTCCCAGATTGTCACGGAGTTAGTATCCACCATATCCTCGAAGGTCAGACGCGCAACTCCATACCCCATTGGGAACCACATCCTGCGATTACGCGGTTCGGCTACAATCACGGCGCCGCTCTCCGACCGCCGCCGATCAGGTTGCTCCCGCGGGCTGCTGCGCATGATCCTCCATGGTCTGCCCACCACTTGCCATCGCCCATCGGAGGCCAGGCGTAGCACGGTCCCGGCGTCCACCCAGAGGGCGCCATCAACCCCGATCGCAATGGCGCTATGACTATCACTGTACAGACCGTTCTCCTGGGTCAGTTTCACATACGCTCCGCTGCGGGCATCCCAACGCACCAGGCCGCCGTCCACGGTCGTCGCCCATACCACATCGCCGTCCAGCGCCAGATCAGTGACATCGTTACTATTGACGAAGCGATCCCACTCTGCATCAAGGCGTTGGCGCGCCAGCCGCTCCACCAGTTGCTGGCGATCTTCAGACTTTAGCGGAAGTCCGGGGTCATACAATCGAACGATCCCTAATCGTATATCCGGTAACGGATTCCTGTCGCGGTTTTGCCACACCAGTGCCACTCCTGCTGTGAGCGCCGCCGTCAGCAGACATGCGATCCAGCACCGCATCTCCCTCTCCTTCGCGCGTGTTCCTATCAGCCGTGCATGCGGTTACGCCGCACATGAATTAGGATAGCATGGGTTGTTCCTGGGAGGGCGCAGCCTTCCCAAACCCTCCCACCGGGTGGGGGGATGGGGACACCCGGCTTCCCCATACCTCTGCTCAAGGACTGCGCCCTTACCCTCCCACGGGCGGGGGCGTGGGGAAACCCGGTTTCCCCACACCCCGCTCCGAGAGCTTCTGTTCACGTTAGACCCTTCTCAACCAATCAGCAAGCGTTCTGCGCCTGCTGCGACGCGAAACACCGCCTCAAACCGCTCGGCGGTCCGTTCCCAGGTCAACTCGCGCTCGACGCGGGCCCGCGCCGCGGCGCCCAGCCGGCGCGCCAGTTCCGGGTCGGCCAGCAGTCGCGCGATTGCCGCGGCCAGGGCCGCCGGGTCGCGCTCCGGCACCACCAGCCCGTGGACGCCGTCTTCGACTACATCGGGGACGCCGGCGATCCGCGAGGCGACGACCGCCCGGCCGGCGCCCATGGCCTCCAGCAACACATTCGGCAACCCGTCCGCGCCCTCGCGCACGATGGGCAGCGCAACCACGTCGGCGGCGGCGACATAGGCCGCGGCGCGCTCCCGTTCCAGCCGCCCGATGAACCGCGCGCTGCTCCCCAGGCCCAGGGCCGCGGCTTGCCGTTCCAGGCGCTCGCGCTGATCGCCGTAGCCGGCGATCACCAGCGTGGCCCTGGGCACGGCGCGCAGGACGGCCGGCCAGGCGTCGAGCAGCACGTTGAAGCCTTTCTTCGCCACCAGGCGCCCCAGGCCGAGCACCAGGGGCGCCTCCGGCCCCAGGCCGAGTTCGGTCCGCGCGGCGGCCCGCAGCGCCGGGTCGGGGCGAAACTGCCGCGTATTGACACCGTAGGGGATCACGTGGCTGCGGCCCGGCGCCGCGCCGAGGCGCACGCCGCGGGCGCGCAGGTCGCCGCTGCAGGCCGTGACCGCCGCGGCGGCGCGGAAGGCCCCCGCAGCCGCGAGGGCGAGCGACCAGTGGCGCTCGGCCAGGTAGATGTCGCTGCCATGCAGGCTCACCACCAGCGGCGTTCCCAGACTGGCCAGGGCCGCCGGCGGGCCGTTGGGCAGCACCCAGTGGGCCTGGACCAGATCGTAGGGCCGGCCCGCCGCCCGCGCCGCTCGCAGTTCGCTCAGCACGGCCCCCAGCGAGGCGCTCACCGCGAACGGCGCCGCGAGGAGCGTGCGGCGTTTGATCTGCGTGTCGCTGAGCAGCGACTGGGCGTAGCCCCAGATGTTCAGCGCTGGATGCGGCGCGTAGTGGAAGCAGCGCAGACGCACCCCGCGCACCTCGGCGCCGCGGCGCAGCTCAGGATGGTGCGGCAACAGCAGGGTCACCCCGTGCCCGCGCGCCGCGACCCCCGCGGCGATTTCCTCGATAAAGGGCGCCGTCGTCTCACCGGGCCACTTGGGAAACGACGAAGCCAGCATCAAAATGCGCATACCTGAGACGACCCGCAGCGCGCCTACTGCTCCGGGATGCGGTAAATAAAGGCGCGAAAATCCGGCGTTGGGCTGGCGTACACCAGCTCAAAGCCTTCGACCACATCGCCCACCTGATTGTCGTGATCCATCAACGGGGCCAGCAACCGCCCGGCATCGCCCTTGACCCGCTGCTGGTTCTCCAGCACCAGGTACTTCGCCCCGTAGTACCGGGCGATCCAGAGCAACACCTCTCGGTCAGCCGTGTTGGGAATCATCACCGCCGGGCGGCGGGTGTGCCAGTTCAACTGCCAGGGCACGCGGGTCATCACCGCCGTTCCCTCCGGGGTGCGCGCCTCCAGCCAGGCATAGGCCGCCAGATCCGGCGCCCAGACCTGCGGCTCGTGGCGCACTTTGTTGGCGATGTCGGGCCGCGAAAAGCCCACCACCCCGCTCACGATCGCTGCCACCAGGATCAGGCCCAGCGGCGCCCAGCGCCGGTCGCCAAGCGAAGCCAGTTTGTCGTACCCGGCCCACAGCGCCCAGGCCCCGAACAGGGCCATCCACGGGATGAGCATCACCCAGTAGCGGTGCTCATCGGTGCGCCAGTAGGTGAGCAGAAACACCGTGTATGGCGTGAAGGCGCTCACCAGCAGGCCCAGCAACCGCGGACGGAAGCGCAGCGCCCCGATCGCGCCGATCAACGCCAGCCAGGCCCCCAGGTCCGAGGCCAGGTTCTTGCGCTCGTTGTCGCTGAACAGCCAGCCCGCGCCAGCGGGAAGACCATGCCACACCGGCATGACATAATCGCGTAACTCCTCGACCTGTGTCGCCAGTTTGGCCAGGGTTTTGTCGAAGCCCCAGCGCAGGATCCAGCTCCGATCGGGCAGTCCTGGCCCCCCGAGTTCCGGGATGAACACCCGGTAGATCTCCTCCCACGCATCGCCGCTGGAGCCCAGGTAGCCCAGGACCCAGGCATCGTAGCGTTCCGTCGAATACACCGGCTGGCCAAACAGGCGCATGTTGCGCGCCAGATATGGCGAGAGCACCAGGAGCGCCAGCGCGCTCCAGAGGACCACCGGCCCCAGCAGGCGCGCCGCGCCCGCCGGGTGCCACGCCTGCCGCAGCGCTGCTCGGTTCCCTGGCCAGCGTTGCCCCAGGAACCACAGCCCCATCCCCAGGGCGATCATCGCCCCCGAGGGCTTCTGGAGCATCATCAGCCCCGTCAGGAGCCCTGAGAGCGCCAGCCAGCGCCACATCCCCCGCGCTGCTGCCTGTGGACCCGAACCCCCCTGGCCGGGCGGTCGGGCCGGGCGCGCGGTCGAGAAGTCTTCAGGTAGGGACCCCGCGCCCGGCGAAGGCGTCTGGCTGCGGTACAGGGCGTATAGCGCCCCCAGGCTGAACACGACAAAGGCCAGGTCGCTGGTGGCGTAAATGGTCAGGCGGAAGAACAGGTAATTGGTCAGCACGAACACCGCCGCCACCAGCCCGACCCGCCGGTCCCAGAACCAGGCGCCGATGTGGTAGACCAGCGCCAGCAAGATGGCGTCGAAGACCAGGTTGGGGATCTTCGCCGCCCAACTGCTCGGCCCGAAGACGAGAAAGAAGGGCGCGATCCAGAGCGGCTGCAGCAGCGGCCAGGTCTCCTGCGGGCGCGTCAGGCCATCGTTGAGCCGGTAGAACTGCGTCACGTAGTCTACCACCCAGCCCCGCCCGGCGACCAGGTTGCGAGCCACCACAGCGTTATCGGAGTAGTCGGCGTGGCCGACATAGGGCATCCGGCTCACCACCAGCGCGGCATAGCCGATCCAGATCGCCCCGAACAGGCTCAGCAGCAGCAGCGCCCCCCGCCGCGAGCCGATGGCCGCCACCACGCGCTCGGCGAGGCGCGGCAACCCCTCGCGCCCCAGCACGATCACTAGCAGCAGCAGGCCACTGCCCAGCAGGGCGTACAGCAGCGAGTCGGGAAAGATCTGCCAGAAGAGCGGGCGCCCGAAGGCGCCCATCCAGGCGAAGAGTTGGGCCAGGGTGTGTACGAGCAGCGCCAGGGCCGCTGCGACCAGACCGTAACCCAGGGCGCGTCCGTGGGCATAGCGGCGCACCAGCGCGCGGGCGTGGGCCAGGATCGGCCCATGCCAGGCCGCCAGCAACATGGCCGCGAGCGCAACCAGGGCCACGCTCAGGGCCGCGCCCATCCAGATCCGCGCGTAGGCCAGACCCACCCCGGCCAGGCCGATCCCCAGAATCGTCAGCGTATAGATCGCCGCCGGCCTGACCAGCAAGCGCGTCAGGATCAGGTAGAGCAACCCGCCCCCGGCGGCCAGCAAGGCGACGGCGCGCCACGCCGGCGGGTACACCGCGGTCAGATGCTCGGCGGCCCGCACCCGCACCTCGGCCAGCCGTACCCCCTTTGGCCGAGGATCGACGCCATAGCGCACCGTATCGGTGAAGGTGTGCGAACTCGCCAGCGTCACGCTCAGATCGCTGCCCCGCCGCGCCGTGGCCGGAACCCGGAAGCGATAGATCTCCCACGTCGGCGTTGGCTCGAAGCGGCCAATGGCTATCCCATCGGCGCTCACGGTGACTACGGGCTGCGTCACTGGCGCGCCGACAACATCCGCGGGCCAGCCCTGCACGGTAAGGGCCAGTTCCAGATCGGCGCCCGCGCCGATATTGGGCAGCGTGATCCGGGCGTACTGGCGCGTCCAGCGGCTACGCAGCGTAGGCGAGTCAGGCGTCAGATCATCGGCGAAAAACTCGCCCCGTGCCGAGGCGCCCGCATCAAGGCCCGAGGTAGCATTGAGGAACAGACGATCGCCGATCCAGCCGATCTGCACCTGACCTGCGGGCGGCGCCTGGTAGGCCATCGCTCCCACCGCGATGCTCAGCGCCAGCACCAGCGCCAGGGTCAGGCCCCATCCCCCCAGCCAGCGCGCAAGCGGGGTCGGCGCGGCCCTGCCTGGCAATGCCTCCGGTTGTAGATCGGCGAAACCCATGCGCGTCTTCCAGAAAAACGGACAGCCCCAACCGCTCGCGCCGGGGAACCAGGCGCATCTGAGGCATTATACAGCCAATCCCTCACCTCGCTAATGAGCCAGGTGTGATGGGAGGATGGCGCCCGTTCTTGGGCCGGGGCGTAGGAAAACCGGCTTTCCCCACCATACGACAGACCATCGGCTATCCTCGGGCCGGGGCGTGGGGAAACCCGGTGTGGCCATAGTTCATCGCCGAGCCATGCTACAATGCCTGCCATGATCTGGACCATCTCTGATCTCCATCTCGCGCATGCCCTGCCGAAGCCGATGGATATCTTCGGCGCGCACTGGAAGGACCACCCGGCGCGCATCGCCGCGAACTGGCGCGCCCGTGTCGCCCCCGAGGATCACGTGCTGGTCGCCGGTGACATTTCCTGGGCCATGAAGTTCCCCGATGCCCTGGCCGATCTGCGCTGGCTTGACGCGCTGCCCGGGCGCAAGGTCCTCATTCGCGGCAACCACGACTACTGGTGCCCGCGTAACGTCAAATCGCTCCGCCCCCGCCTGCCCCCCAGCCTGACCCTCCTGGGCGCCGATGCTTGCGATCTCGGCGAGGCGGTGGTTTGCGGCACCCGCGGCTGGATCACGCCCGAAACCCCCGGCTACGCCCCCGCCACCGATGACCGGATCTACCAGCGGGAGCTGGGCATGCTGGAGCGCGCCCTGGCCCACGCCACTACCCTTGCTGCCCAGACCAGACCGATCATCGTGATGATCCACTATCCGCCCTTTGTGAACCGGCAGCCTACCGCCTTTGCCCAACGCATCAATGCCACCGTCGGCGTGCGCGCCTGCGTCTATGGGCACCTCCACCGCCGCCAGGATCACGAAAACGCCGTCAACGGTCGCGTTGACGGCGTCTACTACCAGCTCACCTCCGCCGACTTCCTCGATTTTGGCCCCGTCGCCGTGCGCGGGCTGGACTAGCGCCCTCCCGGCTCCTCCCGCCGGGCGGCGCGCCCGGAAGGGCGCGCCCCTCCCGCGTCACGGTAGCGCGCTGCCGGCGCGCCCGGGCCTACGGCACAGTGAACCGCACGATCTCCTGCTCCTCGCCCACCCGACTGATCGAGTTGCTGTAACTGCGCACCGAGCCGCGGAACAGGAAGCGCACCGAATAACTCGTCGCTGCCCCGCTGTAGAGCTTCACCGTCAGCCGGTAGTCCCCTCTTGGGATGGGCGAGCCAACGCTGTAGATATTTTCGGTGGCATTGCCCAGCTCGTGCAACCAGTCGCGATCCAGTTGGAAGTTGCCCTGCGGCCCTCTGTTGGCGTAGTAAATATGCAGGTTGTTAGGTCCGTACAGGTGCAGGTCCAGGTCCGTGGTGCGCGAACTGATATTGACCCAGGAGAGGGTCGCCTGCAACTCGCCGGTGCCCACCGGGCGCGTCGGCGCCGGCCTCGGACAGGTCGCCGACTCCTGCCACGTCCCGCCGGGATCCAGCACGATCGGGCGGGTGCCGATCCACGGCGCTGTGTAAGATGGTATGTTCCGGTACATCGGCCGATCGACGGTGGCCCGCGCCGGCAAGGAGTAGGTCCATCGCCGCAACGGTAGTGCGCTGGGAATGACCATTGGCGTTTCCCAGGCCTCGACACAGAACTGGTAATTCCCCCGCGGCAGCGGGAAGACGCAGTAATCGCTGCTGGATGAGTAGAATGGCGGGTCACTATCATCACGATCAACCCTATGGTAGCAGCGCGAGCCGGTGCCGGTCGCGGTTGATCCGGTTGCCATCACAATGCACCGTAAGGCCCCGCCTGCCTGGGTGCAACTCGAGTTGAAGATAACCGGCGAAGTGCCCGTGGCAGTGGATTGGATGATCGTGAAGTTGTAACGGCATTCGCCAGAGCCGGACGGACAACTGGTTCGGTTCCACCGGACGCCGCCTGAGATCCACGCCAATGGCACAGATTGGGCCGGGGTCACCACCGCCAGGTTATCCGCGTCCGCGCCGGTATCCTTCAGCGGGTCGCCATCGTCTGGCGCCGGGACGCCCGCGTCCTTCTCGGCATCCTTCACTGCTTCGCCATCCGCCGCCCCCGGGTCGCTCTCGCTGCTCGATGGCGCAGACTCGGCAGGCGCGTCAATCACCGGAGACTCCGGGATCGCTGCGCTATCGCTCACCGCAGCGTCATCCGCGGCGCCGGACGTGGCGGGTGGGGCCAGGACAACCACCGCGAACCCCAGGTCATACGCGGCAAAGCTCACCGCATTGTCCTGAAGGATCAGCGGGTGCTGGACCCATGCGCCTGTGTCTGGCGCATAGCGCAGCAGCCTGAGGCGCGTCAGGTCAACCCCCGCCGGAACCTGAATAGGAATGGTGAGGTGGATGGGACTGGCGAAAGTAAACCCTTCAGGCCCAAATTTGACCACGGGGCTTACCGGCTGCGCCCCTGCCGGCAGGGGCGCCGGTGGCGCGATCCCTGTTTCGATTGAGAAGGTCGTCACGCTATCGGCGTTATTCTGCTGCCGCGGCACGCTGCCTTGCGGCACCAGAATCCCTGCTCCCGACGGCGTGCTGATAAGGTTGCTCTGCGAAGAGGTGGTCGTTCCGGTCTGCGCCTCCGCTTCCCGCGTGATGAGTGGTAGGAATACCCTCCTTTGCTGCTGGCTTACCTCCTGCCCGTAGACAACCTTTGCGGCGTCTCTGGTTGCGCCGAATGGCGCCGCGGGAAGGGCGCTCATCCCCAGAGCCGCAACCACAAGAATCGCTGTCCACACCAACAACCTGTGCCTGGGTCCGTTCCGCCGATGCTATGGTAGCCTCCTTTTTACGAGCCAGTTTCAAGGTGTCCGACGTCGGTTGGATCTTGGACGAGTCGCGCGCAAGGATGTGGCTTCAGGAGGATTGGTGCTGTGTGCTGTGAATGGCTTCGCTACTTCCAGGTCGGAGTGCTTCTGGGCGCCTCAGGAGGACATCTCCCGTGAACATGGGTCGTTCACGGAAGGGTTTGGAAGGGCGCTGCCCTTCCAGGAAGAACCTTTCCTGGAGCAGGGGGATGGGGAAACCTGGTTTCCCCATCCCTCACCCGGTGGGAGGGTTTGGGAGGGCTTTGCCCTATAGGCGCGAACTTAGCGCACATGACCAATCGAAGATCCCATCAGACTGCGGTCGCTAGCCAGGTCGCCTGCATCCGGTGCTGTACCCACTCCCGGATGTGGGTCTCCTGGTGCACGCGCCGACGCGGGCTGCTGCCCAGAAATCGG
>Ga0308393_1000636_pt1 | contig 17938 bp, 15 predicted proteins | sample Hotspr2Sampleee2_FD_202364 | JGI IMG/M metagenome (GOLD analysis project Ga0308393, IMG submission 202364) | Hot spring phototrophic mat microbial communities from Mushroom Spring, Yellowstone National Park, Wyoming, United States - 20050630_ee2 ... | reverse complement strand
TTGCACTCGCACTTCCAGGTGCTGAACTTCCAAATGGTACACATATTGAACTGCGCTCCATACGAGGTATCGAGTCGGAAGGAATGATATGCTCGGAACAGGAACTCGGTCTCGGAAATGATCACGATGGCATTCTAACGTTCGAGGGTACTATACAACCCGGCACCTTGCTATCAGAGCTATTCCCGCCTGATGTTGTCCTCGAAATTGGGATAACACCGAACCGTGCAGATGCACTCTCCTATTTCGGCATTGCGCGCATGCTTTCTGCATCGCTCGGCCTTTCATCTAGCTTGCCTTGTATGAAGGTAGCGGAATCATTCTCCATACCGTGTACTATTGAGTTGTCCGTACCAGAATTGTGCATACGCTATGCTGCGCGTGTGCTCGAACATGTGCAGATCGTGCCATCACCGATTTGGATGAAACGACGATTAGAACGTTCTGGTATCCGTCCACGGAATCTTGTTGTGGATGTGACCAACTACGTCATGCTTGAGTGCGGGCAGCCTCTCCATGCATTCGACGTTGCGACGATTCATGGAGGACACATCATCGTTCGCCCTGCCCGCGATGGCGAAACACTAACGACGCTTGATGGTATCGAACGGACACTTGATTCGACGGTGCTTTGTATTGCTGATGCCGAACGTCCCCATGCGATTGCGGGAGTTATGGGAGGAGCTTATTCCGCAATCTCTGAATCAACAACTCATGTGCTCATCGAATCTGCTTACTTTGATCCATCGTCGATCCGACGGACATCCAAGGCTCTCGGACTTCAGACGGAAGCATCCTATCGCTTCGAACGAGGAACAGACATTGAGATGATCCCGTACGCACTTGACCGTGCAGCCGCATTGATCGCTGCATACACTGGTGCACGTGTCTCTACGATGTTGGATGTGTATCCACATCCTCGAGTACCGCTCGAACTTTCATTGCGAACTGATCGTGTAACGCGAATTCTTGGTACTCCACTGAGTGATGATGAAGTGGATGAAGCTCTTCGCCGATCTGGTTTGATGGCAAGGCGTAAACGTTCAGGACTTGTCACAGTGAACGTACCATCATATCGTACTGACATCACTCAGGAAATCGACCTAATCGAAGAAGTTGCGATCGCCCGTGATTATGAGACGATTCCAGCTTCGCCAGTTGCCGTCGTACCATTCTCTGCACAGAAGATTCCACAAACGTTGGCGGTGCCGGAACGTCGTGGAGAACTGCGACGCTGGCTTGCGGACGTCGGTTTCCACGAGTCGCTCAGCTTTTCGCTGCAAGACCCCTCAACGCTCATTGAACCTGAACGGTGTCTCGAGCTTGCCAATCCGCTCGGGCGTGAGCGAAGTGTACTGCGCCAGTGGCTTATCCCTGCAATGGTCGAGATTCTCTCTCGAAATGCGCGGTATGGTGCGCGTTCAATGCGTCTTTTTGAAATTGGGAAGGTGTTCTTTACATCACAGTATGGCGATGGTATAGCGGAGGAGCATGAACATCTTGTGCTTGCAATTGCAGGTCATCATGGACCACGTCATTGGTTAGAGGAGCATCGGAACGTAGACCTTTACGACATCAAAGGAATTCTCGATGGTCTGTTCAAAAGGTTCCGTGTCTCATATCAGTGGAACAGTCATGATCAACCATCTGATGTTCAGTCATGGTTGATGAAGCCAATACTGGAGATTGTTCATGATGGTCACGTCATTGGTATAGTAGGCCAACTTGATCAGCGGCTTGCGCACAGTGCAGACGTTCCAGAAGCTGCATTCCTTGCAGAATTGTCGTTAGAGCCCATTTATGGTACGCTACGACAAGTACAGCATTACCGACCACCTTCACCATATCCATCCGTTGAGCGCGATCTTGCATTCATTGTAGATAGAACGATCCCAGCACAGATCCTTGCGGAGACGATACAAGCGACAGCAGGAGAACTTTTACAGACTGTTGAACTCTTTGATGTGTATGAACACCCCTCGCTTGGGGAAGGGAACAAGAGCCTTGCATTCACGCTGACGTTTGGATCGAAGGAGCGCACTCTAACTGATGAGGAAGTCGAGCATGCGATAGAGCATGTGGTCGACTCCCTTGCACAACGCCATGGTGCGCAGCTACGGAGATCATAGGAGAACATTACAAATGGAAGGGTCAATGGAACAAGGACACGACACGCTGCGGAATGAGATCGAACAGTTCTGGAACCAAGTTTACAGTGTATCTGCAACACTTAAGACTCTTGCTGAGCAACTTCGAGCTGCTCGCGAAGCAAATCGCAAACTGGAGTCACAAGTTGAAGCGCAGCGTCATCAACTAGAAGCACAAGAGCTCACGATTCGCACTCTGGAAGAACGTACCCAGCAAATCGAGACAGTCCGGCTTGAACTTTCGAATGCATATGCAAGAATCGACGTTCTGCAGAGGACTCTAAGTGAGCGGGAACAGATAATGATTCAGCGCGAACAAGAGCTGGAACGAGTTCATTCTCTACGTACTGAACTGGGGTCACTTCAACAACGTTACGCAGAAATTGCCGAAGAGTATCGCGCTGCCCAAGAGAAACTTCAATCAATGAGTGTTCTCGAAAATGAGCTCGAGCGCTTGCGCGAACGGATTGCTGAGCTCGAACAAAGCAACCTCCGGTCCATTGCAGAAAAAGAGGAATTAGCTTATCTGCGCGCCACCGTCGAACATTTACGCACAGCTTATGAGCGGGCGCAGGAACAGCTCTCGCAGCAATTGGAACCGTTGGAGGAGATCCAAACACTCCGGAACATTGTATCGAAAGCGGAAGAGACGATTGCACAATACCAAATAGAATTGGAGCAAAAGAATGCCGAGCTCACTCAGCTTCGGACAATGCTTGAACACACCAAGCATCTGAATGCTGAATCCGCTGAAGAACTCTCATTCGAACGAAGGGACCGGCTCGAGGAGGAATTACACACTGTTAGAACCGAAAAAGAGCGTCTCCATCAACAGTGTTTACTGTTCGAACGTAAGGTCGAACAGTTACAATCAATCATCGCACAACGCGATGAGCAGCTTCGCGAATTACAGCAGACATTCAATGAGCTCACTGAGCAACGACGGAAGGAGAGAGAAGCACTGATGAGCGAACTCGATGCACTACGTGAAGCAACACGTTCGCGACAATTCAGCGAGCAAGATGTCGAGCTGCATGTCTCGAAAGCAGTTGAGCCACTTCGCGCAGAACTCGAGGCTGCCGAAAAGCAGCGCATCCACCTTGAGGAACAACTTGCCACTCAACGAGAGCACATCTCCAAGCACAACGATGAACTCCGTACTGAACGCGAACGAAATATCTTCCTGACACGACAGCTTCGTCAGTCCGAATTGAACGAGCTCGAGACGCCTATTTTACGTCTCCTCGAACAACTGAAACAAGTGGCTTTATTGCTCGAGTCATCACATTCCAAGGAATTAGAGAACGATACGAGCGAGCATCTTCATAAGATCAAGGCTCTAACCAATGAGATTAGGAAGTTCTTCCAGCCTCTGATTCACACGCAGGAAAATCTTTTGATACAGGAAGCTCTGCGCCAATCACGCCAGCTTCTTGAGGAGCGACTTGGGCAATCTACTCGTTCATAATGAACTACAACAAAGGAACTCATTTTCCGTTTTCATCATTGGTCAAATACGTAAATTTAGCCAGTGCAACGATGATGACGATCCGATGACAACGGTGATTGTTACGATCGATGGACGTCAATTTCGCCTACGATGTGATAATCACGAACGCACGCTGCGAGCTGCTAAAGAAATTGATCGATTGTTAGATGTGCTGCGTCAAAATTCCACCGACCAATCCACGATGACGTTAGCAATCTTAGCTGCGCTCAATGTAGCCGAACGGCATGATTGGCTCAGTGAGCACCACCGCAAGACTGTTGACTATCTCTGTCAAGAGCTGCGTGCTATGCATTTACACATAGAACAATCAATTGCAGAAGCAGTCGCAGCAGCTGCATAAGCGGCTACGCTGTATTCTGGCGTTCGGTCGGTAAACAGTTATCCGTTCTTTGGAAAATGGACAATGTAACGAGCCGTACTGCATCATCGTTGCACACGCGTAGCACAGAACCGATGGTATTGAAGCAGGGTCGTAGGCTCCGCATCCCAATGGCAGACTGCACCGTGCAATAGTGTACGGTCAGCATGGCTGACGGCAGGAGCCAGCGGCATGAGGGCTACAACCCACTGTGTGCTCGAAGGGTTCTGGCGATACCCGTAGTCGCTCATCAAGAGCGAACGATGGATGAAGTACGGCTCGTGTTTTTTGCTCGGTTTCACTACTTCACAAGGCTGGAAGAAATGGAATACATGACTGTATTGATACTCGGTGTCATCGGCTTAGTACTCGGCTTTGGCATTGCCTATTTCGCAGGAACGCGTGCTGCATCAGCGCGTATAGCCGATGCTCAAGAGAAGGCGAAAGCGATCATAGAAGAAGCAGAGAAGGAAGCACGCACGCTCAAAAAAGAGCGACTCCTCGAAGCGAAAGAAGAAATTCACAAAAAACGTCAGGAGATGGAAAAAGAAATCAACTCCAGACGTGCTAAACTCCAAAACCAAGAAAAACAGCTCGCAAGCCGAGAGGAGGCAATTGACAGTAAACTCGAACTCATCGCTCGGAAAGAAAAGCAGCTTCAACAAGCCGAACATGAGCTACAGCGGAAACAACGCATCATCGAGCAAAAATTAAAGGAAGCCGAAGCACTCGTCGCCGAACAGAATCAGCGTCTCGAACGCATCACCGGCATGACACAAGAAGATGCAAAGCGCTTCTTGATGGAAAACATGGTCAACGAAGCGCGCGCAGAAGCAGCGCTCCTTGTCAAGCAGATACGGGACGAAGCCAAGCAGCAGGCCCAACGTGAAGCACAAAAGCTCGTGATCGAAGCAATCCAACGGACTGCTTCAGATCACTGTGTTGAGACTACCGTATCAGTTGTATCTCTGGCAAACGAGGAACTCAAGGGTCGAATCATAGGGAAGGAGGGACGGAATATCCGTGCCTTTGAGTCAGCCACTGGTGTTGATCTCATCATAGACGATACGCCAGAAGCAGTAGCGATTTCTGCTTTTGATCCCTACCGCCGAGAAGTTGCGCGCATTGCTCTCGAACGATTACTGGCAGATGGCCGTATTCACCCAGCACGCATTGAGGAAATCGTCGAAAAAGTACGCAAAGACGTTGATGAGGAAATTGTCAGAGCTGGTGAGCATGCAGTGATGGAGCTCGGTATCCACAATATGCATCCAGAGCTTGTTCGGCATGTAGGGAAGATGAAATATCGTTCCAGCTATGGGCAGAACCTTTTGGCTCATTCGGTCGAAGTAGCATTTCTCGCCGGCATCATGGCTACTGAACTTGGACTTGACGTTCAACATGCGAAACGAGCGGGTTTACTCCACGATATTGGCAAAGTTCTTGACCGCAACACAGATGGTCCACACGCGTTGCTCGGTATGGAACTTGCCAAACGGTACCGAGAACATCCAGTCGTATGTAATGCCATTGGGGCGCACCATGAAGACATCGAGATGGAAACTCCGATTGCCGTTATCGTCCAAGCCGCTGATTCAATCAGTGGTGCACGCCCTGGAGCTCGACGGGAATCGTTGGAGCAATACATCAAACGGCTTGAAAAATTGGAAGAAATCGCGATGAGTTTTGATGGGGTGCAGAAAACATTCGCAATTCAGGCAGGTCGCGAAGTTCGCGTGATCGTCGAACCTGAAAAAATAGACGACCTCTCCGCTGATCAACTAGCACAGGATATTGCCAAACGCATCGAGCAAGAGATGGAATATCCTGGACAAATCAAAGTTACAGTCATCCGCGAGCATCGCAGCTACGCTATCGCTAAGTAGGCTGCATTTCGTTACCACAGCAGATGAGCCAATCATAAACTCACGACACGCTCCAACAGGAGCGTGTCGTAGTTATTCGGAGGTATGCTTATTGTCGTGAGAACGGTCTGCAGGGTTATACTCCGCTTCGAACATTTCTAACTTCTTACGGAGTTCGTTACAAATCTGGGTGATTTGACAGATACGGCTTTCGGTGAGACCGAGCATTTCACCAATTTCTTTGAAGGTCATCTCTTCGTAGTAGTAAAGCGTGATAACCATCCGCTTCCGCTCAGGCAGCCCTTGAATGTAGTCACGCACGAACTGAATGCGCTCATCATGAGCAAGTAATGTGAAGGGATTTTCGCCGTCATGATCAGGTATTTCCTCGACGGTATCGTGCTCGTTGCCGTCGTCGTCGAACGTTGTCTCAGGTGTTGAGATTGCATAAGAAGCATTCCCTGCTGCCATCGCCTCGAGGTATGACTGGTACTCCTCAGGTGATATACCTAGTAATGTCTGTAGCTCTTCGGCAGATGCCTCACGACCAAGTTCACTCCGGAGCCGATCACTGGCTTCGGTAAACTCCTGGACTTTCCGACGAGCATAACGTGAGAGCCAATCAAGTTTGCGCATTTCATCGAGAATGATGCCGCGTACACGGGGAACCGCAAACGTTTCAAACTTGATGCCGCGCTCTGGTTCGAAACGCTCGATGGCGTCGTTCAAACCAAGCAGACCTACGTGGAGAAAATCTTCTTCGCTGAGCAGCGAATGCGAAGGGATTGTCATATTGTAGAGTGTATACCGCACAATCCACATGTAGTGGAGGAGCAGTTGTCGCTTGATCTCAATTTTTCGTGCCTTGGGTGTTCGGCGAGCACGGAGTTCCCTCCAAATTCGCGAAGGTCAACTCAGCGTTTGTCTCAACAGTAGTGGGTTGTTTTGTTGCCATCGTTCGGTTAGTCATTGAGTGACAGAATGCTCAAGATCTTGTGGTGTCGGGTGAGAGGAAACAGCGGATTGCTGCATTGAGAGTTGTGATGCTATCTTGTTCCTCGCGAGTAAGGCGGAGTAACTGCTCGAGCTCTTCTTGTTTCGTTCGGTGGATTACGGTCACAATAGCAACCATGATCACGCTGCCTGCTATCGCTACACCCACAAACACAATTGTCGTACGTAGAAGGATGCTGTAGAGATCGTTTGTACCTTGTGCTATCTGAATGAGCATACTGAGTGATGCAATCAACGTGCTGATGTGAAACACTATTCCGATAGGAAGTCGGGTTGTGCCCACAGCATCACGAGCGGAGTCGGTTGTTGTTCGTTTCTGTTTGCCCATTGTCCTCCCACGACGTTGGTTTGTCTTATTGCGATGAAAACAGAAATTGCATTAAGTGGTCAATACTTAGCTCGGCGAGGTCATCGGGTAAACGTGTACCCGTCGTCACTAAGGATAACGGTACATCGCATTCCCAAAACAGGGGAAGAAGATGCCCACATCGTGGTGCCTCGTCGAGTTTGGTTAGTGCAACTCGGTAGTGATTTCTACAAGCGATGTGTTCGAGGAGGGTACGTGCGATATCGCGATCACATGGTGATGGCAGCGTAGCGATAACGATACCACCTGCATTGGCGACGGCATCGGCCAACGTAGTGCTCTTTGCACTGCTGCGTCCACTTGTAGGTGGCAGATCGACAAGTGCAATATCATCAGGTGGTAGTGCAGCAAAATCTGCTTCGGTGTGTGCCATCGTGAACTCTAAGCCAACGATTCCTGCAAACGATCGAAGTTGGTCTTGTGCCGCAATTCGCTCCGAATCAGTGGCCATCACCTGCAGGCGGCGGTTAGGATAAGCTTTCCGAAGCGAAAGAGCGACCTTCATTAGTGTAGTGGTCTTTCCGCTTCCACTCGGTCCTGAAAATGCGATAATCCGTGGCACACTCGAGATAAAGAGACGCACGATAGGAAGGAGCGATGTCAAAATTGACCGAAGCCGTTCCAAGCAATGCTCAATTGTAGGAAGGTGCTCTCCATTTGCGACTTGTGCGACCAGAAATCCTGCATATTGCTCCACAAATCCTGCATTACGAAGCATCTCATACAGCCGACGATATGGGTCGGGCAGAATAGCGCGGTAGTGATACGCAACGGCATGAGAAAGAGCAGTTAGTTTAGCCGAAAGGCGGTGAATGTCATCTTGGAGTTGTTCTATCGTTGCATGGTTAGCCGCTGCGTCAACCCCACGCTCAATGTAGTATCGTAAAGGGATAGGTTCAGTTGCTGAATCAGTGCGAACGATCGTACGCCGGGAAGGAGCCGGTGCGCCAACAGCATCGGAAAGAATCGTGGATGTCCTACCTGAACGTTGAGCTGCCATCCCAACAACTTCGGCGTACGGCATGCCATCAATGTTGATGCCTGACTGTGTCGCCAGTAAGAGCGCATCATCGCCAAGCTCTTTCCGCATAGCGTCGAGTGCTTGACGTAGTGTTGGGGCTATGAATTACTTCGTTCGAGTCGCTACGTGCACAAGTGCCTCCATGCAGTGTGCTCAAAGTTGAGTGATGACCTATAGTTGTCGCCGTAAAAAGCGTGCCAGATTCTTCCACATACTCTAGAGAGTAATAGCAATGAGTGCTCAGCTTACGGTTCTGCAATAAGGTGTTGGATGATAATAGAACGTGGGTAAGAGTGCACCGTATATTGCAACTGAAAATTCTACCCCTCTCGCTCATATCCTCGTTGACAAGACGGAAGATAGCTTCGCATAGATGAGCACTAATCATTGCAGGGCGAGAGTGAACGTTCGCGCTTACAACCACTCCGCGGAAATTGAGTGCGGAGTATTATTCCCAAACAAACGATTTTTCAAACCCAATGAGCACTGAATCATCCGCTTCAGGCGGGCAGCTCTACGTTGTCTCCACACCGATTGGCAATCTCGATGATATCACGATTCGCGCGATTGCAGTTCTACAGTCGGTGGACGTTATTGTATGCGAGGAAATGAAAGAAGCCCGGCGGCTGCTCGATTACTACGACATCAACAAAGAACTACTCGAACTCAACGAGCACAACGACACAGAGGCAACGATCACGGCAGTCAAGCTCTTGGCAGCGGGGAAAAAGATTGCGCTTATCAGTGATGCCGGAACTCCAGTCGTTGCTGATCCTGGCAGTTTGCTCGTAGCAGCAGCGATTCGGTATGGATATCCTGTGCATGTGGTACCAGGCCCATCGAGCATATTGACCGCATTGGTACGTTCTGGTATGCCGATGGATCAATTTCTCTATGCGGGAATGTTGAGCCGGAAAAAGGACGAACGTGTTCATCAGGTACGCATGCTTGCACTTGAGCCGAGAACGATGGTGCTCTTGGATACACCTTATCGGTTGACTACTGTGCTCGGTGCTCTTGCAGAGGTGATGCCCGATCGCCGTGCTTACATTGGCTGTAACCTCACGATGCCGAATGAGTCACATCACTATGGTACACTCTCCGAACTACATGAGCACTTTAAAACCAACCGATTTCGCGGAGAGTACGCCATTGTCATTGAAGGTAATCCATCTGCTAAGGGTTGGTATTCATTCGTTGAGGAAAGCAACCTTAGCTTAGCAGCATCTGACGATGATGAAAATGAGGAGGCAACAACACAAGCGATAACTCATGATCACAATGGTCAACAGGTAGGAGAAAAAACAAAACAAGATGGCAGTGACCAATTTCGTAACGTGCGATCCAATGAACATAATTATCGCACGAACCAAATGGCAGGAGCCGCCAGAACTCGTAGTGAGGGTGCTGATGACCGCTACGCTTACCGTCAGGAACAACGGCGCTTTCCCCGAAATAGACGTACCCGCGAGCCACAGCGCAATCGTATTAAGGATACCGAGCGCAACAGATACGATTACGAACAACCGATTGTTAACTACACCTTGAGTAATCCCTACGAACAGCACCGACCAACCCATCAACAACCCCAGCAGCATCGCGCCCGCCGTCGTTATCCTGGACAACGGAAACGCTGGCGTCGGTAGTACTACCGTTGATGACTCTTTATCGGCCGGTATAGGATCGCGATAGGGATAATTACTGCGTATCCAAGTACAAGTAAAATTGGCGCTACCGTCACAGCCAGTGGATTATTCCACAGTTGTTGATGCTGTGCAGGGTCACTTGTATTCGCCGTCAGCATCAAGATATAAGCAACGATGATGATAGCTACACCGATAACTAAGAGGATAAGGTTGTGCCGCTCCAAGGGGAACGACCACCGTTTGGCTTGAGAAGCTTCTCTACGCATGGAATGAACCGAGTTGTTGCTGATTCAAATTAGTGATAATGCAATATACACTACATGCTTTGCATAACTATCGTAATTTGCAGATGCCTTCCATAGACTGAGTGCGATGCTGATGCAGCGTTTCATGGTGACTGTTGCGATAGTCTGTGTATTCGTGTTCATCGCGTGCAAGCGCATCGTCCATTCCCCCGATGACTACCACTATGAGGGACCACCAATCGAAGGAGATGTCATTTTCGTCCACCTCCTCTCTGATCCTCAAGGACTGAACCCTTACACATCGAACGACAACACTGCATCAATGCTCAATCGTTTGATCTTCGATGCATTGCTCGAACAACATCCAGAGACGCTCCAGCTCGAGCCAAGTATTGCGCGTGCACTCCCCGAGGTCTCTCCTGATCACCTTCGGTACACGTTCCATCTACGGACAACAGCGTCTTTCTCCGATGGCGTTCGCCTGACTGCGAACGATGTTGTATTCAGTTTCAAAGCGGTAAAAAACCCCTTCATCCTCGAAGCTTCTGCGTTGCGGAATTATTACGATGATATTCGCGACATTGAAGCGCCTGATGATTCAACAGTTATCATCACAATGCGCAAGCCATACTTTCTCGCACTATACTTCCTGGGCGATTTGCGAATACTTCCCAAACACATTCTTGACCCTGACGGTATTACCGATCACTATAGCATCGCAGATGTCAACGATCCAGATCGCGCAAAACGAAATCCCGAAGTCAAAAAATTTGCAGAATGGTTCTCACGTGCAGAGCTGCGTCGAGAACCACGGTTTTTGATTGGTTCCGGTCCTTATGTCTTCAAACAATGGGAAACGGGAAAGCGAGTCGTGCTTATCCGAAACAAAAGAGCTTGGCCGACTCCACTCTGGTGGCGTACCGCATATCCGGATGCAATCGTGGGTGTTGTGATCAATGACCGTGCTGCTGCTCTCTCGGCTCTGAAAACAGAAGAAGTGGATTTTATTGACGCAATACCTCCCGCACTCTATGACGAGCAGCTCGATACAGGCCGCCTCATCTACCTTCGGAAGGGAACGTACGAACAGTCGGTTTATACGTACATCGGCTGGAACATGCGACATCCAACTTTTCGCGATCGCCGCGTTCGCCAAGCGCTCTCGCATTTGGCAGATCGCAACGCATGGATTCAAACCATTATACGCGGATATGCTGTGCCGATTGATGGTCCGATCTATCTAAATCGGCCAGAGTATGACTCGACAATGCCAGCCTATGACTACAACCCGCAACGCGCAATGACCCTGCTTGCTGAGGCAGGATGGCGTGATCGCAACGGTGATGGTATTCTCGATAACGTCATCGATGGGGCACTCGTCAACTTTGAATTTTCCCTCAGCTTCAATGCTGGAAATGAAACGCGCGAGAACATCGCAATCCTTTATGCAGCCGAACTCCGCAAGTATGGCATCGTTTGCCATGTACAGAAACTTGAGTGGTCTGTTTTCTTAAGGCAACTTAGTACACACCAGTTCGATGCGTACATCGGTGCATGGGTGAACGACAACATTCCCAGTGATCCCTACCAGTTGTGGCATTCATCGCAAGCGGATAATCGAGGATCGAACTATGTCGGCTTTCACAATCGAAGAGCCGATGAACTCATCGAACGCAATCGCGTTGAGTTCGATGAAGCAAAGCGTCGTGAGCTCATGCGCGAATTCCAGCGAATCGTCCACGAAGAGGCGCCATATACATTTTTGTGGACACCACAAATTTTAACGGCATTCAATCGCAGAATCGCGAATGTTCACTTCTACTCAGTTCGTCCGCCGTACCTATTGCAACAGTGGTTTATCCCACCGCATCTTCAGCAACACGTCGTCGAGTAGAGGTAATGAAACGTCACCAGTTACGCGAGCTTATCGAGCAGGGCGAAGGTGTCTGTGTGGAATTCAAACGTCGCTTTACCACGCTCGATAAAATTGCCAAAGAACTCTGCGCCTTTGCGAACACTCGTGGTGGCTACCTCCTCTTTGGTGTTGATGATGACGGCACAATCGTTGGCGTTGAGAGCGAAAAAGAGCAAATCGAACTTGTCCGCACGGCATCGGAATTTTACGTTGTCCCTCCGCTGCACGTTGAAATTGAAGTCATCGAAATTGAATGGAAGGATGTCGTCGTCGTGCACGTAGTTGCAAGTAGCCAGAGACCCCATCGTGTTGTCGAACAGCCTGACGACACACGAGGTGTGGTCTATATCCGTAGTCAGGCGCAGTCGGTTCAAGCCAGCCGTGAAATGGTCAGACTTATGCGAGAACAGCGTCCAGATGCGCAGCCGCTACAGCTCTACATCGGAGATCGTGAACGTCGGTTGTTCGCTTATCTCCATGAGCACGGTAAAATCACTGTTGCAGAATACGCTCGACTGGTCAATATCTCTCGACGGCGCGCACTCCAACTGCTCATTCGGCTTGTGCGTGCGGAGCTTTTAGTCCTGCATACCGATGCACCGACGAACTACTTTACGATGGTAAGCGATGGACCGACTGGCTGAAGCCGTACGGCTCTGCGCAGAGGTGTTTGGCTTTTCATCCTTTCGTCCGGGGCAGCGGGAAATTATCATAGCGGTGCTCGAAGGACGTGATGTGCTCGGCATTCTCCCTACCGGTGGTGGGAAATCGCTCTGTTATCAACTTCCTGCATTGCTAAGTCCAGGTGTGACGCTTGTGATCTCACCGTTGGTGGCGCTCATGCACGACCAAGTCTTAGCGCTCCAGCAGCGTGGCATTCCTGGAGCAGCACTTACCGCAGCGCATGCACACGATGAAATTGCATACCAGCTGCGCCAGGCACAAACAGGTGCTCTACGCTTGCTGTACATAGCACCGGAACGGCTCGAAAGCAGCACATTCATCGAAGAATTGCGGAAAATTCCACTCGATCGTATCGTTGTCGATGAAGCACACTGCATTAGTCACTGGGGACATGATTTTCGCCCATCGTATAGACGAATCGGAGCACTTGCAAGCGCTGTAGGTCGGAAACAAATGATCGCATTGACGGCGACCGCAACTGTTCCAACACAACGTGACATCATCGAGCAGCTTCAACTCCGAAATCCATTTGTCTTCATTGGGGATTTCGACCGACCAAACTTGAAGCTTATCGTAGAGCAATGCCCACCGAGTCGGAACAATGCACAAAAAGTTTCTCGCATCACCGATTGGCTCGCGAACGTTAAGACAGGTGCTTCAATCATCTACGCTGGAACACGGAAGGCTACTGAACACATTGCCGCCCAACTTCAAACGATGTCTCTCGATGCACGTCCATACCATGCTGGGATGACCGATCACCAACGCACTGAGGTTCAGCGATGGTTTATCCAGGAGCAGAGACCAATCGTTGTTGCGACTGTTGCGTTTGGTATGGGGATTGACCGAGGTGATGTTCGACTCGTTGTTCATTGTGATTTGCCGCTCTCACTCGAAGGGTATTACCAGGAAGCAGGGCGTGCAGGTCGCGATGGGGAACCAGCAGACTGCGTGCTACTCTATGCACCGGGTGATGAACGCTTGCAACGTCGCCTTATCGAAGCGCAATTCCCGTCACGCCAGTGGGTAGAGCTCGTTTACCATACAATTGCAGACGCACTTGGAATCGGGGTTGGATCATCGAGTAGTACGCCGCTTTCGTGTGACCTTACCGCGTTAGCACGCCGCCTTCGGATGAATCGGCGCCAGCTCGAGAGCGCACTAGCACTCCTTGAACGTGAGCAGCTCATTACTCGCTCGTCGAATGAATCGCGACTTGCCGTGCGTATCACGACAAGCAGAGAGCGGTGGATCGAATTTGTACGCCACTCACCCCCGAACGTTTCAGAAGCTCTCGAAGTACTCCTTCGCTCGCTACCGTCACATGCATTTGAGCAGCATTGTGAACTCAACCTCGAAGAACTTGCTCATCGGCATAGTGTCGAACCAGACAAATTGCAGCGAGCACTCCGTACAGCTGAACTTGCACGAATTCTTCAAGTACTCCCACTGAGTAGTGGAGAAGGGATTCGTCTTTGTGGGCCCCGTTGGGGGCGTGGTCGGTTGCCCGTTGATTGGGCTTCCATTGAGCGCCGTCTCGAGGCCGTCATAGAGAAAGCTCGAGCCGTTGTAGAGTATGTGCAAGCGCAGCGGTGCAAGCGTGCGATTTTGTTGGAGTATTTCGGGGAGAAGACGCCTGCTCAGTGTGGACGCTGCTCGGTATGCCTACAGGATGAATTGCCACGATCTACTACAGCCACAGGTACACTCTCTGCGTTCGAGCAGTATTTGCGTTCCGTTCTCGTAGGAGTAGTTGCTGAGTTCGATGGAGTGCTCACAGCACGAGCGCTGTGTGATGTTGCGCGTGGACGACTCACAGAGCCTACGGTTGCGGTGCATGCTAATCGCTCTCGATACTTTGGCGCGCTGACAGCAGCGAGCAGCTCAATCCTGGCTGACACGGTGCGCCAATTAATTTGGCAGGGACTATTGGTTGAAGTTCCGCCATTGCGTGTACTGAGAATTTCGGACAAGGGTTGGAAGCACCTTGGGAAATCGCCTCCGCCACGTAGATCTGAATCCTTTGAATCAACGATCGAACACGCCCTCGATCCTTCTGTACGAGCAACTGTTGAGCTTGCACGGAGCGGCTTGCTCCTTGGCCAAATCGCAGAACGACGGCGTCTTGCACTAACGACCGTGGTCAACCATCTTGTGCAAGCTCTCAGTGTCGGGATTGAACTACCACGAGAACAGCTTCTTGATGATGGACTCTACGAAGAAGTCTGCCGATTTCTCTCCTATCAACCCCGTGCACTTCTCCGCGATGTGCATGCGTATTTCGATGGAAAGTTCGACTATCCGTACCTTCGATTAGCGCTTGCGTTTGCACGACGGCACCGATGATTGTTGTACATCGAGGAGCCCATCTGGAAGCGTAAGTATGACAACTCGTTCGAGAGGGTTTGAGTGCTGAACGAAAGCGTCCACGAGTGGTATGCGGACATTACCGTGGAGAGGATGTTCAATGCACAGGAGAGGATGAGCGGGATTTTCCTCGATATCGTTGACAGTGCCAAGTTGAGTTCCATCGTCGAGCACCACTAGCCAACCGAGCAACGAGGATGGCTCTGAATGAGCCTGCTCAAGACGAAAAGTAACAAACACACCATGTTCACGAAGCTGCTCAGCCTGGTGGCGTGTTGTGATACCGTTGAAGCGTAGGATTGCGCGCTTACCGTAGTGTGTGAAGGATTGGAGGGTGTATTCTTTGCAGTATTGTTTGCTATAGCCTACCCAGACGCGTATACCGCGGTCGAGGATAATGGTGCTGTTGAGGTCAACCTGAAGTGCCCCATCGTTACCGTGTGGACGAACAATGGTGCCAATCAAACGAAGCTGTGGTGGATTCAATTCTGCCATAGCAGACGGTAGTGACGATTTTTGCAGCAGTCTGTTTTCGGAGGATGCAGTGTGTGGATACATTAGCCTATCGTCACATTGAAGGTTCGATTCAAACAAAGCGTGCGTTGCTTGAGCGTTGCGTCCATGATATCGTTCGAACAGGGAGACGCTTGGCGGATGCACTCGGACAAGGTGGGAAAGTGCTACTCTGCGGTAACGGAGGTTCTGCAGCGGATGCACAACACATCGCAGCAGAGCTTGTCGTACGTTATCGTGGGCAGGTACAGCGTCCTGCACTTCCAGCGATTGCACTCACCGTTGATCCATCGCTTATGACAGCGGGAGGCAACGACATTGGATTCGAAAACGTATTTACTCGTTCAGTTGAAGCGCTCGGCCGCCGCGGAGATGTTCTTGTTGCTATCAGTACGAGTGGCAAGTCTGAAAATGTGCGCCGTGCCGCAGAACAAGCACGACATCAGGGTGTGATCGTCATTGGTTTGCTCGGGTGTGATGGAGGGACGATTGCACCACTCTGCGATGATGCAGTTATCGTCCCAGGCACAGTCACAGCTCATATCCAAGAATGCCACATCACGATTGGGCATATCTGGTGCAGCATCATTGAAGCTCAGCTTTACCCTGACGTGGTGAGAGCAGCAGGTCTGGATGTATCGTAATTTTGCGCTAAGGGATAATGCCACTTTAGCTCAGTTGGTAGAGCAGCTGACTTGTAATCAGCAGGTCGCCGGTTCGAGTCCGGCAGGTGGCTCACGAACGTATGATGAGAGGGGCGGGTTACACCGCCCCTCTACCGCTCATGAGAAATAGATGTTTTCAAATGCGTACTTCTACGGATTGAAGAGGGAGCAATACTGCGGTAAGTTCGCCACCGTCGGCAATTGAATTATTTTGGGTATTAGGATGCTCGAATTCAGTGATCTGTCCGAATGGTTCGATGCTCGCTCTGAGCTCAACGTGGAAGAGTTCATTCAACAATGCCTGCGTGCGCATGAGGACACTTTCGCGCTAACTTTCAATCAGTGACTATCCACGATACGACTACCGAACTACTTGCGCATTCGTTAACCCGATAACACAATACGTGCACTCCTAATCGGTGCACCCACAAATAGTGTTACGTGCTATGCTATTACAAATATTTCTGAATTATTGCTTGGTTGTATTGGTCTGCATGTTTCCGATAATTAATTAAATCAACAATCCACCAAATGGATAAACCCCCTGCTGTAAAGCAAAACAGAAAAAATTTACCAATTTGCTTCAGGTAGATATAATGGACCCAGAATAAGGTACAAATCAGGAGTGTTGTAGGGTTAACCTTATTCCGTGATAATTCATACAGAAAATGTTGTTGTAAGTCTTCAGACAAATCGTTGTATCGTTTCAATTGAGCAGGCGTTAGTAAGCCTCGTATTTCAATAGGTAGTTCCATTATACAACCGTCAGGATAATGTAACAAACTATGAATCTATTCGACTATGCGAATAGTATTAATCTGTACTAAAATAACAAGTTATTGTTTGAATCGCACTGCCATCACAAATTTTTATTTGGTATGAATAATATGCTCTCAATGTTATTCCGATTGCATTAGAGTGTGTGACAAGCGAGTTGCTCGGATGGGATCGGGTTACACCGCCCCTCTACCGCTCATGAGAAATAGATGTTTTCAAATGCGTACTTCTACGGATTGAAGAGGAAGCAATACTGCGGTAAGTTCGCCACCATCGGCAATTGATTTGGGTACTAGGATGTTCGAATTCAGTGATCTGTCCGAATGGTACGATGCTCGCTCTGAGCTCAACGTGGAAGAGTTCATTCAACAATGTCTGCGTGCGCATGCGGAAGGTTCATTTGAACCCTTCGAGAGTAACCTGATATTACCAGAGCAACTTGAGCGCCTGACGAGTTACTGCTTAGAACAGAAACGTTTTCCTGAAGCTATTGCTGTCGCTTCACTATGGACTACGCTGGCACCTTATAGTGCCGAAGGATGGGATCAACTCGGTATGGCTTATGTCAGTGCTGGATTACCACAAAAGGCAGTAGAAGCCTTCCAACGCGCATTAGCATGCAATCCCAGTGACAACGAACTTATCCTTCACTTGGCGATAGCATATGCCGAAGCAGGAATTGTTGCGGAAGCAGAAGCACACTTCGACTTTGCATTAATCCTTGACCCGCTCTGTGAAGATGCAATCTGGCAAAAAGCCATCTTTGCACAGCATCGTGGTTATTACCGTGATGCGATTGAACTGTACGAACGGCTGGCAGATTCTCCTCGATATGCCCAGGATG
>Ga0308393_1000635_pt1 | contig 17944 bp, 9 predicted proteins | sample Hotspr2Sampleee2_FD_202364 | JGI IMG/M metagenome (GOLD analysis project Ga0308393, IMG submission 202364) | Hot spring phototrophic mat microbial communities from Mushroom Spring, Yellowstone National Park, Wyoming, United States - 20050630_ee2 ... | reverse complement strand
GGAATCCTTTGTTTCAATTCAATTATTGAAAGTGTTGAAACGCTTTATCAACTTGAAATTTTCAAATCGCCGCTGGGTGTCAGTTCGAGTTTTAGGATATCGATGACGATTTCCGACTCACCTGGTGGGAACTTCCAATTCCGCACTTTTTCCGAAATTTGGTCTTCTGTATAACTTGAAATGGGTAATGAATCATCTAAACTTGAGACTAGCAATCGTACGCGCTCGACGCGCCCACTTTTGCCAATCGTAATTTCATAATAAAGCCTCCCAGATAACTTTTCATCATACTTTCTCAGTTCTTTGAAGAAGAGTGCAATTTCCTCACTTTGTTCATCAATTACATCTAAGATAATTTTGCCGCGTCGTCTATCAGCGGAACTGATGAATCTCTGTTGTGGCTTGCCTTGTGCGTATTGGCGTCGCAGTTCTAATCGTGCCAGTCCGTCTTTTCTTCTTAGGTCGGCTAACTTTTTTTTGGTCTCTGCTAGTGCTTCTTCGTTTTTCTCAATTTTTTCTTTCAAGGTTTTCAGCCGTTCTGTCTCTTGTGAAGCAGATGGAGAAGATGAAATCCTGTTATACTCTCGCTTTGCATTATTAAGAGCGGTTTCTTCCATTTTGTAAAGTCTCGTGAGGCTATCGACTTGGGATTTTTCGCCGACAATTTCTTTGATTTCTGCTTCTCTGACTTGAATCGGTGAGAGTCCCAATGCCTGTGCTCTTGCTGCACTTGCCGTTACAAATGGGGTTTCATTTACACCTGACGCCTGACCATACATTACATCTGCCGTGTTTGGCACATACTTGCGGCGACTAAATTCATAGCGCAGTCCAAAAAGCGCACGATAACTCGGATAATTAACATTATTCGTTGAGAAGGGGGTAATTCCAAGTCGTGAATCAAAAACGGTTGAACTTTTGTTATCGGTAACTAGAAACTCTCCTGCTATTTCCATCCACAGGTCAGTCATCAGTTGAATTTTCGTGCCGACCAGCGCATAACTGTATGGGTCTCTGCCATAGATGAGCGTCGGCAATTCTCCACTCAAGAACAATTCGCCATAAATTTCGGTGAACAGCGTAAAAGAGTTTGTAACAGGGTAATCTGCTCCGAAAGCATAACGCATGGTTAGTGCGTTGTTACCGATAGGCAAAATGCCAATGGGGGTCATGTTCGTGTTCTCCATCAAAATCAGATTAAACCCTAAGTTCAGATGAATCCCTGGCGACAATCGCGGAAACACTTTGTCGAAGTAGTATGATGCAATAAATTCGCTTGAAACGTTGGGCGCGGTTAATCCGACTGGTTGAAACGGCGAATTAAATGTCCCCCTAAACGGTACCATCACGCGGAATAGCCCGCCTAACTGAATTTGTTCAGAAAGTACGCCAAACGACCCCATTCGTAACGCCAACATGACTCTGCTAACATATTCTGTTGACATCGGCTCAAAGTCAGGGGCAACTAATTGTCGGTTGGGCGTGGTGAAAAACACATTCGTCCCAAGCGTGAGCATGAAGTTTTTATTGATGGAGTAATCAAGCAAAAGGTCGCCTGTTGTTTGTGCCAGTGCCCCTGTCCTAACGCCGCCATCAACCGAATACCCCGTTGAGTTTCTGAACCCACCACCTGTATAGGCAATACTGACCGTTCCTTGTCTTGGTAAAAAACCCTTTTGCGTGTAAAACAGCCTACTACTTGCTGTCGCTGGCGTTTGCGCAACCGTTGTGAAAGAATTGATTCCAAGAAATGTAACGGCAAGAACGAGCCACACTCCGTTGTTTGACTTCATTCGCATCTTTTGTTGGGCTTTAAGGCTTCTACAATAAAATTTTTTAGGGCTGATTGGAATAATTAACCGTTTGAATATACGCATTTCAGATTGTCTCTTACAACATTTAGGCGATTAGATTTTCAAACTAATGCGCCTATTTCACGCTCGACGGCATTGAAGTAAATGTCAGCCAGATGTTGAAGGGAGTGATTCAAAACCGATTTGCCGTTCACAGCAATCTCAACATGAGTTGCTTTGACTTCGCCGATACGTTGGCAAGGTACGCCGCTGTTTCTTGCAAGCGTTTGCACCCTCTCTACTTGCTCTCTTTTCACGGAGATGACCACTCGCCCTTGTGATTCCGAAAACAAAATTTCTTGAACGCCGAAATCACCTGTTGCATCAAAGTTGACAGTGGCTCCTTTTTGGTGCGTCTCGTCCATTATAGCAGATTCAATCAATGCAATCACAATACCGCCGTCAGAGACATCGTGCGCCGACTGCAAGAGTTGTTTTTCAGCCAATTCAATCAGAAGGTCTTGCAATTTTTTTTCAGCGATTAAATCGATGAAGGGCGCATCGTTGCCCAGTTCGTTGTAGTATTGCTCTAAAAATTGCGAGCCGTTCAAGTCAAGTTTTGATTCGCCGAGAAGCATCACAATGTCGCCTTCATGTTTGAAAGTTGCGGTAACGGCTTTGGTTACATCTTCTAACAATCCAACAATTCCAATCGTGGGCGTAGGGAACACGGCTGTGGCTTTTCCATCAATCAAGGTCTCGTTGTAAAAACTGACATTACCGCCTGTTACAGGCGTATCAAAAGCGAGACAGGCTTCGCCCATTCCTGCGACGGCTTCTTTGAATTGGAAATAAACGTCAGGCTTGTAGGGATTGCCGAAGTTGAGACAGTTTGTTACGCCGAGCGGTCTTGCGCCTGTGCAAGCGACATTTCGCGCACATTCAGCCACCGCAATTTTGCCACCCTTTCTCGGATTGAGATAGACATACTTTGAATTGCAATCGGTTTTCATGGCTAATGCTTTTTTCGTGCCTTTGATTCTGACAACGGCGGCATCGCTTGCACCAACCGCAACGGCTGTATTCGTGCGCACCATTGAATCATATTGCGTATAGACCCAGCGTTTGCTTGCAATGTTTGGATGAGCAAGTAGTTTTAGAATCTCTTTTTCAAAGTTAATCTCGCTATCCTTTTTGAGCGTTGGGAAGTTTGTGTTTGGCTTTTTTTCTTTGGCTTCACGATAATAGACAGGCGCGCCGCCGCCAAGCACCAACGATGACGCAGGAATTTCCGCCACAATATTACCGTGATGCTTCACGCGAAGCATACCGTCTGATGTTACTTTGCCAATCACAACTGCGTTAATATCCCACTTCTCAAAAATATCAATGAGGGCTTGCTCACGCCCTTTTTCTGCCACAATCAGCATTCGTTCTTGTGATTCGGAAAGCATGATTTCGTAAGCGGTCATGTTCGTCTCGCGTGTAGGCACAAGGTCGAGATTGAGTTCCATGCCGCCTTTGCCTGTTTTTTCAATCGCTCTTGCGGACATTTCCGATGAAGAACATGTTAGCCCTGCCGCACCCATATCTTGAATCCCTACGACATAGCCCGTTGCGATGGCTTCTAATGTGGCTTCCAGCAACAGTTTTTCGGCGAAGGGGTCGCCGACTTGCACGCTTGGACGTTTGGATTCTGATTCTTCTGAAATTTCTTCTGATGCAAATGTCGCCCCGTGAATGCCATCTCGCCCTGTTGCTGAACCGACAATCAAGACAGGATTTCCTTCGCCGCTTGCAATCGCTCTTGCAATTTTGTGATGTTCCACAATGCCAACGCTCATGGCATTTACAAGCGGATTGCCTTGATAACATGGGTTGAAGTAGACTTCGCCTGCAACGGTCGGCACGCCGAAGGAATTGCCGTAATCTCCGATGCCGCGCACGACACCGTCCAACAAGTATCTCACGTGTGAGTCTGATGGATTTCCGAATCGGAGTGAGTTGAGTGAAGCAATCGGTCGCGCACCCATTGTGAAAATATCGCGATGAATACCGCCGACACCCGTTGCTGCACCTTGATACGGCTCAACGGCTGATGGGTGATTGTGTGATTCAATTTTGAACGCAACCGCAAGTCCATCACCAATATCGACCAGTCCTGCGTTTTCTTCACCTGCTTTGGCAAGCAGTCGACCGCCGCTTCTCGGCAAGGTTTTGAGAACAGCAATGGAGTTTTTGTAACTGCAATGCTCTGACCACATTACCGAGAAAATGCCAAGTTCGGTGTAGGTTGGCACGCGTCCAAGAATGTCAAGAATCTTTTGATACTCTTCCTCAAGCAAGCCGTGCTGTTTGGCGAGGTCAAGATTAACTGTTGGTTCGTTCATAGTGTGAGTGTGAAACGAAAACAGCCTTTCAGGTTTCCCCAAAAGGCTGTTGAAATTTGATGGTAGTCGGATTACCTACGTTTTTTAACAGGCTTTTTCTTTGGTGTCTCTTCTTCCTTTTTCGGTTCTTCTTTCGGCGGTTCTTGCGCAGGTGCGGGTGCAGTCGGAGCGGCTTGGGTTGGCGCAGGCGACGGTGCAGGAAGTGGAACAGCAGAAGAAGTCGGCGTTGGTTCGCTAATCTTCAAAATTTGACGCAGTTGTTGCAAGTTCTTGTCAATATCTTGGCGGCGACGTTGAATTTCTTGAATCTTGCGGCTGGTAACTTCTTTGTCTTCGCCAATGTCTTCTAATTTGCGAATGATAATGTCGGCCCCTTGTGACTCAGCCGAGAAATCCACTGAGCGTGGGTCAGTTGTAGTTGCACCAAATGACATCGGCAAGATATTGACTTGAATCCCAAGAATGAATCGCCATTCAGTGTAGTTTGTAGCTTTACCTCCGCCCGGCCGTGGTGTAATGTCAAATCGTGGTGCATAAACCGTTTCGTCGGTTTTACCGCCTAATTGATAGTCATAGCCAAGCAGGACGCTGATGTAATCTACTGGTTTTACACGCGCCCCTAATGTGATAAACGACATACTTTCGCGCGTGTAGGCTTGAAGTGGTGGTTGAGTAATCCAAGCCCACCCCCAAAATTCCAGCATCAAATCAACAGTTGATGTTGGATACTTGAACCCAAGCGAATAGTTCAAAGAACTGCTGTTCCCAATCGTTTTTAAGGGGTTATTGTTATTGGAGATGTTCTTTCCGTCATCAAAATAATTGTAGAAGCCTAAATTGAGATTGGCATTGAAAGATTCTCTCGGGAAAAGATTATCCGCATAATACGAGAGCAAGACGTTAAATCCTGTTTCGGTTCCGCCTGCGGAGTAAGGCACGCCATATGCGTTAAAATACTGCTCTCCCGCAGTAGGAATCATAAATGTTAGCAGACCGCCCACATAAAGATGATCATTAGCGAAACTGAATCCGCCCACTTTTGCGGCAAGCGTGATGTTTTCAAAGAAGTTGGACGCTTTGTCTCGGTGGTGAATGTCTTGATAAACTAGCGCATTGATTGCGAAGAGGAAGTTGTTTGTGAAAGAATAGTCAATGTGCATCGAGTTGCGCACCAAGGAATGCGATACGGTATTGCCGAGACTTCCACCATATGCACCCGTAACCACATTAACATCAGAATGCGTGTAGTAGGTTAAACTTTTGGACTTTGGGTTCAATGCCTCTTGTGTGCGAATCAGCCGCCCGCTTGCCGTGTAGACGTGTTGAGCTGTCGCCATCTTACTTGTCAGCAGAATCAGAGAAAATAGGATAAGTATGCGCTTTGTCATTTCGCCTCCATTTGTTTTTTGAAAGATAAACACTTTTTTGTTGTTATCGATTCAGATTTTGATTGATAATTATATACAGGAATACCGCTTGCAAAACGGCGGTTACAATCTGCAACACTGCAACAAAACTTTGCAACGCACTTAACGCTCCGCCTGGCACAATTACCGTATCTCCTCTCAGTAAGATTGGAAAATACGATTGCTCACCTGTCTCTACAAATTTTTCAACATTGATTCGGATAATTTTTTCAACGGCTGTTGAGTCTTGCATTGCGTATCGAATGATTCTGACTTCATCTAACTTTGCATTTGGCGTCGGTCCTCCTGCCAATGAAATCAGCGAGATAATGTCGGTTGTATAAGGCACAATCATTTTTCCTGTTTGCTTGACTTCACCCCAAAGGTTGACATCGATTTGAACACCTTGCCCTTGCCCATAATAATAAACAGCCGGTAAATTAAGTGTTTGATTTGGAGACAAAGGGCTTTGCGAGGGCATACTTCCTCCGAAAGCTTGTGCAAATAACTTATCTGGGTATGAAAATAGTAAAAGCCCTACTATAAAACAAGTGCTAAACCTCATTTAATTTTGCAGTCTTTTTTATGGATTGATGAAAAAAGTTTGTCGATTCGATGGGGCTCCAACATTTGCATCAAAGCCACGCGGGTGAAAGTTTACAAACCAAAAATAACGTTTTCCTTTTTCAAGACGCTTAAACACCTTTGTGCCTGTTGTTCCAGGAAACGTCGTTCGGGTGCGGCTGAAATTGATACGTACAGAATCGCTTTCGAGAAATGTTTGTCCTGTCGCAATCGCAACGCAGTTTTCTTCTCTGAAATCTAAATCGTCAACATAGACTTTCAAACAGTAAAATCCTTGACTTTGGAGATTATCTACCCATTTGAAAGTCAGCGTGCTGTCAGATGGCATTGATATATTGGCACTTGGAGCGTCAGCAGTGGCTGATACGCCCAATTCATATTGCTGAAATGTTTCGGAGAAATCGCTTGCCGCACCCAATTTTGAATAGGCAATCATCTTGTAATAATACATTACACCGTTCCGAACTCTTTCATCGATGAAGACAGTATCAGGCAGGTTTTGCGTTGCCTGCGAGCCTAACGGTAGTTTTTGACGCAATGAAAAATTTACTGGTCTTCCCTCGAAGGTTTGCTCGGTGCGCCAGACTTCATAGCCGCCTAAATTGCGTTCAGGATTTTGAAACCACTCTAACCGCAAGCCTCCTCTTGGTGCTTCCCTAATTACAGATGGCTGAATGCCTCGAATCGCACGTGCGGTATCTGAACTTTTTGGCACAAATTGCGGCGCACGCGGCGGCGTGCCTGTTTGCTCTTCTTGACACGCACAAACAAAGAGAACAGCAGATACAATCAGGAGAAATGTGATTTTTGAATTCATTTTTAGTCTGCGATTGTTATAGCCATTCATCTAATTTTACACTAAGCGAAACCCGATGCGGTGACCCAAGTTCGCTGTTTTGATACGCATAATCAATAAAGAGCGCGCGAATTATCGAGAGTCCTGCGCCCAGCGTCAGTTGTCTATCAAATGAGCCAACGCGCAATGCAATGAGCGTGCGATACCGATACTCCGCACCGATGGAGGTGATGCCCTTGTAGCGTGTGTCTTGACTAATTACACCCAGAATACTGCTTGAAAGAAATGGCAATGGTTGTTGGTATGACAGCGACGCAATCACGGAGCGAGGAATGGCGGCTTTGTTGTTGTTCTTATCGGGCGTGTTCCAAGTAATCGGAGTATTGAATAAATCTTTCACCGTAAAGCCCAGTGCCATCATTCCCAATGATTTGCTTCCCACAAAATCATTTACATTAAAACGAAACATTGCACCGATATCGACTCCGATGCCTGTGCCTGACACAGAATTTGCACCCACAAACTCATCTAAACGATTGCCTGAAAATCCTTCACGCACATATTTGAACGTGATTCCAATCGGTAAATCAATCGGCAAATTGAAATACTGCCAACCGAAGTCGAGCCGACTGAACAAGTTTTTTGCAAAGGTAATGAAAAAGGCATCGCTTGCGTTTGCAAATGAGCCAATGTTGTAGCGACCGTTCACAATCCCTGTAAAATCAAACGGGTCGTTGGAACCGAGTTGCGCGCTTTGGTTGAGCGGAATATCGGAAACGCTGTTGCGAATCCAGTTAATTGAAAGTCCAACGCCACCACCCATGCTTTGTGTGTAGCCAAGATGAAAGTAATGCGAGAGTGGGTCGCCAAGCGTTCCGAATTGATTGGAATACATCGTGCTAATAAGCTGTCCGTTCACAAATGCCACTGCGGCGGGATTCCAATAAAACCCAGAGCCATCATTGTTATCAATCGGTGTGAACTGTGCACCCAACGCAAGTGCACGCGCCCCCAATGGAATTTCCAAGAACGCCGCCGCATAGTTTTGTGCTTGAACAGGCATCAGTGTAACCATCAAGCATGTTGCAAGCAGAATCTCTTTGCGAATTTTCTGTATCATCGTGAGTTTAATTGTTCGAGTTAGCGCAAGCGTACGATTTTAATGATTTTCTCGAGCGCGCGTCCGCGAGATGTGATACGCAATTTTCCGTAATAAACGCCGTTAGCGACTTCATTTCCGCCATCGTCTTTGCCTGTCCAAATGAGTGCATGGTCGCCACTGCCTCGCAATTCTCCTACTCCATCTGATACCTGTGAGCCAGTTGGAAAGATATTCAAATTGCGTGGTCCGGGTTCACGGCAAGTGGCAATCAATCGTCCTGAAACCGTGTAGATTTTCAGTTCAAATGCATCAGCTTCTTGAATCGGATTGATGACTTGATACGCAATAAATGTTCTTTCGGTAAATGGGTTTGGATACGCACCGTGCGCGACCAAGTCAAAATCTCCACTCACGTTGAAGCGCATTTTTTCCGACCGTACTTGGTTCAAATTGGCATCGTGAAACACAAATTGCAACGTGTTTTCTCCTGCTTCAAACTCATCGTCAAAGGTCATTCCAACTGCATTAGCATTGGGCGTATTGCGTGGAATCGTGAGTTTTGATTTCAGGGCTTCGGAACTATCGCCGTTGCGAATTACAGTGATAAGATTTTCATCGATATACACACCGTTCTGGTCTTGAACAATCACAGTTACTCTTGGACGACGCGACGCAGGAGAGCCGGGGCGATATGCCTGTCCCTCGATTCCTAAACTGACGATTGGGCGTTCCGAATCGCTTGTACTCATCAAAGTATATGTGCCGAAGCGTGCTGTCTGAAACTGAATGGTGAGCGAATCAAGCCGTGTTTGATTAACCACTTTAAGCCATCGCTCAATCGGTTCAGAAAAGAAATAGGCTGATGTATTTTGAAGAACGGTTGATGGTTCATTTGAAGCCATTTTCATTCGCACAGTTACAGGCTTTGTGAGCGTCAAGGTTGAATCAACTCGCTCGATGCGGTAGGCAAGTCGTTCTAATGGGTTGGAGTGCGCTTCCATTCGCACGAAGTTGTTGTCAGGTTGATTGATTTTCGGCGGATTCACAATTCTTGAAATGCGCACAAACCCGTTTTGCGAGAAGGTATTTGCTTCATATGTCAGTTGCACATTTGTATCAATTCTGATGGAATCAGTGCTGGTGCGCACTCTGAACAAGTTGTATTGAACTGCTCGCTGGTTAGATAAGTTGTTGGAGTAAGTCGACTCAAATCGCTCTCCTGTTGTGTCAGCAAGCACTCGTATGCCAATTCGGTAAGTTTCAAGTAAGCGCATCCAAGCGGGAACAGGAATTTTTGCTCTTGCCTTGCCATTTGGTGGCAGGGATACACTTGTAGTGTCAATCAATCGGATTTGATTTGCAAGTAAGTAAGGCGATTGGTTCGGTGCAATTCCGTTTGAGATAGAGTTTTCATAGAAGTAGACAATCGCTCGCTCGACAGGCTGATTGCTCCAATTATAGACATCGGCGGCAATGACTACACGGTCGCCATCGGGATAAAAGTCAATCGTAGTGTTGTTAAAGAGTTGTCCTTCACCTTCGGTGGCTCTTCTTACGGCGGCAACATCAGGCGGATTACCAATCTGTGCAAGGTATCGGTCAGAAAAGAACTCTCCGCTGTCGGTTTGTGCAATCGCGCGATAAGTTACACGGTTCGGTTCGCGCATGAGGGTTGCGGGAATTGAGTCAATCGTTTGATAACGATTCGGTGCCGTTAAACTTGCCGCAAAGAGCCGCTGCAAAACAGGCACAAACGCCGTTGTCTCTGCGGGAAAAGTTAAGGACAGGCGTTCAGGATTGATTACCTCAACAGTAACATCGACACTGATGTTTGAAATGTTTAAGCGTGATTCAACTTCCATCACAAAGCGTTGGGGTTCATTCTGTATGGTTGCAAAGTCGCGCGTTGGTCTAACGCTTCGAAAGAAAGGTGCCGCTGTTGTAAAGCGCACTTCTCCGTTTGCATCTTCATTACCATCAATGCTTCTGATGTATGCTTTGAAGTGTCCGCCTGTCATTGCTGGCATTCGTCCTCTTCCACTTGGCGGATTAGGAATCGGCACAAAGAGTGTATCTACAAAGACACCATTAACAAGTTGTCCGATTTTTCCATTTTGAACAATGAAAGGGATTGGTGTGGTGCTGACATCGAAATTGTTTTGGTCGGTAATGCGTCCTTCGCCAATTCCGTTTTGAATACCGATAACCGTTCCAACCACTTTAAGCGTTGAGCCAATCGGGGCGATGTGAGTAGGCAAGTTCCAACGAATCCGTGAGCGGTTGTTCGCGTCTAATTTTGGCGCAGCGAGTCTCACTGCCGGGTCACCAATGACACCGTATTGATGCATTTGTGATGGGGCTTGGTCAGGATAGACATTGATGTTTCGCAGATAGTAGCGAATTTTTCCTCTGAACATCATATCGCCAATGGTAAGCCCTTGAAAACGCTCGCTGAACAAGAAGTCATAAACGGCTTGCGCCATCAGGAAGTCGTTGATAAACCATCCGAAGCCAGCAGAAGCAATAACGCCAATTGCGCCACGCCGTTGCGAGATGGTGAATGTGCGCGAGAGTGGCTGTTTAGTGTCAACTGCTCCAACAAAGCATGTAAAACTTGTAACAAATGGAAGCGTGTTAAAATTATTGAGGCGCAGGGCTGACGCATTATCGAGCAGCCGGCTATCTCCCCAAATTGCACCGCCTCCATGCCCCATAAAATTAACAACCACATACCCTTCATTCATCTTGTTCAAGAGGTCTTGTGTGCCGCCAATGTAGCGGTCGGAAGGAAGCGTTGGGTCGTATTTCAAGCGTCCTTGCCCTGTGTGCAATCGGTCAATGAAAAACGCTCGATTGATGTAATTGCGAACGAGCGAGTCCGTTTGCAAGAGTTTGTTGTTCTGTTGGGGCGGTCCATCATTGCCCTGCACATTTCCTCCGCCTTCTGCTTCTCCGCCAATCAGCAAAATTTTATTTTTCCAGACACCGCTTGTGGGGTTAAGCTCATACTTAATGAGTTTTTCCAAGTAAAGCCCTACTTCTTGTCTTGTAGAAGCTTGCAATCGTGCAATTTGCATATCAGGAACGAGGTCTAACTGTCCTGTTCGGTCAATGCCATCAACCATTGCGAACCATGAATCCGAAGGCGTCGCGCCGAAGAAGAATGTTTGCACGTGAAAGGTTGGCACGTCGCCGCGCTGAATTCGGGCAAAGCGTGTCGGTCCGACCAATAGCACGTAGGTTGGGGGCTGTTGCCATTCTCGATAAGCGTAGTTCAAAAACTCACGAATTGCGTGCGGGCTTGCGATGCCATAGTTGAACTCATCATAGATGCTCTCGACGGTCGTAACAAGCACGTTGTTGTTTTCACCCCGCGCTCCCAGAACGGCTTCCCGATGTTGCTTATATTGGAAAATTTCGTTCTGTGGATTGGTCGCGCTTTGCTCAGTAATAAAACTGCTTGACGTGATGAGAATGAAGTTGTAGTTATTTGTTCGGTCAACCAAGCGTCGTTGCGGGTTGTAGTAGTCGGCTGGTGTAACAGGTTCATATCGCACGGGCAATTTTTTCTTCGTGGTTTCAATCGCAAGATATTCTACGCTTTCAGGATTTACCACATCGTCCTGAAAGACAATTTGATAGAATGTTCCGGGCAAAAAGCCGCCCCGACCATCAGGCTCTTGATAGGGACGCAGAATAAAGTTTGTGATTCGCCCAACACCTTTTTTGTAGAGGTCGATATTTTGCGAAGTAAATCCACCGATTTGGAATTGGTAACGACCAGGCAACGCCCGCGGCGGCGTGGTAAAGGCGATTTCGTTTTGATAGGCACGATAAAGGCGTTTGTAACTGACCTTAAACCAATTGAATGCAAATGTGCGTGTGCTGTTGCCCTCGTTGTAACGGTCTTCATTTTGCACGCTGAGCTGAATCCGTTGTAAGTTATCATCTACCGCTCGCAATAGATTGTGAAACTCTTGACCGAACCGCGCTTTTTGAATGTGTGGAATTTGAGACTCCTGACTTGTCCCCCACTCTGCAGTCATAATTCGCACTGAGTTGAGAGAAATTGCGGCGATATGTTGCGCATTTCTAATTCCGCCCACACGACTGATACCGTGAAACGCCGCTTCAATATAGACAGAATCATCGTTGATGGTAATCGGATTAACCAGTAAATCAGGATAAGGAACAGGAATGGAAAAGTCGAGCCGGCGATTGAGCGAGATTTGTGTCCAAAAAATTTTGTCGCGTGAGTCGGAGTGGTTTCGCGTGCGTTGGTAGTCAATTGTCCCATATCGGTCATAAAATGCACTCAATCGATTTTCAGTATTGACGACAACACGAATATCGGTCGTGTCATCGCTTCCGAGAAAGAATTTCTCAAATGGGTCATCGCCATCGGCTTCGAAGTGCAAGGTGCTACGGAATGAGCGAAAGACAGTGCCGCCTGCAAAGAAGGGCGAATTCGGCGCAATCGGATTACGGATTTCACCCGAAATTTCTGTCAGGCGTAAACCACGATTTTGTGCTGTCAGCGTTGGTTCCCAATAAAGGTAATAGACATTTTCTTCTGAAAAGGGGTCGCGATACATATCGGGGCGTGTTGGGTCTTTGCCGCCGATTTGATGCCGCTCACCGAAAAATTCAATGTAATCATCACGATTGAATCGTCCATCGCTTTCGCCGCGCACCAGAATTGGAATTTCTCTGCCCTTGTTGAAAATCCGATAGGTTCTCGGGTCGGCGTTGAAAAAATCTTGCGGCAAGCCACCATCCAAAAACTCAAAGAACCCAATACGATATAAGCCATCTTCTTTGATGATGATGCGATACTTTGGTACAACAGGCAATCCTGAAAAAGGCTTCGCCAGTTGTGAGTTCGGAATCGTGTTTGTGCCGCTGTTGAAAAGCAGTTGTTGTGTTGGTGCCGTTGTGTTGGGCTGAACGAGTGTTGGCTTAAATCGTTCTCGATGTGTCGGCATTTTGCTGAGCAGTTCTTTTTCATCAATTCCAATTTTGAACTGCATTGCGTTTTGATGCTCTGTACCGAGTGTAAGTTCAACTACAATTTTTTTTGCGTAAGAAAGCGTCTGTGTGTTGGGATTGTAGATGTAGGGCGAAACTGAAAGACTCGAAACATCTGTGCCGCGCATTGAGCCTGCAAAAAACCAATCCAGTTGCTTTTTCGGATACACATCGTTTGGCTTGATAGTTCGCTTACGCTCATAGATTTCTTCTGCAGGCGCACCAATAGGCACATCATTTTCCGCATCTTGATTGAAGGGAAGATTGACTCTCACCGTGCCTTGCCCTGCTGCACTCACAATGCGTGCCGAGAGAATTTTCCCTTGAACATCGTAGGTGAAATACGGAATCGGATAAACAAAATGCTGATTTTGATAGGTTCGCTGACCAACTTCAATGCGCTGAATGGTTGAGCCATCGGGCATAGGTTGTGCAACAATTTTCGGCTCATCAAATTCAAGTTCCATCACCACCTTGTCGTTACTGCGTGGCTCGACTTTCATCACAGAGGCTTTGCATTCTTCTTCTTTCAAGCGTTCGTAGTTTTTCTGAGCGGTGGCACTTGTAGGTGATTTTGGGGCAAGCAGTCGCTCTGCATCTTGTGCTGATAGGATTTGAACAGCAGGGTAGTAGAGTAAAGCCAAAAAAACTGTTAGAATGATGCCGCGTTGTATCGGGTTCATCGCAAATAATTGGTTACTGAAATGGTTTGTTGTGTTCAGCGTTTGGGCTTGAAGCAAGTTTAAGAGTTCGAGGACTGATTTTTCAGCCCTCATTTTTTCCCTGTCTGATTTTTCGTGTCTAATTTATGCCCTACCGTGACAGTGTTTATACTTTTTGCCGCTTCCGCAAGGGCATGGGTCGTTTCGTCCTGGTGCTTTCTCGACTCGAATCGGCATCTGCTTTGGAACGACTTCGGTTGCGACATCGCCTCGTGCGTGTTGCGCGCTTGCCGCAGAATACACACTTGTTGCTTCTGCATGAGTGGCGACCAATCGCTCACGGCGCACTCTCGATTTCGGCTCTTTGGGCAGTTGTGCTTCCGCACGTTGAGAGGAAACAACAGGATAAAGTTTGAACGCCAACGAGAGGGTTTCAGAGCCGATTGACTCCAACATATCGACAAAGAGTTTGAACGCTTCTTGCTTATATTCAAGCAGTGGGTCTTTTTGTCCGTAAGCACGAAGGTTAATGCCTTCTTTGAGATCATCAATGTCGCGCAAATGCTCACGCCACTTTTCATCAATCGTGGTGAGAACAGCAAATTTTTCAATGCGCCCCATCATGTCACTGCCGAGATGTTCTTCTTTACGCTTGTAGAACTCTGCTGCTGTTTGATAGATTTTATCGGCGACTCCGTCCTTTCCTAATTTTTGCCATTCCTGTTCTGTGAAGGAAATCTCGACCGAAAGTTTGCGCAGAAGTTGCTCGCGCAGTTGGTCGATTTCTATGTTGTTGTAATGTTTTTCGGCGAGTTGGTCAGCGTAGTCTCGGAGCAAATCAAAGATTTCCAATCGAAGGCGGTCTTTGAAGAGTGCGTTGCGGCGGCGAGCATAAACAATTTCGCGCTGTTGGTTCATGACGTTGTCATACTCGAGCAGGCGTTTGCGTATGGCGAAGTTTTGTTCTTCGACTTTGCGTTGTGCGCGCTCAATCGATTTCGTCACAATGCTGTGTTGTATCACTTCGCCTTCTTGGTGTCCAAATCGGTCCATCACAGCGGCGATGCGTTCCGAGCCGAAGAGGCGCATCAGGTCATCTTCGAGGGAGACATAAAATACGGAAACGCCTGGGTCGCCTTGTCTGCCTGCGCGTCCGCGCAGTTGGCGGTCAATGCGGCGTGCTTCATGTCGCTCTGTGCCCAAAATGAACAAGCCACCAAGTTCTTTAACGCCTTCACCGAGTTTGATGTCGGTGCCTCGTCCTGCCATGTTGGTTGCAATCGTAACTGCGCCTCTTTGTCCTGCTTGTGCAATAATTTCTGCTTCGCGGGCATGCTGTTTCGCGTTCAAGACATTGTGCGGAATTTTTCTTGTCTTGAGCATGCGTGAGAGTGTTTCCGACACTTCCACGCTTGTTGTGCCGACCAAAACAGGCTGACCTTTTTCGCGAAGCTTTTCAATTTCAGCGATAACGGCGTTATACTTTTCTCGCTTCGTCTTGAACACTAAATCTTCACGGTCTTCTCGTATGACAGGTTTGTTAGTTGGAATGACAACCACGTCGAGTTTGTAGATTTCAAAAAATTCTGTCGCTTCGGTTTCTGCTGTGCCAGTCATGCCCGCCAATTTTTTGTAGAGGCGGAAATAATTTTGAAGCGTGATGGTTGCCATCGTTTGCGTTTCGCCTTCAATCTTGACCCCTTCTTTGGCTTCAATGGCTTGGTGAAGTCCGTCGCTGTATCGCCGTCCTGGAAGAATGCGTCCCGTGAATTCATCAACAATTAAGACTTTGCCATCTTGCACTACATATTCATCATCACGCTCATAGAGCGAATAGGCTTTTAAGAGTTGCGAGACATTATGAATACGCTCCGAGCGTTCGGAGTAGAGTCGATAGAGCTCATCTTTCTTCTGCTGTCTTTCGGCTTCTGTTAAGTTTTCTTGTTGGATTTTAGCGAGTTCTGTGCCGATGTCGGGCAAGACAAACATATCAGGGTTTTGAGATTCGCCTGCCAGGAAATTGCGTCCTTTTTCGGTGAGGTCGATGGTGTGGAAACGCTCGTCGATAGCGAAGAGCAGTTCTTCGTCGACCTTGTGCATTTCTTTGGCGTTGTCTTTGAGGAACTCGTTTTCCACCATTTGCATCAGGCGCATGTTGCCTGGTTCGCCAATGAGTTTGAGGTATTTTTTGTTTTTGGGTTGTCCGCGTTTGGCGCGCAACAGTGCAAGTCCAGCTTGAAACTCCCAATCTTTGGCGACTTTTTCTTTTTCGTTCAGGTAGCGTTCTGCATCGGCAAGCAATCGTCCCACAAGGTTTTGTTGGGCGCGCACCAGTCGCTCGACTTTGGGCTTCATTTCTTCAAACTTGGAGTTCTCGCTGTGCGGCACAGGTCCTGAAATAATCAGTGGCGTCCGTGCTTCATCAATCAAAACCGAGTCGACTTCATCGACGATGGCGTAGTTGAAGTTGCGATGCACGACTTCTTCTTTTGAGGTCGCCATGTTGTCGCGCAGGTAATCGAAGCCAAATTCGTTGTTTGTGCCGAAGGTGATGTCGCACGCATACATCTGTTTGCGCGTCGCCGAATCCATTTCGGAAAGAATGACACCGACAGTGAGTCCGTGAAATTCATAAATCGGTTTCATCCATTCGCAGTCGCGCTTGGCGAGATAATCATTGACCGTAACCACATGCACGCCTTTGCCTGTCAGCGCATTGAGAAAGGTTGGCAAGACAGCGACAAGGGTTTTTCCTTCACCTGTTGCCATTTCTGCAATTTTGCCCTCGTGTAGCACAATTCCGCCCATCAGTTGCACGTCGTAAGGAATCATGTTCCACTGAATTGTTGCGCCTGCGGCTTGCCACTCTTTTCCGATGTGGCGTCGGCACGTTTCTTTGACAATCGCAAAGGCTTCAGGCAGAAGCTCGTTCAAGATTTCTTCGGTCTCTTCGTGAAGTTGTTTTTCAAGGGCTTCAATTTCATCTTTGATGGCTTGCACTTCATTGAAGGTTAGGTCGAGGTTATCTAATTTTTTCTTTTCGTCTTCAAGGGCTTTTTCTGTTTCTGCGCAATGGGCTTTGATGCGGGCTTTGAGGTCGGCGGTCTTTGCGCGCAGTTCATCATCGCTGAGCGTATGCAGTTGTTCATAAATCTCGTTAATCTCGTCGACAATCGGCGCAAGTCGCTTAATATCTTTGTCGTGTTTCGTGCCGAAAATTTTGGTCAGGAATTTGAGCATTGTGTCGTGTTTGCGTTGGTTGTTGTTCCTTCGTGGTTTACGAATGGTCAGTTTGTTTTAAGCCAATTTTGTGCGATGAGTTTCAACCCATTGACGAATGTAGTTTACAATCTCTTCGGTATTTGCACCGGGCGTGAAGAGTTTTCCGATGCCCATCTGATTGAGTTTTTCGATGTCTTGTTCGGGAATGATTCCGCCGCCTGTCAGAAGCACGTCGTCTAATCCCTTTTCTTTCATCAAGGCAAGAATGCGCGGAAAAATGGTCATGTGTGCGCCGCTCAAAATGCTGATGCCAATAGCGTCAACATCTTCTTGCAAGGCGGCTTCGACAATCATTTCAGGCGTTTGGCGCAAGCCCGTGTAAATGACTTCCATGCCTGCGTCGCGCAAGGCGGCGGCGATGACTTTCGCGCCCCTATCATGCCCGTCCAATCCTGCTTTGGCTATTAGCACCCGTATTGGTCTTGACATTCAACCCGAATTTGTGTTACAGACAAGGTCGCAAAGATAAGAAAACCTTGCGAGAGGCACATGGGTAATTTTAGGGCAATTTTGATTGAAAGACAATGGAAAGGCGAGAGCATTGACTCTTACTGCGCTTCTCTCTCGCCGTTCCTTTCGCTAATTGAGGAGAAAAAGAACAAGTAGATTTAATCAATGCTTGGTATTTTCTTTCGCACACTTTACTATTAGTAGAATCTCGCCTTCTTGCTCTTTCAACTTTTTTGATTCTCAAAACTCAACCGCAACTTGAATTACTTAATAAGTAGCATTTTTTCGTTTCCAAAAATGTGCTTGCCTGTATGTGCAATTGCGTCCTGAACCCAATCAAGTGTCCGACTTCGTGTGCGGCAACATCAAGATTATCGAGCATCGCATACGCCGCAAACCAACTGTTTGAACCAATCTTCTCCTGTGCGACGCACACATTTCTAGGCACAC
>Ga0308393_1000626_pt1 | contig 18071 bp, 6 predicted proteins | sample Hotspr2Sampleee2_FD_202364 | JGI IMG/M metagenome (GOLD analysis project Ga0308393, IMG submission 202364) | Hot spring phototrophic mat microbial communities from Mushroom Spring, Yellowstone National Park, Wyoming, United States - 20050630_ee2 ... | reverse complement strand
AACCTTCTATTCATCGGGGGAGGCGCGGAGGGCCTGGCCCACCGCGATCCCGTGGTTCCGCCCGTGGCGGGGGCGCGCCCTGGCGCGGACCGCATGCGCCTGTCGCCGCGGGCGGAACAGGGGGCGCGCTGAATCTGCGCCTTCCCCCGCCCCGCCAACGGTAATGCAGGGGTGAACCATATGTTTGAAGTATAACATATTATGCGACGGGATCTGTTTGCTTTACGTCGCCGGAGTTGCCGTTCGGGGGAGCGCGAAGGACGGCAAGGGCCATGCGGGCGGCTGCGCCTCCCCGCGCCCCTTCGAGACGATACCGGCCGGTCACGGCACGGCGGCGTTGAGCCGGTATATCGTTACCTCGTCTTGCTCAAATACGACCGTGCCCAGGCTGGCGAACTTCGCCAGGCTCTCCGGGGGGTACAGCCGCCGCTCCAGGCCGCCGATATAGACAAAGTCCACACGGTACTGGCGCAACAGGCGCTCGGCCTCCGACGGGTCACCGGTCAGGTAGATCGCATCCACCGCCGCGCAGCGGGGCGTGAGTTCGGCGCGGGCCTCAGGATCGCCCCCGCGCCACTGGATCTGGTGGCCGGCCCAGCCGAGCACGGTAGGTATGCCCGTGGCCGCCGCGACCCCGCCATAGCCTTCGCTGTTGTACGAGCCGCCGCAGCGTCGCGCCGCGCGATCCTCCACCGCCACCGCCTCCAGCACCACGCTGCCCACCGGGGCCTCGCGGCGCAGCCAGGCCAGCGAGGCCGCCCCGGCGGGGCTGAGTTCGCGCGGCGTGCGGCCCACCAGGCCGGTGATGCTCCCCCGCGCATACTCGCGCACCGTCAGCCAGGGATAGACCAGCGCCCCCGCCAGCAACGCCAGGGCCAGACCGGCGGCGCTCCACCCCGCCAGACGCGCCCGGCCCTCCGTTCGGGCCAGGATCCACCACAGGCAGAAGGGCGCCAGCGTCCCCCATAGCAGCCAGATCTGGTAGTAGAACTTGAACACGGTGTTCATCCGCGCCGAGAAGCCCTCGAAGACGTCGCGGATATAGACCAGTTCGACCCCGAGCAGCACCGCGCAGCCCAGAGCCGCCAGGAGCAAGGCGAAGCTCTGGCCGGCGCGCTCTGCCAGGGCGCGCGCCCGCAGCAGCGCCAGGGCGCCCAGGCCCGCCAGGGCCAGCAGCGGAAAGCCGCTCAGCAGGCCGGCCAGCAGGAGCGCCGGAGGCAACCAGAGTAGAAGGCGTGCGGTGGAGGGCCGCGCCGGCACCGCGACCCCGAGACGCGCGATCAGGGAGACGCTCGAAGCGTGAGCAGGCGCCGCCACCGGCGCCACTGCGGGCGCCGGCCGCGGCGCAGCCAGGTACACAAAGGCGACGATTGGAACGGCGAACAGTCCGAAGATGACGGTGAAGGCGTGCAACCCCGTGCGTGAACCGAGAAAGGGCGCCAGGATGCTGCTCAACCGCCCGATCAGGGGCAGATCGATCAGGGGATCAGCGCCGCCGACCAGCGAGCGGAAGGTGAGGTGGAAGGGCAAGAACAGCAGATAGGCCGCGCCGATGAGCAGCAGCAGCCTACGCCCCGCCGCGCGCCAGGGGCGCGGCGTGCCGCTCCCGAGGAGGCGCAGGGTCAGGGCGGCGGCGTAGAGCAGAACGTAGGTCGGCAGATCCCAGCTATTGATCGCGTAGAGGCTGCCGATGACGATCCCCGCCAGGACCAGTTCGCCCCACTCACGCCGGCCCCGGCCCGGCGCCGGCGCCTCGGGGCGGGCCAGGACCGCGAGGGCCAGGGCGGCGGCGAGCATGCCGAAGGGCAGGGCCATCACGTGGGGATGCATATCGCCCAGGCGAAAGCTGAAAAAGGGAAACTCGGTGATGGTGTAGCGCCGCTCCTCGCCACTGAACGGCTGCGTGTCCCACAACGAACGCGAGGGCCACCACCAGTTAAACTCCGTCAGCCTGTCGCGCCGCTCCCAGCCGCTGATCGTTCCGAACTCGCCGGTCACGGCGGGGTAGGGCAGGCTGATCGTCGTCGCGCCGCTCAGCGCCTGCCGGGTCGCCGCCAGGGCCTGGCGCCCGTCGAGGGCCACCACGCGCTCATCGCCCAGCAGCACCTGGAGCGCGCCCGACTGGTTGCCCGCCCCCAGCACGAAGATCACTCCCAGCAGGGCGAAGAGCGGAACGCTCCACCGGCGCCACCCCCGCCGGCAGATGGGGTGGTCGCGCGCCGCCAGGGCGATCATGTTGGCGATCATCCCTGCCACCGCCTGCGCGGTCATGGCGAAGATCAGCGCCAGCGACAGGTTGTAGGCGGCCGACGGTTCCAGGGCGGCCAGTTGGGCCACCGTGGCCATGAGCAGGTAGCCGAAGTAGTAGTAGTTGATGCTGAAGCCGGCGAGCCAGGGGTCGGCGGGCGGAAATATCCCCGAGCGTCCGATTGCGTTGAAGAAGGCGAAGTCCATGGGGCGCTCGGTGCCCCATGGCGTCGGGTCGTGGGCCCGCAGCCACACTGCGGCCAGCAGCGCGCCGAGGAAGAGCGCCTCGGCGGCCAGCACGCCCGGCCAGCGCGTCCTCAGCGCCGCCCGCGCCGCCGCCAGCGTCGCCCGCGGCCCGCCCAGCGCCGCCACCCCCGACGCCGCCACCGCCACCGCCGCAATGACAATCGCCGGCGCGGCGAAGGGGACCAGCCCGAACATCGCCAGCAGCCAGGCCAGGTAGCCGGTGAGCAACAGCCCCAGCGGCCGCGCCAGGCTGAAGCCCCCATCGGGCAGGGCGCGCAGCAGCCAGTTTGTCAGCGGCAGGCCCGCCAGGCCGATCAGGGAAGCGATCAACCACCAGATGAGAATGTCAGACGCCATATGTTTTTTGATGTGGGGGCGTTTTCTCAGGAGGCTGCGGCCTTCCCATTTTAGATTTTAGATTGCGGATGGTAGATTGCCTCTCAATGCAACCAGAAGCGCTCCAGCGCTCACGAGCTTGCGGCGTCTCGATGACGCTCTGGTCATCGGGCAGGGAGTGGGGCGACCGGGTTGCCCCCCGCCCCGCAGTCAACCGTCAAGGATCTGCAACCTGCAGACCATCAAGCAACCGCCGCGCCTCAGCGGCCCAGGGGCCGTCGGGGGCCAGGATGAGGTAGATCTCCAGTTCGGCCCGCGCGCGCTCGCGGTCGCCTTGCTGGGCGAAGAGTTTGCCGAGGCTGAAGTAGGGGTCCGGGGCTGACGGGTCGGCGACCACCGCCTGGCTCAGGGCGATCTCGGCTTTGTCGAGGCGTCCCCAGGCGAGCAGCGCACTGCCGAGTTTGTGCCAGTTCGCGGCGTTTGGCTCGGCGCGGGCGGCCATGAGGTACGCCTCCTCGGCCTCATCGTAGCGTCCCGCCTCGGCCAGGATATCGCCCCAGAGGTGCATCACGCCAATGTCGCGCGGGTTGGCCCGCGCGGCCCGCTCCAGAATCTGCGCCGCCTCGTCCAGCCGGCCCTGGTCGCGGTAACGCACCGCCAGACCAAAGGCCAGCGGCCCGTCGGTGGGGTTCGCCGCCAGGGCGGCCTCCAGGTCCTCCAGATCGGCTGGCGGGGGGCCCGCCGGTCGCGCCGACGCCCCGCTGCCCGCGAGGGGCCGCCAGGCATAGCCCGGCGGTACGCCTGTCACCCGATAGATGCGCGTCTGCCGGGCATCGTACACCGTCTCCAGATACGTGCCGCGCATCTGCTCGAACTTGGCCAGGCCCGCGACGGGGTAGAAGGCGCGCTCGACCCCGCCGACGTAGATGTAATCAACCCGGTAGCGCGCCAGGAAGCGCAGCGCCGTCTCCACATCGGGGGTGCGGAAAAACGTATCCAGGTCACGCTCGCGCCGGGCCGCGACCGCCGGGTCGCGCTGTTCGTTGACGTGGAGGGCGCTGATCACCGTGGGCAGGCCGGTGCTGGCGGCCACGCGGATGCCGTAGGCCCGGTAGAAGAACAGGCTCGCTTGCACGACCACCGGGGTGCCGGCAATCTCGCGGTTCAACCAGGCGATCGCCGGCCCGTCGCCCGAGAGATCCACCTCGACCTGGGTTACGCCCGGCTCGCATCCGCCGTAGGCCAGGCAATCGTAGGTAAAGCGCGCCTGATCGAGAAAGGCCAGGCCATCGAGCGTTGGTCCCGTTCGCACCGGCATGCGCGTAGCCAGGCGACTGGGCGCCCCGGCAAACGGGTAAATTGCGGCGAGGGCCGCCAGCACCCCCAGCGCCGCCAGCGTGGCCCGCGCGCCCACCCGCCCCCACACCCGCCGCGCACCCCGCAGCAACAGCGGCAGGCTCGCCGCCGCGGCGATCGCCAGCAATACCCAGACCTGCAACCCGAACTTGAAGACCGTGTTCATCCGGTACCACTCGCCGCCGTCCAGGTGATCGCGAATGTAGACCAGCTCGATCCCCAGCGAGACCGCCAGCGCCACCCAGACCAGAAGCAAGCCGTACCAGACGGGCGCGCTGATGGCCCGCCGCGGCAACAGCGTCGCCCCCAGCATCAGCAGCGCGACCAGGGCCAGCCGCAGCCCCAGCGTGGGCAGCGCGGCCCCCAACAGCAGCAAGCCCGCGACCACGCCTACCGGCAACCACGCCCCCGCCGCGCCGGGCGCCACGGTGCGGGTCACTCCCAGGGCAAGCGGGGAGCGGCCGCGGGCGTTCGCGGACGGGGCGTAGACGCGCCAGGCCGCGCCGATCAGGGCCGGCAGCAGCACTGCCACAAACAGGCCGTAGATCACCAGGTAGTCGCGCGGCGTCGTCCCATCGGTCAGCGGCACCAGGCCGACGCCCCCCACGGGCGCCCAGTAACGGTCGAAGAATGGCGCGAAGAGGGTCAGACCACCAGCGACCACCGCCACCGCAACTAACCCCGCCCGAACCAGACGGCCCCAGGGCGCCCCCGCGGCCCGCGGGCCGGGCGCGCGCCAGGCCGCCCCCAGCAGGGCCAGGCTCGCTACCAGGGCATAGGTCGGCACGTCCCACGAATTGGTTACCGCCAGGGTTCCCAGCGTCAACCCCAGCATGAGCAGGGGCGCGTGGCGCAGAGGGAGCGCCCCGGCCTCCGTTCGGGGTGATGATACCCTTCCATCCAACAGGCGGTATCCCAGCGCCAGGGCCAGCAGCGTGATCGGCAGGGCGATGGTGTGCGGGTGCAGGTCGGCGTAGAGGAAGGCGAAGGCGGGGAACTCGTTGATGGTGTGCGGGATCACCCGGCTCGGCCCGACGAACCAGTCGCCGAGCCGGGCCCCGAAGCCGGCCAATCCGCCCTGTCGCAGCGCCTCGGCGACGGCGGGAAAACCTTGCGACCAGCCCACGGCGAAGAAGCCGGCCAGGTTCCCCGCCACGCCCACCAGCGCCGCCGCGAGCGCGCCGTAGCGCGCCCGTCCGGTCAACTGGCTGACCAGGGCAAAGGCCGCCGCCAGGGTCAGACCGGCGATCGTCGCCAGGGCCAGGTTGAAGCCCATTGCCGCGGGAAGGCCGGCCATCCGCACCGGCAGGGCGACAAGAAAATAGCCGTAGTAGTAGTAGTTGATGTAGCCGCCGCTGAAGAAGGGATCGTAGGGTGGCAGCACCGGGCTGCGCAACACGGCGTTGAGGAAGCCAAGCTCCATCGGCTTCTCGCCGCCCCAGATCGGGTGCCACAGGTCAGGGTTCAGGGCGCGAATCAGGGCCAGGCCGCTGAAGCCGGCCAGGAACGCGCCCTCGCTCGCCAGCACGGCTGCCCGCCGCGCCCACAACGCCTGCCCCAGGCCGGTCAACCCGCGTCCGACACGCGCCAGGGCGCCCCCCTCCGCCCCTCGTCCCATCCACCAGAGCAGCGCCAGGTTCAGCAGCAGCGCCAGCGCCAGGCCCAGGGGCAGCCCGGCGCCGTTGTAGCGCCAGAGGCCCAGACTGGCCGGCAACCAGACCACGTAGCCTGCCAGCAGCCACCCGACCAGCTTCGCCCAGGTCCATCCGGCGTCGCGCCAGCCGCCGAAGACGGCATGGGCCGCCGGCAACCCCGCCAGGGCCAGGGCATACAGCGCCGCGAGCCAGGCCAGGAGCGCCAGCCAGGAGTTCTCCGCCGCCAGGCGGTTCCAGTCCGCCGGGGCCATCGCCGGCAACGCATTGACCGGCGTCCTGAGCATCAGCGGCGGGGGCGTATCAGCGGCGGGCGGGGTTACGTCAAGGTCGCTGGTGAGCATGCGTGGGGTCGCCGGGCCGACGACCCGGTAGATCGTCGTCTTGCCCTGCGCGAAGACCCGCTCCAGGTCACCCCGGGCGGCCAACTGCTCGAACCTGGCCAGGCCGGTCGGGTAACTGGCCCGTTCCACGCCGCCAACGTAGACATAGGCCACGCCATAGCTCCGCAGCAGAGCCAGCGCCTCGTCCGGGTCGGCCCCGGCGTAGATCCGCTGCACGGCTCGCTGGCGGGCGGCGATTACTGCTCCGGCCCCCACGGCATTGCGCTGCTGCACCTGGTGCCACTCCCAGCCCAGGAGGGTCGGCAGGCCGGTGTGCGCCGCGACGCGCCCGGCCCACTGGTAGGAGGGCAGGTGCGCTTCGAGGATGATTGGCGTGCCAAAGACATTGCGCCGCAGCCAGGCGATCGCGGCGGCGTCTTCATCGAGCGAAAAGGCCTCGCCGTAGCGTTGGGCGGACACCGCGGCCATAAACGCCGTTCCATCGAGGGTGCGCGGCGCGTCCGGCGCCCAGCGGTCGGCGGCGCGCGCCGGGGTAGCCGTGAGGGGGTAGACCAGCGCCGCGACGGCCAGCAGGGCCAACCCGCCGCGGGCGATGAGACGCGGCGCGGCCCCCGGCGCGACCCACAGCCGCGGGAGCAGCGCCGCGATCCCCAGGGCGAAGAGCATCCAGGCGTGCAACCCGAACTTGAACACGGTGTTCATGCGCCCGATGTCGCCTCTGACCGTCACCACCTCCACCAGCGCGAGCAGGCCCAGGCCCCCGGCCAGCCAGAGGCCCGGGATCAGCAGCGCCAGCGGGGCGCGCCGCAGGCGCCACAGCAGCCAGAACGCCCCGCCGAGCAGCGGGATCAGCAGCGTCAGGGCCGGCCAGTCCAGCGCCAGACCGATCACCGCGATGCTCGCGGCGATGCCCGCCGCGCCCGCCGCGACCTTTGGCCCGGCGAGGCGCCGGATCAGCAGCGCCCCGGCGATGGCCGTGGCGAAGAGCCAGTGGCCGTAGAGCAGAAAAGCCTCGCGCAGCGTCGTCCGTGGTGCGCCGAGCGCCTGCCCGAGCAGGGTGGGCGCGAGGCCCTCGCGCCAGAGTTCCACGCCCGAAGACTCGGTGGCGAAGTTGGCGACAAAGGGGGCGAAGAACAGGTTGCCGCTGACTGCCATCAGCAGCGGCGGCCCGGCGATCCCCAGCAGGCCCCGGGCCACCCCCCGCCCGCGACTGGCCCGCCAGCCCGCCACTGCCAGCAGCAGGGCGGCCAGGCCGACGAAGGTGGGGTAATCCCACGTGTTGGTCGCGCGGATGGCCCCCGCCAGGAGGCCCATCGCCAGGGCATAGACCACGACGCGGCCCATCTGGCGCGGCACGTCGCGCGCGTAGGCCACGGCCAGCCCCAGCAGGGCCAGGCTGAGGGGCATGACCAGCATATGGGCGTGCAGATCGCCAAAGAGGAAGGTGAAGAACGGAAACTCGTTCACCGTTCCCGGCACGATCCGCGTCGCGTCCCAGTAGGCCCACTCGGGGCGACCCTTCGCCGCCTGCTCGGCGGCGTAGCCGTTGAGGAACCAGACGGCCTGGGCCAGGTTGCCCAGGAGCAGCGCCAGCGCCGGCGCCAGACCCGCCGCCGTCAGCGCCCGCCGCTCCCTGACCGCATCGGCCCGCCCGCCGAGGAGGTTGTAGACCACGCCCCAGGCCCCCAGCGCGGTGAGGCCGAGCACGGTGGCGACGGCCAGGTTGTAGGCCACCCCCGGCGCGGCGCCGCTGAGATGGGTCAACGCGCCGGCTAGCACGAAGCCGAAGTAATAGTAGTTGATGAAGCCGCCCGCGTGCCAGGGATCGTAGGGCGGGAACGCGGCGCTGCGCAGCACTGCGTTGAAGTAGGCGAAATCCATCAACTTCTCGCCGCCGCGGGCGGGGTGCCACAGATCCGGGTTGAGCAGCCGCAACACGATGCCCAGAAGGAAGAAGCCCAGGAACAGCGCCTCGGCGCTGAGCAGGGCGGCGCGGCGCACCCTCCCGAAGGCTCGCAGCCCGGCCCGTTGGCGCCAGGCCGCCGCCAGGCCCGCCAGCATCAGCGGGGCAGCGCACAGCCAGAGCGTCGCCGGGGCGAAGGGCAGCGGGAACGGCCCCCAGCCCACCGCGCCGGCGTTGCCGCGCCCGGGAATGCCCGGATCATTCCCCAGACTGCCCGCAAGCCAGGCCAGGTAGGCCACCAGCAGCAGAGCGAGGATCTTCGCCAGGCTGAACCCCCGGTCGGGCAGGCGCGGCAGCAAGGGGAAGAGCAGGGCGAAGGTCGCCAGGCTCAGCGCCTCCAGCGCCAGCAACCAGGTCAACGGGGCCAGCGGCGGCGGCAAGGCGTAACCCGCCCATGACCCGCCGGCGGCATAGCGGCGCCACTGGCCATCGGTCAGGCGCAGCGCCGCCGGGTGGCGGTCGGCGATGAGCACCGGGGACTTGTACACCTCCTCCCAGAGCACGTCGCCGGTGATCAGCGCCTCGGCCCGCTCGCGCGAGTAGGCGGCAGTCTTCTCGAAGATCAGCACCCGGGGATGGTCGTAGACGTGGAACGCCTCTTCGGCCCCCTGGTCGGGGATCTCGATCCCCAGTATGCGCGGGTAGGAGGTAATCTCCGCCGCCAGCCGGAAGCCCAGTTCGCCGCTGAACAGGCTGTGGTAGTAGCGCATTAGCGCCGGGTAGCGCATGCGCAGCCGCGAGGCGCTGTCGTAGATACGGTTGCTGGTAAGGGTGATGTAATCGGCGCGGTCGAGCTGGTCGAGCAACCCTTCTTCATAGGCGCCGCTCAGCCCCGCGCCGCCGAAGTACTTGCGGGGCTCATCCTCGGCATACGGCGCCGACTGGAGGCCCTGGAAGGTCGCCCCCCAGGCGGCATCGGCGGCCTGCAAGGGCAAGGGGTCATCCCAGATCTCCGACATCACGAACGCGCCGGGCGGCGCGTTATCGGCCAGCCAGCGCGCGGCCATCACCCGCGAGTGGGGCTGGGTGTAGATTCGCGAGAAAGCGTAGGCCCAGGCCAGGGTTGCCAGCGCCACCAGCGGCAGCGCCCACTGCCCGCCGCGAACCGCCAGCGCCCGCCAGGAGGGCGAAGGCACCGGTTCGCGCGCCAGGTCGGCCAGGCGCATGAGCCCCCAGGCCCCGAAGACGGTCAACGCGCCGTAGATCGGCAGCAGGTAGCGCAGAGTGATGGCGAACTGCCCCCCCTGCCAGCCAAAGTAGAAGCCGATCCACGCCAGCAGCACCCAGGCCGGGCTGAGCGGCAGCGACGCGGCCCGCGGCCACAGCGCCCGGCGCAGGCCCCCCAGGGCAAAGGCCGCCGCGCCCCCCCAGGCCGCCAACCCCAGCGCCGGACCCATGCCCCAGAGGACCATGTTCACCCAGGGGAACAGGTAGGGCGTGCGCCCGACCCACTGCTGCGAAGGCGGGTAATCCAGTTCTCCGCTCACCAGCGCCCGCACCGAACTGATGTTGCTCACGAAGCGCGGCTCAGGCCGGATATCGAGAAAACCGGCCCCCTGGAGCCAGCCTGCCAGTTGGGGCCGGCCCTCGGCAACCAGCACCGGCGACATTGGCGTCGAGCCGGTGAACGCATCGGGCGCGAGGGTGCGGAAGCTGAGCAGCGTCAGCGCGCCGGCCAGGATCAGCAGCGGCAACTCGCGCCACAGGAAGCGCTCCCAGGCCAGCGCGGCCACCGGCGCGCCCTCCGCGCGGCTGGCCCCCTGCGCCCACCGCCACGCCGCCACCACCGCCGCGACAATCGCCGCCAACCCCAGCGTCGCCAGCGTGATACGGTTCGCCATCGCCGCGCCAATGGCAAGGCCAAGCGCCGCGTAACTCGACCAGCCCCCGCCTTGAGCGACCCGCAGCGCCCAGTACAGGCTGAGCAGGCAGAAGAAGGTGGAAAAGATAGGATCAACGAAGAAATGGGCCTGCTGGATCTGCATCACGGTCAGCGCCGCGAGCAGCGCGGCCAGCAACCCGACTCGCCGGTCAAAGAGCCGCCGCCCGATCAGGTACACCAGGACGATCGAACCCAGATCGAAGAGCACCGCCAGTCCGCGCCCGACCTTCTGGATCTGGCCGTAGAGGGTCAGATCGCGGCCCTCGGGGTTGAGCAGCGGGATCAACAGGCTGGCGCGAGGGAAGACGCGCTCGGGGTTCGCCACCGGCGGACCATAATAGTCGGTGCGCCGTTCTCCGGGGTTCGCGGGATCGGCGCCCACTCGTGGCGGCCCATTGATCCGCGGCGCCTGCGCCGGCAGAGCTTCCGCGGGCGTGAGCATCACCGCCGCCACCCTGGCGGCGATGACCGGGAAAGGCCCGTAGACATACAGGGGAAAGCGGTCGTAGTTACGTGGGTTGAGGGGCGAGCGCGACGAGTCGTACAACTCGCTCAGGCTGCCGGGGAGCCGCACCGTCGAAGCGACATCGGAGAAAAAGCGCTCATCGGGGTGCTGGCCGGTATCGCTGTCCCAATCGGTCAGACTGAGGGTGCGAAAATATGCCCCGAGCAAGAGGATGATCGCCAGCAAGATGCGCGGCGCCCAGACCGAACGCAACGATGCCGGCGAGATGGCACGGCGCGAAGCTACGCGAGGCTGTTCGATATTCACACTGACCGCCTGTGATGCGGCGCGCCGACACGCGCCACCCGACAGAAAACGAGGGCCCGCGCCCCCGCTGCATTATACAGAATCGCTCCGCGAAGGGGCAAGGCGACAGGCCTGGGCACAGGGCTAGTGCCAATCACATAAGCGCATACGGCGCCGCAGCCCCCCTCCCAACCTCCCCCCGCTGGGGGGAGGAGTCCAGCTCCCTCCCCCAGCGGGAAAGGGCTAGGGAGGGGGCGAAGAACTTATTTGAGAGGTATTGGGGCCCGTGCAACGCCTGAGATGCTTCCTGGGAGGGCGGCGCCCTCCCCAACCCTCCCGCGGGCAGGGGCGTGGGGAAAACCCGGTTTCCCCACCCCGCTGCGCGAAGGCGGTTGAAAAGAACGCCAGCCTGTGCTACACTGTCGCTTTGGGCTCAATACGTTTCAAATAAGATGACCAACCCCCTCTCCGGCCCTCCTCCGCTGGGGGCGGGAGTGCGGCTCCTCCCCCCAGCGGGGGGAGGTTGGGAGGGGAGCTGAAACGCCGCATGCGCTTATTTGAATACGGTATTGGCTTCAGGCCGGCGCGCGCCGGCTCTAGCGCTGTGGGAGTATTGTGCGGGCCAGGCGGCCCCACGAGATGAGGAACAGCATGGCTACCCAGTTCACCCTCGACGTCCAGCCCCGCGCGGTGCTGGGCAAACAAGTCAAGCACCTGCGAACCCAGGGGCTGATCCCGGCGACGGTCTACGGCAAAGGCATCGAACCTGCCTCGGTGCAGGTCAATGGGCGCGCGTTTATGGCGGTGTACCGCAAAGCGGGCAAGACCGCCGTGATCGAGTTGCACATGGGCGCGGCCAGGCAGGCCGCCTTTGTGCAGGCGGTGCAGCGGCACCCTCTCACGCGCGATATCATTCACATTGATTTCAAGGTGGTGGATCTGCGCAAGGCCATTCACGTGGACGTGCCGGTGGTGACCGTCGGCGTATCGCCGCTGGTGGCCCGCGGCGACGCGCTGATCAACCATGCGCTCAATACGGTGATGGTCGAGGCCCTCCCTGCCGACGTGCCCCAGCACATTGATGTGGACGTCAGCGGCCTCGACGCCCTTGACAAGACCATCCACGTGCGTGATCTTCCACCCTCGCCGACCTACAGGATCCTGACCGACGGCGACGAGGTGCTGATCTCGCTGACACCGGTGCGCGCCGTCGTGGCCGAGGGGCCCGTCGAAGAGGTGCCGGTCGAACCAGAGTTAATCCGCCGCGAGCGCGCCAAGGAAGAGGAGGAGGAATAGTAACTGTTCACACCCTGGGTAACCCACGCGCCTGGGAGCGAGGGCGTCCTGTCCTCGTTGCGTCTCCGCGGGCAAGCTGCCCGCGCTCCCAGGCGCAATGTGAACGCTTACGAAGCATAGTACGGCGTGCCGCAACGCGCTCAGGAGAGGGTGTGGGAGGGCTTTGCCATCCCACACGCTTCTGTCACCCGGCGTAGGTGCGGCCCTTCCAACTCACGCCCCGCCCGCTGCGCACACGCCACATCCCGCACAGAGCCACCACCAGGTAGGCCAGCAACCCCAATGGCCAGAGCAGCGCATAGAGCGGGTTGAGCCGGTACTGGCGCCGGTACATGGCGCCCCAGAGCCACAATCCTGCCGCCCAGGCCAGAACGCCGGCAGCCATCACGAATGCCGCCTCACCTGACCCGCTGGCCAGCAGCGCCGCCCCGATCCAGATCAACGTGAGCGGCCCCCAGGCCAGCGCCAGTTGCCACACGGCCGCCTGCCACGAGCGCGCCCCGCTGTTGCGCGCCCCCGCGGCGGCATGCTTGGCGAGACCCTCGGCAACTTCGCGCCCGTTGTGATACATCCGCGTGCTGAGATACTCCAGACCTTCGGCGCCGCCCACCCGGAAGCCCGCCGCGCGGATGGCCTGGGCCAGATGCACGTCCTCCAACACCTTGTCGCGCACCGCGCCATGACCGCCGATCGCCTCGTAGGCTGCGCGGCGCACCAGGATGCACTGCCCGTTCGCCAGCACCTCCTCGGGGCGCGTGGCGGGATGCTCGAAGCGCTCGATCGGGTAGATTGTGGTAATGAAGGCCAGGAAGGGCGGCAGCATCACCCGTTCCCAGAAGGTTCCCAGTTCAAGAAAGGGCCAGAGCGTAACCAGGTCGAGGTCACGGCGCCGGGCGCACGTCAGGAGCGCGGCCGCCAGGTCGGGGTGGGGCGCCGTATCGGCATCGAGAAACAACAGCCACTCGCCCCGCGCCTGCGCGCCGAGCTGTTGGCAGGCAAAGCTCTTGCCGACCCACCCCTGCGGCAGTGACCGGCCACGGAGCACCCGCAGCCGCGCGTCGCCGGCAAACCCCGCCAGCACCCCGGCGGTCCCATCGGTGGAAGCATCGTCCAGCACCAGCACCTCGAAGCGGGGATAGCGCTGGGCGAGGGCGCCGGCCACGCAGCGACCGATGCTGCGTTCCTCGTTGCGCGCGGGGATCAGCACCGAGACCAGCGGGGCAGCGGCGGGCAGCGGCTCAGGCGGCGCGAGACGGGGGCGGGCGCGCAGGCGCGCCCATTCGCGGGCGTAGCCGGCAATGAGCAGGGCAGACGCCGCGGCGGCCAGGGTCAGGCTCATCGGTATTGCTCTTCTGGGGGGCTCTGTCATCCGGCAGGGGATGGGAGAACCGGGTTGCCTCATCTGCCGGAGTGAAACAGACCATACGATAGATGATGAACAGATTATAAACCGAAAATGGGGGTAGACTGGCTACAATATGGTTGGGGCCTGGCTTCCATCGCCGGGCAGGCGCGGGTTGACAGCAGCGCCAGCGGCAAGGCGCGGTTCGCCGGTTTGCCTTGCCGGTCGCGCGCGGGGAACGATGCATCCAGAGTCGTCGGGCGCAATCAGGAAAAACTGGCTTTGCCCGCGTTGGTATAGTCAGATCACCAGCCCTTGCCCCCATCATTTCCGCGTTCATCCCAACCAGGCGCGGGCAACGCCAGAGGTGCGATTCCATGCCTGAAGTACCGGTTGTCTTGCTGTACCTCGCCCTGGGGATCACCGCCAGCCTGCTCGCGGCGTATGCCTGGAGTCGACGGTACTACCGGAGCAGCCGTCCCTTTACGCTGCTGATGGGCGCGCTGGCGTACTGGTGCTGCGCGCGGGCGCTGGCCATCGCCGACCCCAGCTTCGAAGGGACGGTATTCTGGGCCTTGATGCAGGTAGGCGGGATCGCCCTGATCATGCCGGCGTGGCTGCTGCTGGCCCTGTCGTACACCGGGCAGCGCTGGCGACGCCATCTCCCGGTGCTCACGGCGATCTTCGTGCCCGCCGCGGTGTTCTTTGTGCTGGCGATGAGCAATAGTCTGCACCGGCTCTGGTGGACGCAGGTCGTGCCGGACACCAGTCGCGGCTTCATGTGGGTGCAATCAACCTGGGGGCCAGTGTTCTGGATGCACACGATCTATGCGTACGGCTGTTTCATCGTAAGCGTCGCATTCCTGGCGCGGGCCGCTGCGCAAGCCTCGGCGCCGGAGCGGCGCCTGGCCTGGCTCATGCTGATAGCCTCGCTCATCCCAACCGTGGGGAACGCGGCCTATCTGGCCGGGGCGCGACCGATCGGCCCGGACGATCCCACGCCGATCCTGCTCTTTTTCAGCGGGTTGATCGCCCTCCCCGCCACCGTCCACTCGCGGGTCGTCGATCTGGCGCCGCTGGTCGCCCGCGAGGCCCTGGCGGCGCTGCCTGACGGGATCATCGTGCTCGACAACGATCAGCGCGTGGCGGAGATCAACGGCGCGGCGGCGGGCATGCTCGGCACGGACGAACGCACGGCCCTGGGAAGAGCGCTGGCGGCCCTGCTCAATGGGAGCCCCCTGGGAGTGGCCCTGCGGCCCGTCCTGGGCGATTTGCGCCAGCCGTCCACCCATCTGGCAAGCTATACCGAGAAGGACAAACACACGATCGAGGTCCGCGTCCGCCCGCTGAAGGCGGCCAACGGAGCGGTGGCCGGGGCGCTGCTGCTGTTGCGCGATGTAAGCGAACGTGTGAACGCCGAACAAAGCCGCGCGCAGCATCTGGCTGAGTTGAGCCTGATCAACCGGGTGGCGCGGGTCACCAACACCGCCCCCGACGCCGAAGGACTGGTGCGCGCCGCCGCCGCAACCATTGCCGCCGCCGGGGTCTGGGATCGGGTGACCGTCGGGCTTCTCGCCCCGGACGGCAGGCGGCTCGATGTTGTGGCCGACATTGGCAGCGAGGGCCAGGGCCGGGGTTATGAGGGCCAGTCAATCGACGGCGCGGAGGGTGAAGCCCTGATTGCTCTGCTGCGCTCCGGCGAAAGTCACCTCCTCGACCTGAGCGACCCGGCGACGGCTGGGAGCGTCCTGGGGCGCGCGGTGGCCAACGAGGGGATCGGGCAGTTGTTGCTGGTGCCGCTCTTCCACCAGAGAGCGCCCCTGGGCATGCTGGCCCTCGGCACCATCACGCTGCAGCCAGGCAGCGCGGCCCTGCCCCGCGTCGCGGAGACCATCGGTGAGTTGATCACCGACGCCGTGGTGCGCGCGAGGCTGTACGACGAGGTGCGCCAGGCCGACCGTCTGAAGACCTCGTTTCTCGCCAGCGTCAGCCACGAACTCCGCAATCCCCTGACCTCGATTATCGGGTACATCGAGTTGTTCCGGCGCGGGATCTACGGCACGCTCGATGAGCGTTTCACCGAACCGCTCCGCTATATGCATCTGAGCAGCACCACGCTCTTGCGCATGATCAACGACATTCTCGACTTTACCCGCGCCGAGGCCGGCCACTTGCACGTCGAGATACAGCCGGTGAACGTGCGTCATGTCGTCGCCAATGTCATCGGGCAACTCCAGCCACAGATCCGCGAGCGCGGCCTGGCCTTTGAACTGGACATCGCCCCCGATCTTCCCCTGGCGCAGGGCAACAAGGCGCGCCTGGAGCAGATCGTGACCAATCTGCTCAGCAACGCGATCAAGTTCACCGAACAAGGGCAGATCAGTGTGCGCGCCTGCCGGGCCAACGACCGGGTGCGCCTGAGCGTTACCGATACGGGGATCGGCATCCCCTCCGAGCATCTTGAGGTCATCTTCCAGGAATTTCGCCGGGTCGAGACGGCCGACCGCCGGGTGAACGGCGCCGGTCTGGGCCTGGCGATCAGCCGCCGGCTCGTCGAGTTGATGGGCGGCACGATCAACGTAGAAAGCGCGCTCGGGAGAGGTTCTACCTTTACGGTTGAACTACCGGTGGCGCAGGCGCAGGTGGCGCCAGCGCCTGCTCACGCGCTGGAACACACCGACACAAAAAGCGGCGGCGCACAGGCGCCGCCGGAACAGGAACGAGCCGTAGCAGGGATCATCAACGTCGAGGGCGCGTGACGGTACCCCCGATTCTGTCGCGTGCCGCCATCTCTCTCTCCGCGTTTGCGGAGGCCGCTTGTAGCGTGCCGGGTGTTGCCCGGGTTGCCCGCGCGGCTGCGATGCGAGCGAGCGGGGTGGTCCAGACGTCGCGCTGCGACTTCCACCGATGAGCCCGCCCCACGCACCTTGCTCCCCCTCAGCCGGCGCCGTCGCCTGGCCGCCGGCATTGCTGCCGACGCCGTTGGTCTCTTACACCAACCGTTTCAGCCCTTACCTGAGCCCTGACGAGCCATCGGCGGGAATGCTTGCTGTTGCCGTCTTGCGTCACGCGCAGGTCACCCCGCGCGTGCCCCCGCTTGCTGTTTCGCGGGGCGGCCTTCCACGCAATGGTGGTCGAGGAGTCGGGAAGTTCCTCTGGGGGATGGCCCCAGCGGCGGCATGTCACGCGCCTTCCGGCTACATTATACCATAGCATGTTGCCAAACCTGCGATGTGCGCTTGACGGTCTGGAGGGTGGGTGTGGAAGGGCCAGGCCCCTCCCCGGCCACCCCCGTAGTCCGGTGTCGAGGCGAGCGGTCAAGTTCGTTTGAAATATGCCATAGCCTTTAAGGAGCGGCGCACCACCGCGCCCAGGCGCCGCGCGCCCTCTTCAAGCTCGGCGGGCGCGAGCAGGCTGAAAGCCAGGCGCAGGTAGTTCTGCCCGCCGCTGTCGGCATAACAGCGGCTGCCCGGCAGGTAGGCCACCCCCGCGGTTTCGGCGATGGGCAACATCGCCAGTGTATCGAGCGGCGGCGGCAGACGCACCCAGACGAAGTAGCCGCCGAGCACAGGGGCCCAGGTACAGCCGGTGGGCAGATGGAGGGCCAGGGATGTTAGCAGCGCATCGCGCCGGGCGCGCAAGACCTGGCGCAGATGGGCCACGTGCGGGTCGAGCTGGCCCTGTTCCAGCAGCGTGGCGAGGATGGTGGCCGTAAAGTGGTTCACTCCGCCGCCACTGTCGAGCATGCCCGATCGACAGCAGCGACGCACCAGTGCCGGATCGGCGAGCATCCAGCCGAGGCGCAGGCCGGGGGCCAGCAGTTTGGAAAACGTGCCCAGACGGATGATCGGGCCGCCGGGCGCCAGCCGGTACAGTGGCGGTGGCGGCGGGGTTTCGTACCAGAGTTCCCCGTAGGCGTCATCTTCGATCACCGTCAGACCCTCGCGCGAGGCCAGTTCCACCAGGGCCTGGCGGCGCTCGGGCGCGAGGGTCGCCCCGGTGGGATTGCTGTAATTCGGCGTCAGGTAGAGAAAGGCCACCCGTTCGTTATGGGCGCGCAGCATCTGCAGCAGCGCCCCGGCCGTCTCCACGTGCATGCCTCGCGAGTCCCCCGGCACGGCTACCAGGCGCAGCCCGTGATCGTGGAAGATCCGTAGCGCCAGATGGTACGTCGGCGCTTCGACCAGGGCCACATCGCCCGGACGGCTCAACAGGGTGCAGAGCAACGCCAGAGCCTGGGAGACGCCGCCGGTAATCATCACCTGGTCCGCAGGGGTGCTAACGCCTTCGATACTTTCCAGTCGCGCCTGCACCTGGGTGATCAGGCGCCCTGGCCCCTGTTCCGCGCCGTAGGCCAGCGCCTCTGCGCCGTGGTCGCTCAGCGCGCGCCCGGCTGCCTCCGCAACCATCTCGACGGGCAGCAGATCGGGATCGAGATGCCCCCAACCCAACTCGATGATACCGGGACGCAGGTGCAGTTGTATTTCGGGGAGCACGCCCATGAGCGTTCCTTCCTAAACTTGAAAATGGGGGAACCAGGTTCCCCCATACCCCCGCCCGCATGAGGGTTGGGGAGGGCGCCGCCCTCGAGGAGGAGGATGGGGAAACCGGGTTTCCCCATCCCCCCACCCGGTGGGAGGGTTTGGGAGGGCTGCG
>Ga0308393_1000622_pt1 | contig 18186 bp, 33 predicted proteins | sample Hotspr2Sampleee2_FD_202364 | JGI IMG/M metagenome (GOLD analysis project Ga0308393, IMG submission 202364) | Hot spring phototrophic mat microbial communities from Mushroom Spring, Yellowstone National Park, Wyoming, United States - 20050630_ee2 ... | reverse complement strand
GAAATAATAAAAAGTTTAGGAGTTTAGGAGGAAAAATATGTATATAAATTATGGAATTGAACAAGAAACTGCACAAACTTATGAAGAACGAATTAAAAAAATACAAGAACAACTAAAAAAAGTTAGTGAATATTTGACAACAAAAAAACCTGTAATTTCTCCTGAACAAAAAGAAAAAATAGAACAAGTAATACGACCTATAACACCACCTCCAACTGCACCAACACCAACTCCAAGTTTAGATATAAAATCATTATTACCATTAGGATTACTTGGTGGATTTATATATTTTGTTTCACGACCTAAAGAAGGTAAAGTTGTAAAAAGGAGATATTAAAAATGTTTGCACAAGTTTCACAACCAATAGAATATATTAAAGCACAAATACAAGAAAAAATAGGTGAATTTATTGCTTCTAAATCAAGGTTATTAAAATTAGAAAATACAATCAAAAATATTATATATACTTTACAACAAGAAAATAAACCTATTACAGATGCACAATCATATTTATCAGTTTTAGAAGGATTAAAAATAGAATATAAAGAAATAGAAAAAAATTTAACGATTTTATCAACAGAACTTAAAAAAGAAAATCCAAATTATAGTTTATTAGTATTAAAAGGACCTACTACATTAACAAGGTTAGAAATTTATTTAAAAAATTTAAAAATGTTAGAAGATGCGGTTGATGAATATATTAAAACAAAAAAAATTAAAATAATAACACCAATAAAATTAGAAAGTTTAATTTTACCATCACTTTTAGTAATAGGTGGAATATTTTTAATTTTTGGTAGAAAAAAATGAAAAAAGAACTTGAAAGATATAAAGAAGAAACAATTAAAAAAATATTAAAAGATTTAAAAGAAACTGGTGCATCAAATCCTCGTGGTTATTATCCTGTAAGGTTAATTGAATATACAAAAAGAGGTAAATATATTAGAGAGAGTGTAACACCTAAAGAATGGATATATGAAATAGCAAAAAGGTTAGGATATTCAAAAAAAGATGTTATTTTTAGGTTTGTAAGAGAACAAGGAGAACATAAAGGTAAAGGACATAGAATTTTGTTAGCATATATTGGCAAGATTTCAGAAAAACCATTAAGACATAAATATAGTATTTTACATTCAATTTTACATCCTGTTGGACCTGGCGAACCTTGTGAATTTAGAGTAAGAATTTTAGAACCATATAAAGTAGAAATACGGCGTGGTGAAACAAAAGTTATAGGTAAACCATTAAAAGATTTAAAATTAAAAGTTATTAAAAAAAAGAAAAAACCTAAATATATTTTAAAAGCAAAAGATATTGAAATTATGAAAACAAAAAATGGGTATATAATAAAGGGGTTTGATACCCTTGAAATAATATAAAGAAAGGAGGTGAAAACAAATGAGTGATACTTTAATTTTAGCAGAAGGTTTGGAAGCTAGACGAAAACCTAGAATTTCAAGACGAAAACGAATTCTACCAATTTTAGCTCATAGAAGAAGAATTTCTGAAATTGATGAAGGATTAGATTTTATAATAAAAAGAAGGAGGTATCCAATTATGGAAGGATTAGGAATAAGAGCATCTCAAACTCCTGAATTCAAAAATGCAATGAGAAAAGCATGGCGTGAACTCAAACCACCATTCTCAACTCGTGAACTTCTAAAAAGAGCATGGGAAAGATATCGTAGTGGAAGAATATCAGAATTGGATGAACTTGAACAATCACCTAAAACTCATCCCCAAGAATGGAGTAAATTGATGAAAGAAGCATGGACAAAATTTAAACCATCTGCCACAAGAAGAACAAGAAGGATAAAAAGTGTTGTATCAGAACTTGGTCGTAGAGGATATGTAAGAAGAAAAAGGAAATCGGGATTACTTGATGATTTAGATGTAGAAGCAATTATTCCAAGATTGGATGTAACAAATATACTCTCGTTATCTGCTGGTGTTGTAGCAACAATATATGTTCCTAAAATGTTAGAACCTATACCACAAGTTCCTGCTTTCTTAAAAACTGATATTGGTAAAATTGCAACACGAGTTGGAGTAGGTATTATTGGAAATCTTGTTATATCAAAGTTGTTAAAAAGACCAGATTTAGGTAAACAATTCTTTATTGGTTCAATTATTGTAACAGGTTTAGGTGTGATTGACAAATATGTTCTTGGTGGAAAAATAGGATTAGCAGAAGGTAGTTCACCAATTGCATTAAGCTATTATGTTCCACCTGAAGAACAAGTAGTAAAAGGCGAACTTGGATATTATGTTTCACCTGAAGAACAAGTAGTAACTGAAGAATTTTAACCTTCACCAAATCGGTTGAAGGTTAAACTCCCAAATAGGGAGAAATTTTAAAAAAAGGAGGTAAAAAATATGACTAACGGAAATGATGTAAAAAAAGAAATATATTCAACAAAAAATCTACCTATAACTGGAACTGAAGAAGTTATCGGATATGAATACTATTCATATCTACCAGTCAAAACTGATACAATTGAACTACAATTCTTTGGATATACAATTGGACAACTTATACCTGGCACTACAATTAGAGCTTCTAAAAAACATACAAATTTATCACAACCAAATCAAATTCCTGCACCATATAGATTCTTGTTAAAAGAAATAACTTGTGATGTAATACCAGCTGCATCTACAATTTCAAATGGTAATTTTATCAGTGACTATTACAAAATTATAACTGAAGGATATTTTGAATTTCAAATTGGTTCAAAAGTATACCAAGATGGTAAACTGTTAAAACTTGCACCAAAATCTAAATTATTAGGTTTTGCTGCTGTAGATGGTGCAACAGCTTTAACTCAAAAAGAACTTGTTGCTTTGTCTGGTGAAACATATAAAATACGACCTGAAGGAATTATGTTACCAAGTGGATTGGTATTCAACTTTATTGTGAAATTTGATAATGCAGTAGGTATTTCAACAGATGCTGGTATGGTAATAACCTTCTGGGGTATGCTTGTAAGACCAACACAATAATTCAAACTATTAAAATCTGAAAAAATTGGGGAAGAAGAGAGATAAATTCGGATTTAGTAATTCGCTCGCCTTCTTCCCCATTTGAAAAAATTAACGGAGGAAAATTATGATTAGTCAAGGGTCTAATAAACAATTCTATATATATGTTGTTGATATAAATTTATTAGGAAATCAAATTCTTGATACAGCTTTGGAAATAAGTGGTGATGCGGATTTTGTAATAACAAAAATCTCAATAACTGCAACTTCAAAAAGAGTAAATTTTAGATTTTTTGATACTGGAAGTTCTCGTGAATGGACTAATGGATTAATAAATCTTGAAAATTTAACACCAGATGGTAATCAAGCAAGAAATATGATAGAATTACCTGAACATGTAAAACTTGCAAAAAAAACAACTTTAAAAATCACTGCTCAAGATACTTCAGGTTCACCAAATTCAATTCAAATTGCTTTTGTTGGATATAAAATATTTTAATTAGTTAAAATAAATTTATGAAAACTTTAAGTGAATTTTTAGGTCAACAGGTATCTTTAATTACATCTCAAGAATTATACGATTTTCTTCGCACTACAAAACCAACTATTTATCATAAGTTTGAACTTGATTTAACAGTCCCTAGAGACAACCTTGAATTTAAAATTCAAGGAACTTTTTTTCAAATATTACAAATTTCACAAGGTGCTAAATTATCAATAAAATTTAATGAATTATTTAACCAACAAATACTCTTTGATAATACACAGTTAATTTTTATACCTTTTTACAGATTTTTTGTTTCAAATGAAGTTCAAGTAGGTAAAACTGTTACATTGTTTGTTGGTGATAATATTGCTTATTTACCTTTTATTCGTATAGAAAATGTTGATTTAACAGAACTAAATAAGAAAACTTTAAACCCTTTATCTTCTAATTTACAAATAACAAGAGTAGTAGCTTCAACAACACCTACTCAAATTAAATCAACTGAACTTACAAGACGAGGTATTATTATTCAAAATATGTCAGATACAAATTTAGTTTTTATAGGTAAAGATAATTCTGTTTCGCCTTCAAATGGTTATCCAATATACCCTTTTGGTGCTTTAAGTTTGAGTAATGAAAAAGTGATATATATTGGTGAATTATGGGCAGTAGCACAAGTTGATACAGAAATTGCAGTTTTAAGTTTTTATGAGTAAAATATTTTACTATGAAAAAGAAAATTTTAGTAGGTTTAATAATATTTTTAGGTATTCAAATTTTTTGTCAACAGGTTTCTTATCCACCATATACCAAAACACGACTTAAACAGGATGTAGAAACATCTACTTTTTCTATAATTAATTCTTATCAAATAAATGCTACTACGATAACCATTAAAGCAATACTTCTTAATGGAACTACAATAACTTCTTTAGTTGGTGATAATCTTGGTAATCATGTTGCTACAACAACTTTAAATATGTCAGGATATGACATAATAAATGTGTCAACAATAAATGTAGTAAGAACATTGAATGTTAATGGAGATATTTCAGCAATACAAACGAAAAGTTATATAATATACACTGATTTAATTAAACAAAAAAATTATAATTATATTGAAATAAGCACTGGAATAAAAGTAAGAGGATATATTGAAAGTGATAGTTGGGTCAAAGCAAGTTCTATGAGTGTAAACAATATAGATATTTCTACAATAACAACAAATAGTTTGAATACGAGACAATTGGTTGTATTAGGTTCAGCAACAATACAAGGTGATATTGGATGTAGTGGATATTTATATGCAGGAGATTTAGTATCAGGGTATTCATTGAGAGCAAATAAAATAACACCAACTTCAGGTGACACAATTAATTTTGGATTAAATAATTTTGATGGTGTAGGGTATATAAATTCAAATAATTGGATAAAGGCAAGTTCTATGAGTTTGACAGGTGATATAAGTGTTTCTACGATTGTTGCAAGTGGGAATATAACAACAAATGGTAATATAAATACAAGCGGAAATATAACAACAAATGGTGACATACTATGTAATAATATAGATGCTACGATTTTTAGAGGTAAATATCCAGGTTCATTTTTGAAAATAAACTATATATACGGGTTGACAGAACCATATGTAAGAAATATAAATGTATCAACGATAACCTTTTCTGACGGCACAATACTAACTTCAACAAAAACTTTGGGTGGAGGTGGAGGTGGTGGTGAAGGTGATAATTTAGGTAATCATACAGCAACACAAAATTTAAATATGAATAGTTATAGCATAGTAAATGTATCAACAATTGCTACTATAGGTAATATAATGATTTTACCTAATAATACTAATTTATCAAATGTAACAAATTCTGGCAATATAATATTAGGGTTTGGAGATTTAAGTAATAATTATAACAATAGTATAGGTATTGGATATAATGCAAGCAATAATTACAATATTGGATTAGGTATTGGATATAGTGCAAGCAATAATAACGATTATGGTATAGGTATTGGATTTTATACGTCCTACAATTACAACAATGGAATAGGTATTGGACAAAATGCAAATAATAATTACAACAATGGAATAGGTATTGGTTATACTGCGAACAACAATAACAATAGTGGTTTAGGTATTGGAGTTTCTGTGAATAACAATAATAATTATGGCGTAGGTATAGGAGTTTCTGCATTTGGCAATTACAGTTATGGTTTAGGTATTGGATATAATGCGAATAGCAATCGCGATTACGGTATAGGTATTGGATATAATGCAAGAAACAATAGCACATATGCTTTGGGGATAGGTTATTATTCGGAGAACAACCGTCCGTATTCTACATCTGTTGGTGGGTATACATTTTCAGCAAGTTCATCAGTTAGTTTAGGATGGAAAACAAGAAGTGAACAAGTTGATAGTGTAGCACTTGGAGCAGGGGCAAAAACTACTGCAATAAAATCTACTGCAATAGGTTCGTATGTTATAAACAATGATACGGGAACAATTAAACTTGGTGTTGGAACTAATATACCAAGAGATTATATTGAGATGGGAAAATCTAATACTTCACAAGCAACATATATTATGTTGAAATCGCCAAATGGAACAACATATTATTTTTGGATAAATGATGTTGGAATAATGCAAATAACAACTTCAAAACCATAAAAGGAGGTATAAAAATGAAAAAGATTTTGTTAGGAACAATAATAATATGTGCTATAATAGTAGGAATAGTTTTTTCACAATTGTTTATGAAGACAATAAACTATAATAATCGTGTTGAACTTAATGGTTCTTCACATAGGATAGTTGTAGTAGTTGACCCGACAAGTGTTAGTGGTGGAACAAAAATTATTGACGAAACATATTCTTTAACAGGAAGTTCATCAACAATAAATGCTTCAATTTTTATAGAAGTTAAATAATTATGAACACAATAGATATTATTATAAGAATATTACCATTAGTTTTTTCACTAATGCAATTTATTATTTTGATTGTGATAAAGTTTAATGATTTTGACCACCATAAAAAAGAGATAAAAAATAATTTTGAAATTGTTTTACACAAAATTGAAGCATTAGAAAAAGCATTTAATGAAGTGAATAAAAAAATAATAGAATATGAATGCAGGATTTCAAGAATTGAAGGTAAACTAAATGGCAAATCTAATTAAAAAAATATATAATTGGTTGATTTATGATTTACTTTGGGATATGTCGCATAATGTTAAATGGGACTTGTTTTTCCACTTGACAATGATTATTTTACAAGTAATAACTTTAATTTTGTTATACAAAATATTGAAATGAATATAATAGATAAAATAAAAATACTTTGGCAAGTTAGAAAAATTTACAATTTAATAAAGGAGGTGAAAAATATGAAAGAAACAAAAACTGAATTATGGGTATCTTTAGGAACACAAATTGTTGCGTTGATTATGATGGTAAAAGGTATTCTACCTACACAGGAAGGAATAAAAATAATGATGATAATAAACATTGTTTATACAGCGGGTAGAAGTTTTGTAAAGATTTTCAAAGCAATTGCACAAATAACACCTACAAAAAAAGATGATGAAATTGTTGGTATAGTAGAACAAGTTTTGAATAAAATACAACCACAGATTACTGGGGGGCAAAATAAATGAAAGTTTTAAATTATGATAAAAAAATAAAGTTATTCGGTGACCCTAAACCACAACCTTTAGGTAAAAATGGATATGCTAAATTAAGTGAAGATTTTTTACAAAATATAAAATATTTTGAATTTCCAATTTTAGGTAGATTACAATTTCATACTAAAGTTTTTCACCAATTATATAATGCTTTGAAAACAATAGAAGAAAGATATTTGGTTAAAGAAATAGATGTTGCTTTATCTAAAAAAATGGGTGGAACTTTTGTCCCACGATACCAACGATGGGACCCATTAAAACCTTTATCTTCACATGCTTTTGGTATAGCAATTGATTTATTTTCTTTTGGTTCAGAAGGAGTTATAGGAAAAGTAAAATGGAGCAATGAATTTATCAAAATTTTTGAAGATAATGGTTTTTGTTGGGGTGGTAATTTTAAAAGTTTTTATGACCCTATTCATTTTGAAATATGCAAAATTATCATTTAAAAGAAAATTATGTCAAAAATTATTAAAATTTTGTCAAACGAAGAGATTTTTAACAAAATTATTGATACCTTAAAATTAAAAGAAAAAGAAATAAAAGTTAATCCTTTATTAGGCTTTTTAGCAGAAGGTTTTTTGACTATTATTGACCAAAAAACTCCTGTTGAAGAAAAGATACAAAAAATGTTAAAATTATATGAATTTTTAAAAGATTTTGTTAAAGAACAAAGTAATGTAAGTGTTACACTAAAGATTGAAAATTTGATAGATATTTTGAAAATTGTTGATTATTTATATGAGCAAACAAAAAGAAACTCTAATAATCGTAGGAAGTATTATAGGATTAGGGATAATACTTTTATTTAGGAAAGCTGAAGAAAAAGCAAAAGCAATTATATATTCAGCAAAAGATTTTGTAAAATCTTTGAAACCTATAGTTGAAAGAATAAGACCACAATATAATTCAGGTTTTGTAATAACTGTAGCAGCTTTGGAAAGTAATTATGGTAATTCAAAATTAGCAAAAGAAGCTAATAATTTGTTCAGTATAACAGGTGAAACTTGGGCAAAACAAGGGAAACCTGTAATATATATGGAAACAAAAGAATATTCTGAAACAAAAGGATGGTATATAACAAAAAGACCTTTTAGAAAGTATGCCTCTTGGGAAGAAAGTGTAAAAGATTTCTTTAATTTGTTAGAAAATAATACAAGATACCAAAGAGTAATACAAACTTTGAAAGGTATAAATATAAATGATTTTGCTGAAGCAATGTGGCTTTCTGGATATGCAACAGACCCTGAATACAAAGATAAAATTATAGCAAGATATAATACAATAAAAAATTACTTATAATATGAAAATTTTTAAATTAGAGATAACACCACAAGGACCTAAATATATTGAATACGAATATGAACCTTATAAACCTTATTATCCAACTTTAGCACCGACTATTCCTACAGCACCTGTTGTTCCTGTTATTCCAGCACCTACACCTGCACCTGAAATCCCAAAACCTACTCCAACACCAGAAGTAGAAAAACCTAAAGAACTAACACCATTACAACAATTGGGAATAACACTTGGACTTTTAACTTTTGTAGGTTTAGTAGTTGGCTCAATTTCTGAAATTTTATTACCAGCAAGGAGATAAAAATATGGAAATAACAGCAAAACAAGGCGATATTCTTAAACTTACCTATAATATTCAATTTAGTGTTTTGAAATTTTTGTATTCAAAAGAAACTCTTGATAGAAAAATTGACGAACTTATTAATAAAATAAGAGAAGAGTTGCCAAAACGAGGACTTAAAATTCGTAGTATAGATGTAGATAGAGAAAAATATGTTATGGTAGTTGAAGTAGAAGTTGTTGATGAAAAAAAATTGCAACAACAAGGACTTTCTGCAATACCATTATCGATTATTGGTGGTATAATTTTAACAATAGCTGCAACAATTGGTTTATCTCTTGTTTTAACAAAAGTAGAAAAGATAGTAGAAAAAGTTGGTAAACCTATCCCTGCTTTGGTAATTTTAGCAATTTTAGGAACAATTATATATTTTTCTGCAAGGAGAAGATTATGATTACAGAAAAAGATATTGAAAAACTATTTAATTTAGTTTATAAATTTGATGAAAAATATAATACATATGGTTTTGATTATAAAGATATTATTTCAGTTGCAATTGCTTATACAGTAGTTTATGCTTTACCTTTATATTTCCGTTATTATTTCGGTGATTATGGCTTGATAAATTATTTTAAAAAAATTGGTATTACTTTAAGAGATATGATAGACCAAATTGATTACTATTTACATCTTATTGATGCAGATTTTATAAAACAAAAAATAGAAAATAGAGAAGATTTAGTAAAAGTTTTAGAATTGATTTTAAGATTTTATTTAGGAAGGAATAAAGACCTTTGGGATATAGACAATCGTGGATATAAATTAGCATTAGAAACAATTAAAAAAAATAAAGAATTTATGAAAAAAATAAAAATATAATTTTTTGAAATCAAAAGGAGTAAAAAGAAGAAAAATTTTCTTTATTAAAGAAGGGACATTACGAAGTCCTTTAGAAATTAAAAAATATTATGAAGAATTTAAAAACATTTACAACCAAGCTACCAAAGGAACAAAATTAGGTGAACGAATTATTTTGAGAACAAAATATAGTTTTTAAAATTAGGAAAGGAGTAAAAAAAATGAAAAGATTATTGAAACAAAAAAAACCTAAAGAAATAATTGAATTTGAAATAGGTGAAATCCATCCTTATATGGAAATGGATATTAAAAGTGTTGTTCAAGAAAATATAAAAATTGCTCTTGTAAAAAATAAAATTATATCTAATTTAAGTATTGTAAAAATTCCTGAAGGTGCATATAATTATTATTCTGCTGATAGTGACTTTTGGTTTGAAGGTAGTTTTGAAGTTTTTTTTTATTATCATCTTAATTTAAAAGGATATGTATTTGTAGAAGGTTATTTTACAGACCCAAGTAATACAGAATTATATTTAAGAGTAATGACAATTGAAATTTATTAAAAATAAGGAAGTAAAAAAATGAAAAAACAATATACATATTTAGAACTTTTAAAAAGACAGAAAAAAGCATTAAAAATTTTAGGCGAAAATTTAATTTATTATTTTGCAGAAGCAGGAACAAATTGGCAAGATTTAACTATTTCTGAACAGGAAGAAGAAGTATATAGATATATGCAAGATTTAGCACCTGAATTGTTAAAAATTATATGGAAAACTTATGGGGAGGGAAAATAAAATGACAAAAAATTTAGAACAAGAAGAAATAGAAATACTTAAAAAGGCAATAGCACAAGCTCGTGGAATAAAACTTATTTTAGATTATTCTGAATCATATGCAGATTTATTATATTGGGGGGAAGAACTAATTAAAGCAGGTCGTAGCCTTGCAGAAAAAAATCGTTTATATAACATTATACTTTCAGATTTAATAGAGTATGAATCAGAATTAAGCAAATTGGGAATAATTTTTGATATGCGTGGTTTTAGAAAAATTAAGAAATAAAAATATTGAGATAAAATTAAAAATCTCCTTGAAAAATCAAGCACTTTTGAAAATAAAAAACGGGCGTTTTTTTTAAAAAAGGGGTGAAAATATAAATTTTTAAGAAAAAATATGCTAATAACAAAAAAAAGAAAATCATTTTTAGAAACCAAACCTATAATAGAAGTCCCATCCCCATATATAAAAGAATTACTTGATGAAACAATTAAAAAACTTAAACAAGAATTATCGATAGAAGAACAAGAAAATTTAATGGAAATAGTTGACAAACTTAAAAAAATTTATTATAATCCTTTTACAAAAGAAGTTTATGATTTTGACAATAAAGAATATATGATTTTATATTACAAAGGCGAAGTCCCTTTTTCTTCACTGCGTGATAAATTGACAAAAAAATTTGGTAAAAATTATCCTTTAGAATATGACCTTTTTGTAGGTAGAATATTAGAAAGAAATGGTTATTTTATCCATTCTTAAAAAAGGAGGTAAAAACATATGTTAGATGCAAGAGTAAAAATTCCTTCAAAAAGAATTTTAAAATGGTTGGTAAAAAATTATGGTGTAGGTGGGATGATAAATTATACAGAAGAACAGAATGAAGCAATTTTACATGCTTTGGCAGAAATTTTAAGAAATGCAGGGTCTGTTGAATTAGATTTTTTGGGAAGATTTTTGCTTCAACTTTCTAATTATCCAACAAAAGCAGATTTGCTTTTAGAAGAATTAGAAAATAAAGGTTTTTAAATTATTTTTTTATTTCTATCAAAAATCCCCATTTTTATCTTCCTCTTCAAGTCCTTTCTCAAATTCTTCCTTTGTCAAAATAGGGTCATTAGAATCTTTCAATCGTTTAATTGCTAATCCATATAACACTTCGTCTTCTAAATTTTCTTCCTTTAAATTTAAAATCATTTTTACAAGATTTTCCTTTGAACAATTACTTTGATTTTCAATTGTTGCTACAAAAATACGACTATTAGTTTTACTTAATATATATAAATCATCTTTCATATCTTTTAATTTTTCTCTTATTTCTATATCCGTAAAATTTATAATTTCATTTTCATTAACCCATTCTATAGTTTCATTATAAAACACAAAAACTTTATAAAATATTGTTTTATTTTCGTATTTTATATCCTTTATTTCAACTTTGTTAAAAGAACAAGCTACATCTTCCTGACTAATACCATAAGTTTTTTTAACAAAAAGAACTATATCTCCAATATCATATTTTGTCTCTATTTTCATATTTTTATACCTCCTTTTTAGGTCTTCCGATTTTTTTACCTTCTTTTTTTGCTCTCAAAATACCTAATTTTGTCCTTTGTGAAATTATATCTCTTTCAAATTCTGCCACTGCCCCCAGGATTGTAAACAAAAATTTTCCTGTAGGTGTTGTAGTGTCAATATCTTGAGAAACACAAATAAGTTGTATTCCTTGTTGTCTAAAAAAATCTGCTATACGCCACAAATCTAATACACTCCTTGCCAATCTATCAATACTCCAAAATACTACTGCATCAAATTTTTTTTGTTTTACATCTTCCATCAGCTGCCTCAAAGCGGGTCTTTCAAATTTTGTGCCACTAATTTCATCCTCATAAATACCATATATTATATAACCACGCTTTTTACAAAAATCTTTTAAAACTATCTCTTGATTTTTAGGATTTAATTCTTCTTTAGATACCCTTGTATAAATTGCCACTTTCATATAATTTCAATTATAACTCCTCAAATTTTGTTATTTTTAAGTTTTTTATTGTTTAATATAAAATTTATAGCACCCTAAAATACCCCTTTATTTTTTAAAATTTACCGCATTAGCATTGATTTTAAACAATACCAGGTAAATTATATATTTTATCTAATTTTTCTTTTGCCATTTTAATATATTCTTTATTTAATTCAATTCCAATATAATTTCTAACTAATTTTTTAGAGACAATTGCTGTAGTTCCACTTCCCATAAAGGGGTCTAAAACAATACCATCTGGTGGACAACCTGCCAAAATCAAAAATTCTACTAAACTTTCGGGAAATTTTGCATAATGATTCCCATTAGTTGTAAACTGATTATTTTGTTTAAACATTACTGCATTTGTAGGATTTGATTTTAAAAGAGTATTTTTTAGTTTTACATTCCAAGTTAAAATGTTCTTTCTAAAATTGCCTAAACCTGTAAGATTTTTTTTAAATGGATTTTCTTCTGTATAATTTTCAAATATAGGATATTTAAATCTTTTCAAAGAAGTTTGTTTCATTTCATTTTTTATAGGTTCTAAATTAAAATAATATTTTTTACTTTTCACAATTTGGAAAATATATTCAAAAGCAGGTAATAATCTATCTCTTACAGGAAATGGTATTGTTGTCCCAATAGAAGTTTTTTCAGGATAAAGTGTTAGTTTTTTAACCCAAATTATTACATCTCTAATAATTACTTCTCTGTTTTGAAGTTCAATTGCTATTCTCATTGGTAGTAGTAATCTACCTTTTTGTTTAAGCCAAGTATCTTTATGCTTGCCTCTAATATTGATTCTATGTTCTATAGAACTTTTCCAACCTTTATTCCATTTATCTTCTAACCAACTTCCTTTATGTGATGGTGTATAAAAAATATCGCCAAGATTAAGAAAAAACACGCCTGTTTTTTTCAAAACTCTAATACACTCAAGAGAAATTTCTACAATTTTATCAATATATTGTTGTGGATGGTCTTCTAAACCTATTTCTTTAGGTTTATCAAAATGATTATCAGGTAAATAAGAACGACAACTCCAATAAGGCGGACTTGTAATAATACAATCAACAAAATCTGATGGCATTTGTTTCAAAATCTCTAAAGCATCTCCTTGATGTATTTTATTTATCCAATATTCTTTATTTTTCATTTGTAAAATACAAAATTTAACAATTCAGGATTTTCATAAATGTTTCCTAAAACTTTTATATATTCTTTACCATTGTTCCAATCTTCACCATATTTTATTTCTCTAACTACTACAAATTTTAGAAAATCTTGTAAATTTCCTACTACAACTATCTCTTTCATTTTTTCATCATTATTTCTCCAATGTTCAATAATATCGCCTTCATAAATTTCTTGTCCATTTTTATCTTTTAACCCAGTATATTGAAGTAGTATAAACCTATTAGAAATATCAACTTGTTTAAACCTTGCTGAATTAGGGAAAATCGTAATATCATCATATTTTTTAATAATTTCTAAAACTATTTCACCATTAAGATTAATTAATAAATTTTCTTCTCTATCTAAATATGCTGTAGGTCTAAAAAAACATCTATTTTTATTATCCCATACTCTAAATTTTATCTCTCTCATTTTATTTTACCTCCTTTAATATGTATTTTCGTGTTTTAGAAATATCCTTTTCAGAAATTTTTCCTTTAAAAATATTTTTTAATTGAATTATACCCTTGTTTTTTTTAAATTCCTCAAGTTCTTTTGTATAATCTTTGATACTTAAAGCACAGATAGTATATTCTTTGTCATACCAAATCTTAAAATTATTTTTTTTCAAAATTTTTAGATTTCTTTTTGGAAAAATTTTTAAAATTAACTCATCCTTTTTAGGAATATAAGTAATTTTCATTTTTTTCCTTAAAATAATTCAAGTTGTTTATTTTCTTCTATTGTTTCTATTCTTGCCCTTGCTATTTCTACATACTCTGACTCTTTCTCAATCCCTATAAACCTAAACCCCAACTTCTTGCACGCAATACAGGTTGTTCCTGAACCAGTGAACGGGTCAAGGACAAGACCGCCAGGTGGTGTTACAAGTTTGACAAGATATTCAAGTAAACGCAAGGGCTTCACTGTTGGATGTATGTTCTTCATTAAGTTATTTCTTACATTACCAGAACCTGTTAACAACGACTGGTCTTCAGTTCCTTTCATACCACCACCTTTCTTTAACGGCAAGTTTTCCAACCCCATATCTCGTTCTTTACGGCTTGCTTTCGCACAATAGAAAAACCTGCTTGCTCCACCGAAATCGCCATAACCTGGATCACCCTTTTGGTATTTAGTCCCACACATATTCAACATAGAACCTTTATTACCAATCCTACCACCAGTTGATTTACTTTTACCACTTTGTTTATCTAACATATAACAAGGACAGTTAGGGTTGGTGTGGATTATTTGTCCCCCTTTATAAGTTTTCATTGGTGTTTCCTTACCACCTGTTTTCCATATTCCACCTTTCCTTGTGCCATCTTTAACTTCACTTTCCCATTCTATCACCTCATCACAAATACATTCTAAAATAACATTAGCAGGGAAGCGACTTTTGTTTAATTTTAGCAATTCTCCATCACAACCAAATCCTTTTCCCTGAAATCCGCCAGAATTTGGACGAATATTAACTTTCTTAACACCACCACTTATTCCCACTCTACACGCATCAATATTCAACCCGCCAGTCCCCCACTTCAAAACATTTAACGCAACATTACGCTCACTCAACGGCTTCCTCGCTACAACAATCGGCTCATACGCAGGTTTGAGTGCTGTGCCGAACCCTTCCCACTGCTTCGCAATATCTTCTGTAATCTCATATTTCCTTCTCTCCACATTTGTGTAATCTTTAGGTCTATACCCCTGTTCAAAATTTAACTTGTGAAAATATAACGCACCTCTCGTATTATCACCAACACTATTCAACGACGCCGTCCCTTCTTTTATCAACCTGTCTATACTCTTGGCTATATTCAACGACTTGGGAAAACCGCTTGAGTAAATCCATAGAATACAATCTCGTATTTCAAAACCAGCATCCTCAATCCCGCAAGTCATCCTATGGTATGTTCTTGATCCACCAAACGCCAAAAGATACCCGCCAGGCTTCAAAACTCGTAAGCATTCTTTTGCCCAATTGGAAGAAAATTCATAATAACCATCCCAATTTTTATATCTTGGTAAAATTTCAAAATTCTTTTTCACTTTTAAATCATTCTTACCTTCTAATCCTTTTCTACCAAATTGACTTTTATCAAAAGTATCCCATATTTTTCCCATAAATCCTAAAGCATACGGTGGGTCTGTTATTACTGCATCAATACAATTATCAGGAAATTGTTTTAACACTTTTAAACAATCTCCTTGTATTATCTGATTTATAAAATTATTTAAAATATTCATATTCATATATTTTTTCTTTTTCTTTTTGTTCATTTTTATATTTTTTTTCTGAAATAAAATTTGGGCAATATAATACTTTTATATATTGTTTTTCCATGTAAAATTTTTTTAATTTACATTTTTTGTTATAACATTTTACACATAGATTCATATTTATAAAGGTTTTCTTCCTTTTTTATTATTTTTTTTAATTTTTTTTAATTGTTCAATTGTTTGTTCTGTAAATAAATCCCAACCTCGTTTAACAGGTTGGATTTTATTATAATGCACTAATTGATAAAGAGTTGAAATAGGTATTCCCGTTTTTTGTGAAAGTTCTTTGATGTTGTAAAGTTTAACATTTTTCATTTTTTCACCTCCTTTTTAAATTTTGTATTTATTTTATTTTTATAAAATTTCTTTTTTCCACACTTTAAACAAGTCCACAGATTTCCATCTTTTGAATATTGAACTCTCCATATATGAACACATTTTGTTGCTTCTATTAAAATTGAAATCATCCAATACCATACGACTGAAACAAAAACTATGAATAAAACCCAAATAATTATTTTTATCATAATTTTTTCCTCCTCCTTTAAAAATCATATCGGAATGTAAAATTTTGTGGCATAAATGATTTCTCATCTAATTTTTCACCATCTTTATCTAACAAAATAATTTTATCTATAAAATATCTATTCACTTTTATAGAATATAAATGTTTTATTTTTGTAAATAAAGGTTGTGAACCATCTGTAAAAGTTATCTTTATTATATCAGGAATTTTTTTATTTTTTATATTTATGGTGCCAAAAATTATTATATAATCATCCTTTTTCTTTTTTTTCATTTTATCTTTCCTCCAGTTTTCGTGGTATAGAATCAGCATCTATTAAATTTTTATAACTCATTTCATCATTTACTTCTATAACATCACCAACTTTAATATTTTCCCACCATTTATAATTACGAAATTCAGGACCTGTGCAAGTCCTGAATGATTTTCCTGTTTCTACATCTTTGAAAAAATAGTAAAAAAATGGTATATTACTCCTTTTACTATTTTGTTTTACAATTTTTATAACTCTCAATTTCATTATTCTCTCCTATCTTTTTGTTTTTCTCTATTTTTTTTCCATAATTTCACATAATAACAATCTTTGCACAACACACCAAACTCACAATGTAACAACTCATCAACAAACCTATCACAATAAGAACATTTTAAAAACAATTCCTCATTTTCAAAATATCCTTCTTTATTCAATTGAGAAATAACTTTTGTAAACAAAGATACATCTTGAGTTTTTTCATAGTTTTCTTTCATTTCTTTTATCCAATTTGCATACTCTATTGAAATGTTTTTTTTGCAGTTAGGACATATTTTATTTTCATCCAATGCTCTTGGTGTCCATTCAGTATTACACTTATTGCATCTTCTATATTCTGGAACTTTACCTTCCCATATTTTTATATTTGTTTTCATTTTCTTATTTTATCCTCCAATCTATCAAACTTGTAATTTTTGTCAGCATATAATACTATCATTCTGGATAATTCTGCGTGAAATTTCCTTATTGACGGGTTTGGTGCATATCCTTTTTCTATTCTATGTTTGATTTCATTGAAATAAATATCAATTAAATCAAGAAAGAAATTGTTTGTTTTTTCAATTGTTTTCTTTTCTTTTAGATACTTTTTAAAATCTTTTTTTAATAAGTTAAATTCAAATTTGAATTCACAAGTATATCCAGATTTAAAAAGATATTTAAACCACTCATCAAAATACTGCAGTAATTGACGGATTGCATCATTTATTTGTTTTTCGTTGTCGTCATTACCATTTTTTTTCTTGTTTTTTGAAATAGAAATAGAATTATCTGTGCATTTCCCAATTTCTGCGTTAGCAGAATATTGGGAACAATTTTCGTTAGAAAATTGAGATGATATATATATATATTCTTCTTTTATCTTATTATCTTTTAACATCATATTTTCATTTGAATTTTTAATAGAATTTTCAAAACCGACTTTACGACCTTGTAAAGTCGGACTTAACGAGTTCGTAAAGTCGGACTTTACGAACTGTAGGAATCGGATTTTACCACCACCTGACTTAATCTCATAATCTGCCTTAATAAGTCCTTTTTCTATTAAACTTGCTATATTGACACTTATAGTTTTTTCTGATAAATTAAACATTTTTGCTAATTGTTCATTTGAAAAATAAAATTTATCTCTGTTGTAATTTAACAAAAAAGTTAAAATTCTAATTTCAGTCCAATTTAAATCATTTCTTTTATAAATATTTTCTGGAATGACAAGATATTTTAGTTGAAATTGTGCTTCTAATTCTTTTTGCAAT
>Ga0308393_1000618_pt1 | contig 18198 bp, 16 predicted proteins | sample Hotspr2Sampleee2_FD_202364 | JGI IMG/M metagenome (GOLD analysis project Ga0308393, IMG submission 202364) | Hot spring phototrophic mat microbial communities from Mushroom Spring, Yellowstone National Park, Wyoming, United States - 20050630_ee2 ... | reverse complement strand
CGCGCCTGTGGAAAGACCCTCATGAATCCCGGAAGCTCATCCTTCAGGTCATCGAAAAGGCCGATTTTCTCAAGCTGACCCGGGAGGAACTCTCCTTCCTCACCGGATACCGGGATCTCCGAGAGGGGGTAAGAATGCTCCTCGACCGGGGTGCCGGGAATTGTGTGATCACCCTGGGGAAGGAGGGTGCTTTTTTCGCCAATCATCGCGGTGAGGGCTTTGTTCCTGCTTTTCCGGTTATCACCGTTGACCCTGTGGGGTGTGGAGATGCTTTCTGTGCCGGGTTTTTGAAAAAAGCCCTTTCCCGGAGCGTTGAGAAAGGCGGTGCGTTCCCTTCAGAACAGTTTTGCGAGATGGTCGTCTTTGCCTCTGCCTGTGGGGCGTTTGCCGCTCAAGGGTGGGGCGCTACCCCCAGCTTTCCCACCCTTACCGAGGTGGAGAATTTTTTACGGGAACATTTTTCCGCTCAAGCTTGAACCTATTCCACTATAATGACGGAATTGTGTGAACCGAACTCATTGGGTACTTTTTCGCTATCTGGGTTGGTGAACCACCGGTCATCCACCAGGTAACGATATTCGTACCTTCCTCGAGGAAGGGTGATGGTGATACTCCAGTAGCCCTTTTTGGTTTTTCTGAGAGGGTGCGTTGTGGGGTTCCACTCGTTGAAACTACCCGCTATGGAGACACTCTTTGCTTCTGGATAATCGAGCCGAAAGGTTACTCGTGGCATATGTGCCACCTCCTTGTTCTCGGGAAAAAGATGGTCCTTATTTCTGAACCACCTTTTTCCCGGACTGTTCAGATTTGGTTTTGAGAGCCAGAGGAAATGATGCATTCCCGGATGGCTTTTTTTACTTCCCCGGCAACGGACGGTAACATCTTACTCACCATCAGCTCCTCCGGTTGATTGGCCAGGATTTCCCGGAAAGCTTTCAGGTATGCTACTCTGAGGGCGGTGCTGTAATTAATTTTCCGTATCCCTCTTCGTCCCGCTTCCTGCAGTTCTTCGATGGGGGTGCTGCTTCCTCCGTGGAGAACGAGCGGTAGCCTGGTCTTTTCACGGATTTCTCGGATGCGCTCAAGCTGCAGTTTGGGAACCCGGTCGCCATAGAGACCATGACGGGTTCCTGCCGCCACCGCCAGAAGATCTACCGGAGCTTCTTTGACGAAAGCTTCGGCTTCCTCCGGAGAAGTGAAAAAATCTTCCTCATCACACTCCTGCTCCCAGGTTTCATCCCCTTCGAGTCCTCCCACTCTTCCTAGTTCTCCCTCCACTAGAACACCTACCGGATGGACAAGGTCGATAACTCTCCTCGTGAGGCGAACATTTTCGGCGAAGGGAAGACGCGACCCATCAATCATGACCGAAGAAAAGCCGTTCTGGATGGCAAGAAGTATTTCTTCCTCGGTATGGGCGTGATCGAGGTGCAGGGAAAAGGGAACGGAGAAACGCTCCGAGAGAGACCAGAGGGTCCCATAAAACATGCGAATATCCAGGGCCCTGTACTCCACCGGTGCCACCTGGATGATGACCGGAGAGCGAAGCTCCTCGGCTTCCTCTAAAACCCATAGGATAAACTCAGGGATGGGGATGTTAAAAGCTGGCAGGGCAAAATTTTTCTCTTCTGCGATATGCAAGACATATTTTGTGGTTACAAGGGGCATTTTCTTTGTTCGTCTCCTTTCTCTATCAAAAAGCTCTCTTCATTATAGCAGGTTTTCGGTCGATGCGTTTCCGTTTTTCCCGGTTGGTTCGTAATGGTGGTGATAGCGAGAAAATTTGGCGAGAGGGTCGAAGGTTATGGGCAATCTCCTTCGCGGATGATATAATAATTTTGGGAGCGAAAGGGCAAACTCTCCGAGAGGGGAGGGCGCAAAGCTACGGCCTAAAGCACCGGGTGTGCCATGGTGGCGGGTTGCCGAACTCCCCCTCTTTCGTTTCTCGAAAGGGGGTTTTTGCATGTTTCTTTCCCAGCTCCAAAGAAGCAGTGGAGAGATGTATCTTCCATTGGGAGAGCTGGCGTTAGCGCTTGTTTCTACCGCTGATTTGGTTGATCCGCGACTTTTCGATCACCATCTCCGGGTAGCGTATCTTGCCTATCAATTGGGGGATGCTCTGGGGTTTACCGAAGAAAGGAAGAGGAATCTTCTTTTCGCTGGCCTTTTTCACGACCTGGGAGCTTTCTCTCTCCGGGAACGGCTCGAGGCTCTGCAATTTGATTTTTCCTCCGGCCATACCCATGCTTTTGTTACTGCCAGTCTTCTGGCCAAGTTTCCGCTCTTCTCCGAGATGGCCTCCATTGTCCGTTTCCATCACCTTCTCTGGAATGATGGGGCGGGTAGCCGTTTTGGTGCGTTACCCGTGCCGTTTGAGAGTCACCTGGTTCATCTTGCCGATCGGGTAAGCATTCTATTTCGGGTCTCTTCTGACCCCCTTTGGGAAATGAAGAAGAAGGTAGTGCTTATCCGGGACTTTGTTCCCAGAGTTTTTGCTCCCACGGCGTTTGCTGCGCTGGAGGCGCTTCTTGACAAGGAGTACGTCTGGTTTGATTTTGCCTCTCCGCTTTTGCGAGAAATTCTGGCTGATATCCTGGCTCGCCAGAACGTCACTCTCACTTTGCAAGAGTCTCTGGCTTTCTGTAGATTTGCCGCTCATCTAGTTGATTTTCGCAGTCCTTTCACGGCTACGCATTCTGAGGGGGTAGCTGCGATTGCTTGCGCCGTTGGGCGTTTCATGGGTTTAGAGAAAATCGAGACGGATGCCCTCTGGGCTGCTGGTTTGCTCCACGATCTGGGGAAAATTGCTATTCCAGGTGAAATCCTGGAGAAGCCATCGGCCCTGAATAGGCGAGAACTTCACATCATGAGGCAACATCCGTATTTGACCTATCAGGTGCTCTCCAGGGTGCGAGATGTCAAACCGCTGGCCGAGATTGCTGCAAATCACCATGAGCGCCTGGATGGACGGGGGTACCCCTGGAGGAAGAATGCTTCACAACTGTGCCTTGCGTCGAGAATTGTAGCGGTAAGCGATGTGTTCACGGCTCTTTCTGAGGAACGTCCGTACCGTCCTCCGTTGACGTTCCCAAAGACCGTCCGTATCCTTCAGGATATGGTGCGTGCTGGGTCGCTGGACAAGGACGTGGTAGGATGCGTTTTGACCTATGGCGAAAAGCTCCTATCGACACTCCGTGTGGTACAGAAGAAGGTGAGTGCTGGTTACCGGGCGTTTCGAGAAAACGCCCATAAAGACGAACAATGCTCGACATATCAATGAGGAGGTGTTACCTGTCATGGCCATGATCTGGTCGGATAATTTTTCTGTAGGGGTATCGTCCATCGATGAACAGCATAAGGAGCTTTTTCACCGTACCAATCGTTTGCTGGAGGCCTGTCAGGAAGGCAGAGGAAAAGAGGTCGTCAAAGAAACCATCGATTTTTTGGGAGAATATGTCAGTTCCCATTTTTCACATGAGGAAGGATTGATGCAGAAATACCGGTATCCGGAATATGCGTCACACAAGGCACTGCACGAAGGATTTATCCGGAGTTTCAAAAAACTCCAGGAACAAGCCCAGGAAAACATCGGTCTTTCTCTGGTGACTCAGGTAAATAAAATTGTGGTGGACTGGTGGGTACATCATATTCTCAATATCGACAGAAAATTGGGGCAATTCCTTATCAACGCAATGAAGGCATGAGGATCAACCTGCATTTTCGGTAAAGAGTCGGAAGTCTCTGGCTCTTTACCGCTTTGAATCTGATGATTCCCTATTTCAAACCATCCGGCTTCCTGCTGTCTCGTGAACCTTCAGTAATGGAAAAAGGTTATCCCCCCTCATTCCGTGACACTTCAAACAGCCAGATTCTAAATCATTTCTATACCCTTTCTCGCTCGACCATATACTCTGTGTAACGTTTTATATGAGATGCTTTTTGAACGCTTCATTTTCTTTGTGGCTTACGCTCCCTTCTTACAGGGAAAGAGCAAACATCCTCAAAGGTTTCTTTGAGAAGCGAGTTTGGTAATTTTGGCGAAGTTTATGAAACCACCTCGGAAGGTATCATGGGGATGGATGAAGCTGAGCAATTACTTGAGTCTATTTTATGATTTCCTGAAGGAACTTTCCCATTGCCTGGTCCATCCGGAGGATGTGGTTTTGGAGCCATTCGACCAGGACCTTATTGACCTGAACCACAAGGTGTACCCCAGGTCCTTCCTGTTCGGCTTTTTTGCGGAAATCAAGAAAGGTTTTGACAAAGTCTTCGTGGATTTTCTTGTGCTCGGCCAAACCGGGGTAGTTGTACCGTTGCATATAACGTTCTTCGGTGGCGAAGTGCTCTACGGTGTATTTTCCTAAAAAATCAAAAATTTCCGGCAGAAGCGCTTTCCCGCCACCCTGGGAACAGGATGCCAAAAGACGGTTCACCTGGCGAAAGAGTTCTCGATGTTGACCGTCGATTTCGGCCACACCTACCGAAAAACGCTCAGACCATTCTAACATCGCTCATTCTCCTTTCTATGAAACGATCTTGCGCACTTGGTTGAAGGTAAGAGAATAAAAACCATTGCCACAAAGTCGGCATCAAGGCTATTTTTCCTTTTTTTCCAACACGTGGTTTAGAGCCTCCTGAAAGAGCGTGATAACGTGATGATCGGCCAGATGATAGAAGACCGAGCGTCCTTCTTTGCGGTAACGGACCAGATCCTTCATCCGCAAAATTCTGAGCTGATGAGACACTGACGAGGGAGTCATGGTCAGGAGTGCCGAGAGATCGCAGACGCAGAGTTCCTTTTCTCTGAGAGCATGCAGGATCCGGATGCGGTTGTAATCGGCCATGACTTTGAAGATTTCGGCCATTTCCCGGACGGTTTCTTCCTCGATTTGCTTTTGGGATAGAACGGCCACCACTTCCGGATGGGGAGCGAAGTCTTCACATCGGTCCGGCGATGGTGGGGATTTTTTCCGTTTCACAATTGATCCCTCCTCATGAGTCGTAAGGAATTCAGTATTGCCAGGGACATAATACCCACATCGGCGAAAACCGCTTCCCAGAGACTCACCATACCCAGAGTTGCAAATCCCAGGAAAAGCACCTTCGTCCCTATAGAAAAACCGATGTTCTGCCAGATTATTCTCATGGTCTTATGAGCTATTTCGATGGTCCTGGAGAGCGTGGAGAGTTCGTCGGTCATGAGGACGATGTCGGCGGTCTCGATGGCAACGTCGATCCCCCTTTTTCCCATGGCGATACCGAGATCGGCTGTAGCTAAGGCCGGAGCGTCGTTCATGCCGTCTCCCACGAAGGCAATTTTTTCTTGAGGTCTTTTCTCGTGCAAAAACTTTTTGAGGATTTCGACTTTCTCCTGGGGAAGAAGTTCGGCAAAGAAGGTTTCAATCCCCATTTCCCGAGCGACTTTTGCAACATGTTCTTTTTTATCCCCGCTGAGAAGATAGGTTTGTATGCCTTTTTTCTTGAGTAGAACTATAGTTTGCAAGGCATCATCTTTGATGGTATCCTCAAGGAGGATGTATCCCAGATATTCTCTGTTCTGAGCTAAATGGACTGTGGTCGAAGCATGAGTTTTCTGGCTATCAAGAGGCACTCCAAGTTCTTTCAAAAACTTCTCGTTTCCCAGGATAATTTCTACTCCGTTTGAAGTAGTAGCGATGATTCCTGCACCGGGTATTTCTCGGTAGTGGTTGAATTGGATCTCTGGAATTTCTTTCCCGGTAGAACTGATTGCTCGAGCTAAGGGGTGTTGGGAATAGGATGCAACAGCACTGGCGAGCTTGAGAAGATGGTCTTGAGAGGTACCATCGGAAACCTTCACAGCTTTAATCCTGAAGTTGCCCTGGGTGAGGGTTCCGGTCTTATCAAAAAAGATTTTTCCCAAATGAGTGAGGGCTTCAAGATGGGCACTGCCTTTCACCAGGACGCCCAGCCGGGCCGATTTTCCAATTCCTGCCAGGAAACCCAAAGGTATGGAAATAACCAGAGCACAGGGGCAGGAAATCATGAGGACGGTGAGTGCTCGATAGATTGAAGCGGGACCAAAATTCCCGGTTAAAAGAGGTGCAAAAAGCAGTGAACCGGCAAAAGTGATCACCATAGGGGTATAGTACCGGGCGAATCTGGTGATGAAACGCTCGGTAGGAGCTTTGTTCTGTAAAGCATTTTTCAGAAGCTGGGTGATGGTGTTGATGGTGGAGTGTTCGTAATCTCTCGTTGCCTGAAGGATGAGGTTTCCCTCCAGATTGACGGTCCCACTCCAGATTTCGTCTCCGGGTTTGCGAAAGAGGGGAAGAGACTCCCCGGTGAGGTTTGAGGTGTCAAGGTGTGAAGTGCCTTTGAGGACCACGCCATCTAAAAGGATTTTTTCTCCTGGACTCACGCGAAACGTATCGCCTACCTTAACTTCTTGGGGTCGAACTTCCACCCATTGGCCATCTCTCTCTATTTGAACCCTTTGGGTTTTGCCACTCAAGAGATGTTGCACAAAAAGTTTTGACCTTTCCAGGGCTCGTGCTTCCAAAAACTCACCCAAACTGTACAGCGCCATTACCGTGGTGGCTTCGGCAAATTCTTTGAGAGTTAGAGCTCCTGTAGTAGCGAGAATCATGAGAAAGTTTTCATCGAACAACCTACCCCTTTTCATGTTGCTGATAAACTTTCCAAAGGTACTCATACCACCGATTGCATATCCGGCAAGATAAAAGGTTATCGACGGAACGGGATATGGGAATGTGTGGGAGAGAATCATCCCTATAACCAGGAAAAGAAAGGGTGCAAAAACACGCGCGATTCCCCAGAAAGTGAGCGCAAATCTTTCTTGAGAACAGGCGCAGTTTTCCGTTTCCCCTGTGCACGAAGAGAAAGTCAAGGTTTCACCTCTATCGATGAATTTGTGAACAAGTATTCATAATTTTAATAATATCATAGAGCATTGCTAAAGTAAAGTTCTCTACCAGAAATTGGGTTATTCTCGCATTAGAAAGCGGGAGGAGAGGTTTCCATTCGCTTTCCTCCTCCCGCGGTTTTTTAGAATTCCAAAGTGATACTATGCTCTGTTTCTAGACTATTTGATTTGCCCCAGGAATTTACTTTTTCACCCTGGAGATTTTGACCACGATTGCCGACCCGTTTTCCTATAGCGGGGGCTTGAATGCGGGGATCGAAAACAACCTTCACGGTGAAAGTTCGTAGAGTACCTCTCCACTCTTGAGGAGAAGTGACGAAAACAGAAAATTTTCCCTCCATAACTTCACACCATCTCTGGAGCTTAAGAGAATCAGTGCCTTCTTCCGTGATAAATACAAGAAGTCTGGCACTATTGGGAAGGTCGGTGATGCCTCGTATCACTATCTTACCTTCCTTGGAGGTTACGCTGGTGATGTCGAGTTGAGAGTAAGTCTGAGATTTTCTGGTGGGACGGGACTGCTCGACCTTTTCTTTTCGGCAACAAAGGGGAAGAGCTTCTACCAGAAAAGCTACTCCTATGGACACGGCAGCGATCACGGTTAAACCCAAGACCCAAATAATAATTTCTGTTTCATTTTGGCATCTCCTGTTATTGGGTTACTTCGATGGTTCCCGACACCATTCCCATCCAGCAAGTAAACTTAAATTTACCCACACTGGAAGGAACAAATTCTTTAACGGTGGTCTTTCCGGGGGAGATTCTCAGTTCTCCTTCGAAAAGATCGGGAGCAATAATGGCGTTGGTACAACCGCTTATTCCCCGGTCTACGATCTCCCATCGTACCGGAATATTCGCCCGGACTTTGAAGTAGTTGGGGGTATAGCCGAAGACCGAAGCCTCCATGACTATGGTCTGTACCCTACCTGCGGTGGCTAACTCCTGATGGTCTGCGGCCGCGCTCTTGACCTGAAGATCGCTCAAACTCCGGTAACCCCAGACGTTCAGTTGGGTATTGAAATTAAACAGGGCAAAAAAGATCAGGAGTACTCCTGCTATTCGGAGAGACAATCGAGAAAGACGAGGATTTTGAAAAAGAATGGTGCTGGAAAGACCGATGGAAAAAAGTACAGGCATAGTTCCCAGGGCAAAAAGGCCCATCACAAGGCTTCCCCGTACCGGATTAGCGGATAGGAACGCTATGCTTTCCACCGTAACCGTAAACCCACAGGGTAAGAGAATGGTTGATGCTCCGAAGAGAAACGGCGTTATTCCGTGCTTTAGTCTGGTTTTGGGAGTGTTTTCAGTCGGCTTAGCTATGAAACGGGGTAATAGACTCGTTAGATTGGGTAATTTCCTGACGCCTACCATATTGAGTCCCGTAAGAAACACACCTGCAGAGACACCGATGACCACCAGGGAATAAAAAGTAGCGGAAAGACGCAGGTTTTCCCCTATTATACCCAGCACCACCCCAAGGACGGTGTATGCCAGAATCCTTCCTCCCTGAAAAAGCAGGTGAGGTGTCAAGCGGTTTTTGAGGTCATTCCTTGAGGCAAACTGAGAAGACCAGCTTTTTCCTAAGGCGATGATCAGGCTTCCTATCAAGGCAGCGCAGCTTGAAGTGCCTGCCAGAATTCCAAAGATGAGAAAGGCCCACCAGGAAGAGGTAAGGTCTAACCGAACTGACCTACCGAACCCCAACCTTTGCCAAACCCAGAAAAGGACGATGAGGCAAGATGCAACCCCGAAAGAGAGCCAGAGATCTTTCCGGCTTTTTTCCCGCGATTCCGGTACTTCTTCTACAAATTTGTAGTGTTCTTCCCGAAAGAGGGCGTTCAGTTCCTGAAGCGTAAGGGGGTTTTCCTTATAAATTACGGTGACCTTTCCCGTGAGTTGTGAGGCCTTTGCTGAGGCGATTTCCTTTAAGCTTTTCAACTTTCTCTCCATGAGTAGTTCACAGGCCGGGCAATACATACCCTCAACACAATAGGTCCGTTTTCTTTCTTGTTTCTGCATGGTTTTCCTCCTTCTTCAGAAGTAGGAAATAAATTTTTCTACAATCTTTTTGGAAAAGGAGATCTTTCCTTCTTTGGCAACGAGGTTTGTTTTGATGGGCAAGGGACTGCAGCCCTCCTGGATGGTGGCGACTTCTTCAATATAGTAAGGAGTATCGCAGACCCGACAGATAATGTGGTCCCCTTTTACGTAAAAACCGCTTTTTACTTGGAAACAGAATCGACAGGCATTAGCCAGAATATGGTAGGTGGAATCGTTGCGTACTATGAGAAAGTAAATCGGATTTTTCGGAGAGAGGAAGGTATGGAAAAAGCGTACCTTTGCATTTTGGAAAACTTCTACATCGATAGATATGATTCCCTTTATAGGGATAAGTTCCTGTCCCTTTTCGCCTCAAAACTTCTCACTACCCGGATTTGGGGAGTCAGCGTATAGTGGAGTGGAATTCACCAGGAGCAAAAGGCTTAGCAATCCAACGATGGCAGTAGCAATACATCATATTCTCATCGAACAAACCTCCTTCAGAACTTCTTGACGTAAAGTTCAAAGATAAGTATACTAAAATAATAAAATTAATTTTTTTAATCATAATAGGAATGGGATTGTCTGTCAAGCTGTTGTATCGCAAAGGGAGGTAAGAAAAAATGAAAAAAGACGTACAAATCAGGATAGAAGGTATGCACTGTCAAAGTTGTGCCAGATTGATTCGGGAAGAGCTCCGGGATATCCCTGGTGTTCATAGTGTGGAAGTTGATTTTGAAAAGAAAAAAGGAAACGTAATCTTTGACCCCCAGGTGGTTTCTTTGCAGAAACTCATCGATACCGTGGAACAGTTAGGTTACCGGGCTTTTGGGGAAGAGGAGGACGAAGAAGAGGGTGAGGTTTCCTCGGAAGAGGGTGTAATTCCCTCAGAGAACCAGGGCGTTTTTTCAAAGAAAGTTGCCCTCTCGGTTTCCGGCATGCATTGTACCGCCTGTGCGGTGCTCATCGAAAAAGCCCTCAAGAAGAGTCCTGGGGTTCGGGAAGCTCGGGTCAACTTCGCAGCCGAGAAGGCCCAAGTCATCTTTGATCCCCGCTTAACCGATGTGGATCGGCTGGTGGAAGTGGTTCGCCAGGTGGGGTATGATGCTTCGCTCGAGAAAGAACCGATGGAAGAGTCCCAGAAACAGGAGAAAGCCATCCGGTCTTTGAGAAGGCGTTTCCTCTGGAGTTTGCTTTTGAGCTTACCCCTGGCCTATTTCATGGTGCTCGATTTTTTCCCCCGATTTCCCGGGGGTACCGTCCTCCCTCCCTGGATGGGTTTACTCTCTTTGTTTCTGGCTACACCAATACAGTTTTTCTTTGGGACACCTTTTTACAAGGGAATGTGGTCGAACCTGCGCCTGCGTTCCTTCAACATGGATAGCTTAATCGCCATTGGCACTTCGGTGGCGTATTTCTATAGCCTAGGTAATTACCTTTCCTATGTCCTCCATTACGGCTCTCTTTCGGGAGTAGGGGGAACGAAGATTCCTCATCTCTATTTTGAAGTTTCGGCCTTTTTAATTACCTTTGTTCTTTTGGGAAAATGGTTGGAAGGAAAGACCAAAGGGAGAACCTCCGAAGCAGTGCGGAAACTTCTGGGTTTGCAGGCCAAAACTGCTCGAGTGCGGAGGGGGGGTTCCTTCGAAGATGTGCCCCTGGAGGCGGTTCGAGAAGGGAACGTCATTTTAGTCCGGCCGGGAGAAAAAATTCCGGTGGACGGAAAGGTAGTACGAGGCTATTCGGCGGTGGACGAGTCGCTTCTTACCGGGGAGAGCCTTCCGGTGGAAAAAAAGCCTGGTGATGTGGTCGTCGGTGCCACCATCAACAAAACCGGGAGTTTTGAGTTTGTAGCTACCCGGGTGGGTAAAGATACGGTTCTGGCCCGTATCGCTCAACTGGTAGCCGAGACACAGAACTCTAAAGCCCCTATTCAGGACCTGGCAGACCGGATTGCTGCCGTGTTTGTTCCGGTGGTTCTCTCGGTGGCCCTCCTGACATTTCTGGTCTGGTATTTTCTTCTGGGTGCTTCGCTATCTTTTGCGCTTCTCAGCATGGTTTCGGTGATCGTGATTGCCTGCCCCTGTGCTCTGGGTCTTGCTACCCCCACGGCCCTCATGGTGGGGACCGGGAAGGGGGCTGAGTACGGAGTGCTCATTAAAGGTGGAGAGGTTTTGGAAAAGGTGAAGGACATCGGCCTTGTGGTGTTCGATAAGACCGGGACCCTCACCCAGGGTAAGCCCCGGGTAACTGAGGTAGTGGGGGTCAAGCGTTCGGAAAAAGAAATCTTACGCATCGCAGCTACTCTGGAAAAATCTTCTGAACACCCCCTGGCGGAAGCTATTCTTGAGAGAGCTAAAGGTGAAGGGATTGCTCTTGGCGAGGTGGAAGATTTCCAGGCTTTCCCCGGAAGGGGGATTAGAGGAAGAATTGGTCAGGAGGAATACTATCTGGGGAATGTACCCTTCGTTACCGAAACCCTGGGAGGGAAGTTTCAGGAAGAGATGGTCCAAAAATTTGAGGAAGAGGGTAAAACCGTGGTACTTGTGGCCACCTCTCGGGAGGTTCTGGGTTTCCTTGCGGTTGCCGATACGCTCAAAGCCGGTGCCAGAGAAGCAGTCCGGAGGCTCAGGGGCATGGGTCTTGAGGTGTATATGATCACCGGGGACAACCAGAGGGTTGCTCAGGCAATTGCTCGGGAAGTGGGTATCGAGAGGGAGAAGGTGATTGCCGGGGTTCTCCCTGAGGAGAAGGCCGGTGAAGTGCAAAAAATTCAAGCAAGTGGCCGAAAAGTAGCTTTTGTGGGGGACGGGGTGAACGATGCGCCGGCTCTGGCGCAAGCAGATCTCGGCATTGCTGTAGGGCAGGGGGCTGATGTGGCTCTGGAAACCGGTGACATTGTTCTGGCCAAAGGTGATCCGCAGGATGTGGTGACCGCCCTGGAACTTTCCCGGAAAACCATGGGAAAGATCCGGCAAAATCTCTTTTTCGCCCTTTTTTATAACCTTTTGGGAATCCCCATTGCTGCTCGGGTTTTCTCTGGTCTTGGCCTTTCCTTGAAGCCGGAGTTAGCAGGCTTAACGATGGCTCTGAGTTCTGTCTCGGTGGTCACTAATTCTTTGCTTCTGCGAAGTTTCCGTCCGGGGAAACGAGACATCCTATCTCATTTTGCCCCAATCTTTATGGTGGCCCTTTTTGTGTTCCTCTTCGTTAGCTTTGCCAGGTTCAGCGTCACCATGGAAAACATGATCCCTCCTTCGGCACTCCACAATGTGCAGAGTATCACCCCCTATCTTATGGAGGGGGTTTCGAAAGTGGCTCTCTCCAAGGAAGGTCCGAAACTTTTCCTGGGGGTGAATAACCTCGCGCACCCCCTTCTCCGGACAAAAGAGGGAAGAATGGCTCTTGGTCCTCAAGAAATGGTCCTGGGATTTGAGGAAGCCCAGATGATGAGAAGAGAGAGGCTTTTTCGAAAAGCTGGAGACGTCATTGAGAATTTCTTTGGTCTATCTACCATAAAGGTGGCAGGCATTCTGGAGGCTACCGGTACTATCCTTGACCATTATCACTTTGTGAGCCCGACGGTTCTGGGTGCACTGCGCACCCAGGCGGATTTGAAAGTGCTTTCCGGCCAGGGACTTCCCAAATTTTTCTATCTGGTTCGAGAAGGAAATCTCCCGCAGGAATTTACCCATTTGGTTACCATCCAAGCGTTCGAAGAGCCGGTAATGGTGAACGGTAAAAGTTACTGGCCCCTCTATCTCGGAGCTCTCGAAGCGGCTATGATGAAACGGGAGGGGATTTTTCGAAAAAATGGGGACACGTTGGAAAACTTTTTTGGAAGACCGGTTATGGTGGCCGGGATTTTCCCTTTGACCGGGACAGTGTTCGACCACTTCCGTTTTGTGAGCGATAAGTTCTTTGAAGAATAGGGGTGTTTATGCTGGTCTCCGGGCTCAAACGGCTCCTCTCTTTTCCGATGTACCGTGCCGTTTTGCGAAATATTCTTGGGGTTGATTGAAACTCGCCGGTTTCCGTATCCTGCACCGGAGAGTCAGAGATGGAAGGATTTTTGAGGAAAAAGTTCTTTTCCGTTGCTTCGGCGTTTCATCGTAGAGTTTTCTCCGCCACTTCGACCACCCAGAAAATCCCTATCGTTTTGCCTTGTTGCGATGATATCCTACCGGGTATAATGGAGAAAACGAAAGGAGTGGTGAGGGTGTTTCCCTTTCTTGCCGTTTCGACCAATACGTATCACGGCTTTTCTTTATCCGATGCTCTTTCGGGAATCGCCGGAGCAGGTTTTCATTTCGTGGAGCTCGCTTGTGTCAAAGGCTGGACCAATCATTTTGACCTGGAGGGATATTCTCAGGAGGAACTGCGTGATCTCAAGAAAATGCTCGATGGGTTAGGTCTTCAGGTGATCAGCTTGAGCGCTCATTCTGACCTTGCTTCTCCGGAAGGGGTCCGGTATCTTGAGAAGGCCCTTCGTTTTGCTCCGGTGGTGGGAGCTCGGGTCGTCAATACCGGTACGGTGGAAAGTGAAAGGGATGTGGAAATCCTCCGGCGTCACCTGGAGATGCTTGTTCGAACCGCCGAGGAAGTGGGAGTACAGATCGGGCTTGAGATTCACGGGGATTTCTTTCGAAGCGGCCGGGTAGCTCTGGAGTTTATCCGGGACTTTCGCTCTCCCTTCATCGGGATTAATTACGATACCGGAAACGCCATTTTTTATGGGGATACTCGTCCGGAGGAGGATATCACCTTCTGTTTCCCCTGGATTGTCCACATGCACCTCAAGGATAAGCGGGGAGGGTACAAGGTGTGGAATTTCCCGGCTCTGGGAAAGGGAGAGATCGATTTTCGCAAAATCCTGGGGCTTCTGCCTGAAGAAAAGCGCTCCATTCCCCTGAGCGTGGAAATTGAATTTGAGGGAAAATTCGACCATCCTAAGGAATTTGTGGATGAGGCGGTACGGGAATCGTTTGTGTATCTCCTGAAACTCCAGGAATCTTTTGAGAATCCTTGACGAATTGGGAAAAGCGACTAAGATAAAACAATTGGGGAGGTGATAACGGAGTCAAAAGTTCTGGTGGTGGTTTTCTCTATTCTGATGGTATACAGAAAGGGAGGAATGTGGAATGGGAAAGCGAGGAAAAATTCTGGTTGCGGTACTTCTTATTACGGTGATGTTTCTGAGTGTGTGGGGAGGGTTCAGTTTTGCTCAGGAAGGAAAGAAACTGGTATTCGGCTACATTGCTTATAGCCGTAAAGATGTGTGGAATAACTACTCCATACTGGCCTTTGAGTATGCGGCCAGGCAAAAAGGCATTGAAACCATCGTTCTTGATCCGGAAGGGAACCTGGAAAAAGCCGTAGCGGCGATGGAAGACCTGATCGCCAAAAAGGTTGACGGTATTTCGGTGTTTACCATGACTCCAGAGCTCGATGTCACGCTCTACGAGATGGCCAAAAAAGCCGGTATCCCCATTACCTTTGAGAACTCACTTCCTGCCGATACTTCTCTGGATTATATCTCCTGTGTGGCCTGCCAGTATGACGATATCGGTTATGCAGCCGGGAAGTTTATTAGCGAAAAGTATCCGGGGAGCAAGCTCTTTTACGTTATGGGCGCTCCCGGTATGGGAATCACCGAGCTCTATGAACAGGGTCTCCATAAGGCGCTTGAAGAGTATGGGACCGTGGAGCTTGTGGGAACTCAGCCCACCGACTGGGGTGCCGAAAAAGCCATGAACGTTACCCAGAACGCCATTCAGTCAGGACTCCAGTTCGACGTCATCTTTGCTAACAATGAGCAGATGGCCACCGGGGTCATCAACGCGCTCAAGGATGCCGGGCTCTTTGGGAAGGTGAAAATCGTGGCCACCGGAGGAGGTCCCCACGGCCTGGAGATGATTGCCAAAGGGGAAATCGATGCCACCATGAGCGCGCCGGTCTCTCTGCAGGGGCTTCTGACCTTTAAGAATCTCTATCAGTATGTGGTCAAAGGGGTAAAACGGGAGAAGTTCATCCCGCTTCCCATTATCCCCATTACCAAAGAAAACCTTGCCGAGGCTATTCCCTGGGAAGTGACCGACGAGACTTATGAGCGTGCGGTAGCGTATATCGGTGGTCTTGATTGACAAAAACGCCCCCGGTGTGCTGCCGGGGGTAGAGGAGGCCATCAAGATTGCAAGCAGTCGTTGAGGCGCGACATATCGTCAAGAGTTTCCCCGGGGTTCAGGCTTTGAAGGGAATTTCTTTTGATCTCTATCCGGGAGAAATTCATGGTCTGGTGGGAGAAAACGGGGCCGGAAAATCCACCTTTATTAAAATTCTCTCCGGATTTTTGAGGCCCGATGGTGGAGAGATTGCTGTCCATGGTCAGAAATTCCACTTTCTGACACCACACCTGGCGCAGTCCCTAGGCATCCAGACCATCTACCAGGAAAACATCCTGGTACCGCAAATCAGTGTGGCGGAGAACGTTTTTGCTGGAAGAGAAATCGTTTCCGCCCTGGGGATTGTGAACCACCGGGAAACTATTGCCCGGGCCCGGCGAATCATTGACTCCCTGGGGGTGAGCTTGCCGGTTGAAGAGCGGGTGGAAAACCTGAGTGTGGCCGAGCAACAACTGGTCAAAATTGCTCGGGCCATAGCCTTTGAGCCCAGGGTTCTCATTCTCGATGAGCCCACCGCCATGTTCAACGTGAACGAAACCAGGATGGTGCTTGACCTGGTGAAAAATCTGGCCCAGAGGGGAATCGGCATCATCTATATCTCTCACCGTCTGGAAGAAGTCCTGGAAGTAGCTTCTCGGATTACAGTCCTGCGGGATGGATATCGGGTAGCCTGCCACAACCATGTTAGAGAAAGGGTGGATCTTGCCACCCTTACCCGGGAGATGGCCGGAAGAAGTGTCAATGTTTTCCAGAGAGAAAAAGGAGCCATTTTGGGTGAAGTGGTGCTCGCGGTGAAGGAATTGCGGTACGCTCCTTCTTCGCCTCCGGTTTCCTTTTCTCTTCGCCGGGGGGAGATTCTGGGAATTGCGGGCCTGGTGGGTTCGGGAAGAACCGAAATCTTTAAGACCCTTTTTGGGTTTGGGAGAAGCTACGGTGGGGAAATCTGGATTCAGGGCCGGCAAGTGACCATCCGTTCTCCGCAGGATGCCATCCGTTACGGGCTTGGCTATCTCACCGAAGACCGGCAACGGACCGGGCTGGCACTGGGATTGAGCGTCACCAAAAATGCTACCATTCCCTCACTTGGAGACCATTTCGGTGGATTCCTTATACCCCTTGAAAAGGAGCGGCGGCTGGTTGAGGAATACGTGAAAAGCCTCGATGTCAGAACCCCTTCTCTTGAGCAGGAAGTCCGCTTTTTGAGTGGGGGAAACCAGCAGAAGGTAATCCTGGCCCGGTGGCTTTTGAAGAATTCTCAGATCATCATCTTTGATGAGCCTACCATCGGTATCGATGTCAACGCCAAAAGCGAAATCCATCGTCTGATTGCTCGTTTAGCGCAAGAGGGAAAGTCCATTATTCTGATTTCCTCGGAAAATCCGGAACTCATCGCCCTCTGTGATCGGGTTCTGGTGGTTCGCCATGGACAAATAGTCCGGGAGTTGACCGGGGATGAGATCAACGAAGAAAACATCATTTCCTGTGCCTTTGGGGTGACTGCCGGTGAAAGATTATAGTGATTTCCGAAGTGAGAATGGCGCTATAGAAAGTGTTACACCTTCCGGGAAGAGGGTTTCTCTCTTCCGTAATCAGACCTTCTTTCTGGTTATGGTCATCGTGGTTCTTTCGGCTCTGTTTGGGTTTTTGAACCCCCGGTTTTTGAGTCAGGGGAACCTTCTGGCCGTATTCCAGCAAATCGCGGTGCTGGGTATTGCCACCATGTCCATGACCCTCCTCCTTATTTCCGGGGGTATCGACCTCTCCATCGGTTCGATGATCGGTTTGAGTGGAGTGGTGATTTGTAAGATGGTGATGGGTGGCGTACCGGCTTTCTGGGCGGTGCTCACCGGCTTTGTGCTTCCCATCGGGTGTGGGTTTTTAAACGGCGTGATCGTGAGTAAAAGCAAGTGCATTCCTTTAATCGTCACGCTGGGAATGAATTACGTTTACTATGGTTTGGCGCTGGTCATTTCAGGTGGACTTTTCCTTTCCCTCAAGGGGCATTTCACCTTTCTGGGAAGAGGACGGCTCGTTGGAATTCCGGTATCGGTGGTGGTCCTTTTCCTGGTGGTCCTGGCGGTCCACTTCTTGCTCCGCAACACCAAGTTCGGACGAAGGCTGGTGGTAATGGGAGGCAACGAACAGGTCGCTTTCCTCTCGGGTATCAACGTGGACCGACTCAAAATCGCCAATTACACTTTAAGTGGAGTGCTCGTGGGCCTGGCTTCTCTGGTACTCATCTCCCGTCTGGGAAATATCCTGGCTAACGCCGGAGAAGGCTATGAATTAAGGGCTTTGGCTTCGGCGATCATCGGGGGGGTTACCTTTGAGGGAGGCCGGGGTTCCGTCCTGGGAGCCTTTCTCGGGGTGGTACTCCTTGGAATTGTCCAGAACGGCCTCAATATCCTCAACGTTTCTTCCTACTTTCAGACTTTCACCATCGGCCTCATCATCGTGGTGGCGGTGGTGGTGAGTAATTTAGAAAAAATACGGCGATAACGGTTATTTCTCCTGGTCCTGGCCGATAAAATTCCGTTGCCAGGAGTGCCAAAAGACTCATTGTCTCGCTTTGAACGCGCCCATCGAAGCCGCTCGAGCCGGAGAAGCAGGAAGAGGCTTTGCGGTAGTAGCCGAAGAGGTGCGCAAACTCGCCGAAAGCTCCGCGCAGGCTGCGCAACAAATCGCAGCGCTCATCGGGGAAATCCGTCAGGATACTCAGGGGGCGGTAGGAAAAGTCAAACAGGCCGAGGAAAGGGTGGGTAAAGGGGTATCTCAAGCGCAAGAGGTGGCTCAGAATCTTCAGAACATCCTGCAGGCTATCCAGGAAGTGGTTACGAGAATCAATAATGTCCACCATTTCTTTGAAAAAGCTGCCCAGAATCAGGAACGTATTGCTCAGTCTACCGAGGAAGTGACGGTTCTTTCCGAAGATAACGCCAGACTACTCGGTAGTGTACTCTATTTTTGTGTCACGTTTGGGAAGCAATAAAACCTCCTGACAGGTACAATTGGTAAAACAAAAGGAGAATACCAATCATCCTATCAGGAGGT
>Ga0308393_1000603_pt1 | contig 18447 bp, 13 predicted proteins | sample Hotspr2Sampleee2_FD_202364 | JGI IMG/M metagenome (GOLD analysis project Ga0308393, IMG submission 202364) | Hot spring phototrophic mat microbial communities from Mushroom Spring, Yellowstone National Park, Wyoming, United States - 20050630_ee2 ... | reverse complement strand
CGGGGCGCCCAGCCCTGGGGGGGGCCCGCCGCCTCAGCACAGGGCCGCCGCCCGCCTTCGGCGGGCGGCGGCCCCACAAAATACCACCGACTCCCATTCAGAAACTCTTATTAGGGTTTAGGGCTAAGGGGGAGCCATTGGATTTGTTGTCGTTTGGCGTCTATGTAGAATAGGTAGGGTTGGCTATTCCAGAGGAGGAGTTGGGCTTCGGTGGGGGATGGGGGGAGGGGATAGGGTTTGAGGGTTTGGCCGGGGGTTCCATGGTAGAGGACCCAGCCGGTGGGCATGTGGAGGAGGAGCCAGAGGGTTTCTCCGGTGGTCAGGGTTTGCCAGCGAGTGCGTTCGGGCAGGGGGCTTAGCAGGGTACCGGCGGCTTCTCTTTGGCCGGTTTTAGCGTCGTACAATGCATACCCCAACTCCCAGGCGCCAGGGCGCGGACTGCCTAAGGCCGTAAGGAGGATTTGCCCCTTTTTCCACCAGGTTATCTGAGGGTAGAGGGCATGTGGATAAGGGAGGGATTTTTCCACAGCCCAAAGGATTTTGCCTTCTTGGGATATGGAGAGGAGAGGGATAGCCTGTTCGTAGGGGCCCGGGGCCTCCTCGCAGAAAGCGACATAGAGGGTGCCGTCGGGTGCAAAGAGGTTAGCGGGGAAGCGCTGGGGCTTATAGGTCGGACGCAAAGGCTGAGGATTAGCAGGCCTGCCTAAAGGCCCCAACCCGTAAAAAACTTGATACACTTCCGGCGTGGCCTCGCTCCAAAGATGGTGAACCCGCTGGGTATCCAAGACAAAGTAAAATGCGTTACTCTGAAAAGTAGGCGTAGTGCGCCATCCCACCTCCGGAAAGAGAGGTGTCAAGCGCCGATAATACAAGTCAAACCCGGTCTCCTCCAGGCTGCGGCTATCGGTCCAAGTAGCATACAAGCCCCCCCGATACCTAAGCCACCGCGCATCGCTCTGCACCCGATCAGCAATACAAACCGGAATAGGCCCCTCCCGAAAAACCCTCTCCCCAGAAGCTAAAAAACCCTGCGCAAATAAATCATCCTCCACGTCGGATTCATGAAGCTGCCATAAAATCCAGATCGTATCACCCGTGGCTATAATATCTGAAACTCGTTCCTCACCCTGCTCCTGAAGCCCCAAAGGAAGGCCATCCACCGACCACAAGGGCCGCCCCTCCGCCGAAAGACATTGCAAATAAACCTGCGGCTTCTGAGTAAAATCCCGATTATCCTGCCAAGCTACGAGTAGTTTTTCCCCCCAAGCCTGAATCCATAACCGCCGTAAAGTCGCCTGCGCATGATTGGCGCCTTTGAGCTCCAGCTTCTTGTGAATAGTTCCGTCTGTTTTTACGTAGTACAAACAGGGGTGCGTGCCTTGCAAAGGAAGGTCTTCTAAAAACGCCACCCAAAAGTACTGAAAATCTTGAGGGTAAGCAATCAAATGTCGCTGAGCCTGCGGATTGGAGACCAAGGGGCGCCCCCCAAACTCCCACAAACGCTCCCCATTAGCCGAAATGCGCTGGTAGTAAATATCTGGCTGTAGGTGGCGAAAGTCTTCCCATACCACCACCGACTCGTTTTGAAAGTAATCTAAGATGAGATGGGGATTATGCTGGGGGCCTGGGAGTACGACCAGGGGGGCTCCTTCGGCCCTGAGAAGCCGTTTCCCCGAGCTAATCTCCACTCGCTGATAGTAGATGTCCCAGTCCTGATCTCGGTTATCTTCCCAGACTATGAGCAGTTCGGTACCTCGCTTATAGAGGCGCGGATTTTGCTGGTCGCCGCTTTCTAAGCAGAGGGGAACTTCATAGACTTTTTGGGCGTGGCGGTTATAGCGGACGAGGTAGAGGTCTTTGCCGGCACTTTGGAGGTGCGAACTTTCGTAGATACCGAAAAATCCCCCGTAACCGTCATCCGTGAAGGTGGCGTTGTGGATGGTGTGGGGGAGGGTAGAGAGGGGATAGGTGCTGGTGAGCGGTTGGCCTTCCCAGCTAAAGCGCTGGGCCATGAGGGTCCAGTTTTTGCCTGGAAAGGTTTCCCAGATCAGCCAGAAGCCGTCGTTTCCGCTGCTCATCCCTCGAAGGTGCCGTTTAGGATGGGCAGTCGTATCTACTCGGAGGGAAAAGCGCCGTTCGCCGCTTGTCGTGTAGCCATGGAGCGTGATTTCTCGCTCCGTAAGAAGGGCCATAATGAAGGTTTGTCCGGGGGTAGCCCACACGCGAAGTTCCCCTGTCTGAGCAGCTATGGAAAGGTCATTTTTCCAGATGAAGCGGTTATCCCCAGAAAGGCAGAATAGTGTAAGCCGCCCCTGTCGCAAATAGCTTCCATAAAACCGATTATCACTACTGACAAAGCCATCCCAAGTAAGCACAGGAAGGGTGTCCCCCGCGGAAATATTCCAGCCGCTTTGGGAGGTATAAGTTTTTCCACTGCTATCCACATGATGCAAGTACAGGTGCACCTGGCCCTGGCGCTGAGCTCGGTAACCAACCCAAGCGTCCTGAGCATAACCAGGAAAAAGTTTGAGCTCCTGAGCTACCTGGGTGCCCGAAGGGAAAATAGGCCCTATCTGCATCCACACTAAGAGAGTGAGCATACCCACAAAAAAGGGAAGATTCAGCCCATTTCGCTTACCTTTGCGCCATGCGAGCGCACCTGAAAATAGGCCTGTGGATAGCCTTTAGCTCAGCCTTCCTTACAATCGCTGGCTGCTGTCGGGGCCGAGGCACTAACTGTCTCTATGATAAACCCTGTGGCAGAGTCGTCGTAGGTGTCACCTGGACTCCAGTGGAAGATTGGTCATATGGTTTCACCATACAAGCCAAAGGCTCCCATGCCTCCGCCACCAAAGCCTTAGCTCTCATTGATGAGAACGGTGCAGATGGTTTCATCGTCTTGGGGGATGGAACTCTGCGCGCCTACAAATCTGCCTACTTCTATGCCCCCATCCAGGTTAAGGAAATTTACACTGAAAGCGGCGCCAAATGGCCCGACTATGTCTTTGAACCCTCCTACAAACTCCGAAACCTCTCAGAATTAGAAACCTTCATCCGCCAAAATAAACACCTCCCAGGCCTGCCTTCTCAATCAGAAATAAGCCATCAAGGCATCCCCCTCGTCTCCACTCAAAAAGCCCTCGTAGAAAAAGTAGAAGAGCTCACCCTCTACATCATCGCCCTCCAAAAGCAGATTGACTCCCTCAAAGCCTGCCTCCAAACCCAAACCGCCCACCCCCCAAAGAAGAACTTGGAATAAATGGAACTTCGCTACCTTTGCCTCGTGTTTTCACATTCAAATGAAATCAGCTATGAACTGGCTTAAACCCATCCTTGGAGCGGTGCTGCTGGGCACGCTTTGGGCTCAAGACGGCAAAGTCCTCTTTCAGGCGAACTGCGCCTCCTGCCATGCCGTAAATAAGCGCGTCGTGGGACCCGCCCTCAAAGGCGTCCACGAACGCTGGGGAAATGACGAAGCCGAAATCATCAAGTTTATCCAGAATTCCCAGGCCTACATCAATGGAAACTTCAAAAACTCCGCCTACGCTAAAAAACTCTATGAAGAATACAACCGAGCCGTCATGACGGCCTTTACAGGCCTCAGTGAAGCTGAGATCAAGTCCATCTTAGACTACATCAAGGCGGAAACAGAAGCCTTAGCCAAAGCCGAAGCGGCTCCAGCCGCCGCCTCAGGCGGAAGCACCCCAGCAGCTGGAGAAGGTACGGGAACTGCCTCCCCTATCTTATGGGTGTTAGCCCTTGCCCTCGCAGCCATATCCCTCGCCCTCCTCATCACCGTGGCTGCCCTCTCTAAAGTCCTTCAACCCCAAGAAGCTGAAAGCATCAGCCGAATCAGCCGACCTTCCCTTTGGGAAAGACTACAGCCCGTCCTCCGCTCCAAGCGCTTCATAGCCCTGGTCGTCCTAATAGGCTTCGTATGGTGGGTAAGCGCCACCACCGTCAAAGCCCGATCCGTCGGCCTACATAAAGGCTATCAACCCGTCCAGCCCATCGCCTTCTCCCATAAGCTCCACGCCGGCCAGTACAAAATCGCTTGTCAGTACTGCCACATCGGCGTCGAAAAAGGTAAATCCGCCACCATCCCCTCCACCAACATCTGCATGAACTGCCACAACTACATCCAAGAGGGCTCTCGCTACGGCACCAAAGAAATCAGCAAAATCATAGAATCCTGGGAAACAGGCAAACCCATAGAATGGGTCCGTATCCATAATCTCCCCGACCTCGTCTACTTCAACCATGCCCAACACGTCAAAGTCGGCGGTATCGCCTGCCAAACCTGCCACGGCCCCGTAGAAGAAATGGAAGAAGTCTATCAATATAGCGACCTTAGCATGGGCTGGTGTATCAACTGCCACCGCCAAACTAAAGTAGACCTTACGACCAATCCCTATTACGAGCGCCTTCACCAAGCGCTCAAAGAAAAAACCGTCACCGTTGAGCAAATTGGCGGCTTAGAATGCTCCAAATGTCATTACTGATATGAAGCCTTTTGACAAAGACATCCCAGTAGAAGACCTCGCCAATGGCGATTTTTCCACTACCCGCCGAGACTTCCTCAAACTTTGCGGCATCTCTATTAGTGCTGCTGTCCTCGCCGCCTGCGAAAAAACCCCCGTCAAATACGCCCTTCCTTATGTCAAAAAACCCGCTGAACACATCCCCACTATCCCGGACTACTATGCTACGAGCTTTTTTGACGGACAAATTTTCCAGTCTATCCTTGCCAAAGTCCGGGATGGCCGCCCCATCAAGATAGAAGGCAATCCCTCCTATCCTCTCACCGAAGGGGGTACTCATGTGCGCGGTCAAGCCGCTATCCTTACACTTTATGACCACACCCGCCTTCAAAAACCCCTCATAAATGGGCAGGCTGCTGACTGGGTCGCCTTAGGAACCCCCCTCATGGAAGAGCTCAAAAAGCAGTCGGGCCTCATCTACCTGCTTACCCCTCCTATTCTCAGCCCGAGCCTCCGAGCTCTCATCCAAGACTGGCTCAAAGCCCTCCCTAATGCCCGCCACATCGTTTACGAGGCCAACCCCTACGATGGTATCCGCACAGCTCACGAGCAAATCTTCGGAAAGGCCGCCCTTCCTACATACCGCTTTGAAAAAGCTCAGGTCATCGTTAGCTTTGGTGCGGACTTTTTAGGCACTTGGGGCGACCCTACCACCTACGCCCGCGGCTGGTCTAAAAATCGCATCCTCTATGGCGGCCGCAAAGACATGTCCCTCCATATTCAGTTTGAAGCTGTACCCACCATCACCGGTTATAGCGCCGATAAACGCATCCCCATTGAAGCCACCGACCTCCCAAAGGCCGTCCTTAGCTTGTACAATCGCATAGCCGAAAAGGCAGGCGCCCCCATAGTCGGCGAAGGCGCTAACTGGGATACCCCCGACAATGCCATCGCTTATACTGCCGAAAAGCTTTGGGAAGCCCGCAGCAAAAGCCTCGTCGTCAGCGGCTCCCACCTGCCCGCCATCCAAGCCCTCGTTGCCGGCATAAACCTCCTACTGGATAACTACGGCCAAACCCTCTTCATAACCCCCAGCTGCTACCTCCGTCAAGCCCGAGAAAAAGACTTCCTAACCTTCCTCTCTGACTTAGAAGAGGGCCGTGTAGGAGCCGTCCTCTTCCATCAGGTCAATCCTCTCTATGATGCTCCAGAAGCCGACCGCCTTCAAGCCGCCCTCGCCAAAGTTCCCCTCACCATCGCCATCCATACCCACCTCCACGAAACCGCCTCCGCCTGTAAGTATGTCTTAGCGGAAAGCCACTTCTTAGAAAGCTGGGGCGATGCTGAGCCCTATGAAGGCCTCTACACCCTCCAGCAGCCTACTATTCACCCCATCTTCTCTACCAAGTCCTTTGCTGAAATCCTTCTCTCCTGGATCGGCCGCTCAGAATCGCATTACGACTACCTCAAAGCCTTCTGGCAAAAAGAAATCTTCCCCCAATACGCCGCTTATAGAAAGGCCGTCGATTCTGGAAAGGCTACCCCCTTCTGGCCCGAACCAAAGGCCCTCCCCACAGACGACCCCGAAACCTTCTGGATACGAGCTCTGGAAGAAGGCGTCCTACTTACAACGACTGCCCCTGCTACCCAGCCTAAGGCCAACTGGAAACCTACCGAATGGCTCAGCCAGCTACCGCAAATGCCCACCGATGGCCTCACACTTTACCTCTATGAAAAGGTCACGATTGGGGACGGTACTCAGGCAGGCAACCCCTGGCTCCAAGAAACCCCAGACCCCCTCTCCCGAGTAAGCTGGGATAACTACTTCGTCGTTTCGCCTCTCCTGGCCCGAGAAATGGGCCTCCAAAATGGGGATATGGCCAAACTCTCCCTGGGAGAAAAAACGCTCACGCTTCCCGTTTATATCCTCCCTGGCACGGCGCCTAAAACTATCGGTGTAGCTCTCGGTTATGGTCGTACGAAAGGCGGACGAGCCGCCGTCGGCGTCGGACAAAATGCCTATCCGCTCTTCGGAAGGGTAGGGGAGTACCGCTGCTCCATTCAGAGCGGCGCCTCCCTCACTAAAACCGGCGAAACCTATAAGCTCGCCCGCATCCAAGAATGGGAAACTTATAGTGGCCGAGAATACATCCGAGAAACCTCCCTCTCCGCTTATCGTGAGGACCCTAAGGCCGGCAACCACGAAGAACCCCACCTCATCTCCCTCTGGTGGAAAGAACACCCCATGCCAGGCCACCGCTGGGGCATGGCCATAGACCTCAATACCTGTATCGGCTGTGCCAGCTGCGTAGTGGCCTGTATCGCAGAAAATAACATTGCGGTCGTTGGCCCCGATGAAATCCGCCGAGGCCGCGACATGCACTGGATCCGCATAGACCGCTACTTTACTTCTACGGCCGGCCATACCGGAAAACCCGAGGAGTTTCCCGCCAAGTCCGCCGAAGACTTTCCCCGGGCCTTCTTCATGCCTATGCTCTGTCAGCACTGCGACCACGCCCCCTGCGAAACCGTATGCCCCGTCCTCGCCATCGCCCACAGCTCCGAAGGTATCAACCAGCAAGTCTACAACCGCTGCGTAGGTACCCGCTATTGCGCCAATAACTGCCCCTACAAAGTCCGTCGCTTCAACTGGTTTGACTATACCAACGCTGAAAAATGGGTCTTCAACCCCGTGGATGAACTGGGCCGGATGGTGCTCAACCCCGATGTTACCGTGCGCGCCCGGGGCGTAATGGAAAAGTGTAGCTTCTGCGTGCAACGTATCCAAGCCGCCAAACTGGAAGCCAAAAAAGCAGGTCAGCCCCTCCAAGACGGCGCCGTCAAAACCGCCTGCGAACAAGCTTGTCCCACGGGCGCCATCACCTTCGGCGACCTCAACGACCCCAATAGCCGAGTCTCCAAACTCATGGAAGAACCCCGCGGCTACTACGCCCTCTCCGAAATCAACACCCGCCCCTCCATCCGTTACATGGTCAAAGTCCGAAATACCGAAATCCCTCAAACCCAAACCACATAACTTATGTACGAAAGTCCAATTCGGGAGCCGCTCATCTTAGGTCGCAAGACCTACAAGCAAATCACGGATGATATTGTAGGCCCCATCTTGGGTCCCGCCTCCTGGAAATGGTATGTAACCACGGCTTTTACGGCCCTGGTCATGTTTGCAGGTTTTGCCGCTATTGCCTACACTATCTGGGTGGGGATTGGTACCTGGGGCCTCAATAAAACCGTCGGATGGGCCTTTGACATTACCAACTTCGTCTTCTGGATCGGTATCGGGCACGCAGGTACGCTCATTTCCGCAATCCTCTTGCTTTTCCGGCAGCGCTGGCGCATGGCCATCAACCGCGCCGCCGAAGCTATGACCATCTTCGCCGTGATCTGTGCCGGGCTTTTTCCCATCATTCACATGGGGCGCCCTTGGCTCCTCTTCTGGTTTCTCCCCCTGCCTAATACTCACGGCTCCCTCTGGGTCAACTTCAACTCCCCTCTCTTATGGGATGTTTTCGCCATCAGCACGTACTTCACCATCTCCTTGCTTTTCTGGTACACGGGCCTTATTCCGGATTTGGCCACCGTACGCGACCGCGCTAAGCCGGGAAGCTTTGCTCGGATAGCGTATAGCATCTTATCCTTTGGCTGGCGCGGCACCGCCAAAGAGTGGCAACGTTTTGAGGCCGTCTCCCTCGTCTTAGCAGGACTCTCTACGCCCCTCGTGCTCTCCGTCCACTCCATCGTGAGCTTTGACTTCGCAACCTCCATCCTCCCAGGCTGGCATACGACTATCTTCCCTCCCTACTTCGTGGCTGGAGCTATCTTCTCGGGCTTTGGCATGGTGCTGACCCTCATGATCATCACCCGCGAGGTCATGAACCTCAAAGATTACATCACCTTAGAGCACATTGACGCCATGGCCAAAGTCACCATGGTCACCGGCATGATGGTCGGCTTTGCTTATGCTACCGAATTCTTCATCGCTTGGTACTCCGGCTCCTATTGGGAAAGATACATCTTCCTCAATCGGGCCTTCGGTCCTTACTGGTGGTCTTATTGGGCCATGGTAACTTGTAACCTCTTCATCCCCCAAGTCTTCTGGGTGAAAAAACTTCGCCGATCCCCCTGGTTTGTCTTCATTATCTCCATTTTCGTGAATATCGGTATGTGGTTTGAACGTTTCGTCATCATCGTTACTTCCTTGCACCGCGACTTTCTGACCTCCTCTTGGCGCATGTACGCACCTACTTGGGTAGAGGTTACCATTCTTACGGGTAGTTTTGGGCTCTTCTTGACGTTGTACCTTCTCTTTGCAAGGTATTTCCCAGTTATCGCCACAGCAGAAACCAAGAGTATCCTCAAAACTTCGGGGGATCAGTATGCGGGTCTGAGCTATGAAGCTTACCTGGCTCAGAAAAAAGCCACAGCACCAGCTCCCGCCGCTATGCCCGCTTTAAATCCCGACGAACCCAAATCCTAAAAATCCTATGGCTAAATACCTAATAGGCCTCTACGATGACGACGAAAAACTCCTATCTGCCGTAGAGCACATCAAGAGAGAGGGGGTTCCCATCCACGAAGTTTGTACGCCTTTCCCTGTACACGGCTTAGATACCATTTTAGGCCTGAAAAAATCCCGACTTCCCGACGCAGCCTTTGTTTATGGGGCGCTGGGAACCCTCACAGCCCTCTCCATGCAAATCTACATGTATACCATTGACTGGCCCACCAATATTGGTGGTAAGTCGCACCTTCCTTTTCCCAGCTTTATTCCCGTTACTTTTGAGCTAACGGTGCTCTTTGCGGGGGTACTCCTGTTTTTATCCTACTTAGCAGTCAATCGCTTATATCCCGGTCAAAGGGCGCGGGTCTTCCATCCTCGGCAGACCGATGACGCTTTCGTTGTCGCTATTGCGGATACTGCCGCCTGGGATAAAGCGAAAGAACTTTTCCAAAAAACCGGAGCTTTTGAAATACAAGTCGTAGAACTATGAAACGTCTATTGTCCTTATCGGTTTTGGGCTTTGTGAGCCTCTTCTATTTGGGGGGATGTGCAGCCAAGTCTGACCCTCGCGACCCCGGCATTGAATATGCCCCACAAATGTATCATTCTATCCCCTTAGAGCCTTATTCTCAGGTAGATTATTATCCTTACCTTCCACAGGGCAAACACCTCATTGAGCCGGTGGCAGGTACCGTGCCTCGGGGTAAAGCGGATTATATCTATCCCTTCCCCAATACCAACGAAGGCTATGAGGAGGCGGGCAAAAAGTTGAAAAATCCTCTCCCTAAAACCCCTGAAAACTTAGCCGAGGGTAAGCGTCTCTACGAACTTTACTGCATTCACTGCCACGGAGAAAAAGGAGATGGACAGGGCAGTATTGTCCAAGCTGGAAAATTCCCGCCGCCACCTTCTTACTATGGTCCGCAGCTCAAGGATTTGCCAGAAGGTAAGATGTTCCATTCCATCACTTACGGGAAAAACCTGATGGGCTCTCATGCCTCTCAGCTTTCTCCCGAAGAGCGCTGGAAAGTGATTATGTACGTGCAAGCATTACGAGAAGCAGGCCTCGCTGAACAAAACAAAGCAGCTGAACCAAACAACGCAGATAAAAAGTAATAAAAAGATTATGGCACATCACGAGTCGGTTTTCGTTAATTGGCAGGAACGTTTTCAAATGCCAGCAAGCTGGCGCCGCTGGCTTTTCATTCTCTTGGGGGCAGGTATAGCTTTTATTCTCATAGGGTTATTCACGCAAATGGGAGCCCATCACCCCCAAGCTGAAGCTGCGGAGGCTCATCATCATGCGGCCCCATGGCTCTCTCGCTTGTCGGCTAATCTCCTCATTTCTGCTATGTATCTCCTTGGCATCTCTATTTTGGCGTTATTTTTCTTAGCGGTGGGGTATGCGGCCAATGCCGGCTGGTACGTCATGATCCAGCGGATTCCGCAGACGATGACTACCTTTCTCCCGATTGGTATGGTCTTATTAGCGGTTGTAACCCTTGGACTTTCTGGCGTGTTGTATGAGTGGACCCACTCTGATATTGTCGCTAAAGACGAAATCTTACGGCACAAGAGCGGCTATCTGAATCTACCTTTCTTTATTGTGCGTTTGGTCATTATTTTGGGGGGGTGGTTTCTGTTTTGGCGGGGATTTCGGCGCAACTGGGAGGCCTTAGACGCTACGGGCAACATCCGCCACTTCCACAATCTTCGCCGATTGGCAGCCGGATTCTTGGTCTTCTTGGCGCTGAGCTGGTCGGTGGCCAGCTGGGATTGGCTCATGAGCACCTCGCCTCACTGGTTTAGCACCATGTTCGCCGTCTATAACTTTGCCAACCTCTGGATTACGTCAATCTGTTTCATCACGCTCATCGTTGCCACTCTCAAACTGCAAGGCTACCTCTCAGGTGTCAATGAGAGCCACATCCACGACCTGGGTAAGTTCGTTTTTGCATTTAGCATCTTTTGGACCTACATCTTTTATGGGCAGTTCATGCTGATCTGGTATGCAAATATTCCAGAGGAGACTTTCTGGTTTTACGAGCGTATTCGCGCCCATGTCAATCCGCAATATGTGCCGATCTTTTACATTACGCTGGTGCTCAACTTCCTTTTCCCCTTGCTAGGTCTAATGAGTGCCAGCATCAAGCGGAGTTTAGGGTGGTTGATTTTTGTAACCACAATTTTGACCTTTACCCACTGGCTGGATACATTCATGGTGGTAATGCCCTCGGTAGGGGGGGAGAGTGGGGGGTTTGGACTAATGGAGTTGGGCTTTTACTTGGTCTCGGTAAGTGGCTTTCTGATGTGGGTGGGGACTAACTTGGAAAAAGCCCCTTATCTTTTACCCCAGCGCCATCCATATTTGGAAGAAAGCGTACAGCACAGCTACGAGCCCATGTAAAGCGTGAAGCTCTTATTTCGTGCGGGGGCCTTCCTTTGGGAAGGCCCCATTTTTGATTTTCGCAGGGGGACACCATCGGCCATCAGAAATTTAACATAATATATCTTATGGGACAAAAGAGCATCTGGCACCAATGAGCATCCCCCCAAAAATCCCCATCTTTGTCGGGTGCGTTTTCGTCTCCACTCTCTCCTTAGAAGCCTTACTTTACGTTACTGGGCGGTGGGCGTTCTCCTGCTACCTCCGCTCGCTACCGCTCAGGATGCCGATCTCTTTCTCGGCAGCGAAATCTATTCGTACTTAGAGCGCTGGGATATTCAGTCTCGTAGTGATACTTTTCTCCCCATAGAGACCCGTCCCTGGGCCCGCGAAGAGGCCCGAAACTTTCTTCTCTCCATAGATACTACCCAGCTTCATCGTCTGGATAAGGCCCGTTACTACCGAGCCGCATTCCAGCTCTTGGACAGCCTGCCTACCCGGTCGGGCAGAATTTCCTTTCTCCTTCCTAATCGGCGTGACCTTGTTGAGGTGCGTGCCCCCTGGGGTTATATCGTGGCTGGGCCGCTTTTGCATCTTAGCCTCGGAAGGGACAGCGCAGGAAACCTCTACCAAAATACCCGCGGGGCTTATCTACGGGCCCGCCTCGGAAAAAAAGTGGGTATTTATGTAGACTTCTTAGAGACACAGGCGCGTCTTCCTCTCTTTATTAGCCAGCGCTATGGTGCTTACCGCTGCCTCTGGGGCGAAGCCTTCGTGAAAGTGATAGGGCCTCGCACCTTTGACTACAATAACAGCCGCGGTTACCTCTCCTACAGCCCTATTTCGGCGGTACGTATCAAGTTTGGGCGGGACAAGGCCTTCTGGGGAAGCGGCTTTCAAAGTCTCTATCTCTCGGATTACGGCCCCGAATATCTTTACCTACACATTCGGACTCGCCTGGGCCGCTGGGAATACCATAACTTCTTTGCCCAGCTTATAGATTTCATCCCCAATAAGCCCGATGCTTGGGGTGATTATCCCCGTAAGTATGCCGCTATTCACCAGCTGCTTTGGCGGCCCGGACGCGGCATAAGTCTTGGTATCTACGAGGCCGTCCTGTACAGCCCTTGGACCCCCACCGGCCGCCGAGGCATAGAACTGCATTACTTCATCCCCATTATCTTTTACCGCTCCATAGAACAGTACCTCGGAAGCCCCGACAATGGCTTCCTCGGAGTCTTCGGTAGAGCCAACTTCCTGAAGCACTTTCAGATCTACGGCCAAATCCTCATAGATGATTACAACTTCTCCAAACGAAAAGAAGGCAAAGGCTGGTGGGCCAATAAGTATGCTTTGCAGGGCGGCCTCAAAATCATAGACGCCTTTCTTCCCACGCTGGATCTATTTCTGGAGTACAATCAGGTTCAGCCATACACTTACAGCCATTCCAACATCAGCAATGCTTGGACGCATTATGGACAGTTTTTGGGGCATCCTTATGGGGCTAATCTGCGGGAAGTGTCCTTGGCCTTTCGGTATCAGCCTGTGGGTGGGCTAACTTTGGAGGGAAGGTACATCCACCTTCTTCAGGGGCTCAACACCCCTACCCAAAACTGGGGTAGCAGCCCATTCATCAGTGATGTGAATTTTGTGCAGCCCTTTGGGAATCGGCTTTTGCAGGGGGAAAGGGTTAGTCGGCGGCTCCTTATGGGGCGGCTCGTATATCAGCCTTTCCTTCAGCCGGCCTATCTGGAAATGGAAGGACACTGGCGGGATGGAGCCATCACGCTTCTGGGCGGCCTGCGCTGGATGTTGGCTCCTAAGGTGCTTCGCTTCTAAAAGCCCCTCCCCCGCTCTTCCCATCTTGCCGTATCTTTGAAGAAATGCTGACCCTCGGCCTTTTTCTGCTGGCCTTAAGCATTTTGATTATTGTGCATGAGCTGGGGCACTTTCTGCCTGCTAAGCTCTTTGGGATGCGGGTAGAAAAGTTTTATCTCTTTTTTGACTGGCCAGCGAAGCTCTGGAGCTTTCGCAAGGGAAAAACCGAATACGGCATTGGCATTCTACCGCTGGGAGGTTATGTCAAGATTGCGGGGATGGTGGATGAATCCAGCATAGGGAAGGGGCAGAGCCCTACCCCCCCTCAGCCAGATGAGTTTCGGGCTAAACCCCTACCCCAGCGAATGCTGGTGATTGCAGGCGGCCCCTTAGCCAATGTGCTGTATAGCTATGTCGTCTTCTTACTCCTCCTTACCCTGGGCGGAAAAGAAAAAATCGCCTACCACGCCTGGCCTATGGGATTTGAGCCTGTTCCTTTCTTAGGAATAGAAGCCGGCGACCGCATCCTCGCTGTGAATGGCGAACCCGCCTACCATCCCAACCTATTAGACATTCAAAAAGTAGCTCAAGGCACTTACACTCTCACTATCCTTCGGGGAAAAGATACGATTCAGCTTACGCTTTCCCGGGCACAGTGCGACACCCTTTTACGAAAGCTCTTGCGCAAAGAGGAAGTTTTTATGCCTCGTTTGCCCCCAGTAGTCCTTCCTATGGAAAGTGGTCCTGCATATCGAGCCGGAATCCGAGAGGGAGACACGATCATAAGCATGGAGGGGGAAGCCGTGCATTCTTTCCAAGAAATGCGAGAAAAGCTGAGACGTTTAGGAAAGGATTCGGTGCATCTTTTAGTGGGGCGTTCTTCGGGGCGCTTTATGGTGGGGGTGAAGTTAGATAGTTTAGGGCGGCTTGGGGTGTGGCCGGCAGTCCATTTACCTGTGCAGCGGGAGAAATATTCTTTTTCGCAGGCGCTTTTGGAGGCAGGGGCTATGGTGTATCAGACGGCGGCATTACAAATAGAAGGTTTTCGGCTGCTTCTGACGGGGCAGGTTCGCCCTACGGAAAGCCTGGCCGGCCCTATCGGGATTGCCAAAATTACCGCCAAGCAGTACGAAGAGGGCGGATGGCTCCAACTTTTGTCGTTTTCGGCCGTCCTAAGTCTCATCTTAGCGATTATGAACCTTTTGCCGATCCCGCTTTTGGATGGGGGGCATTTGCTTTTTCTGGGATTGGAGGCGGTTTTTCGGAAGGAACCTTCGCATAAGCTGCGGGAAGTCGCTCAATACATAGGGCTGGCGATTATCTTGGGGATTATGATTTTAGCGTTTTGGAGTGATTTTCGGCGCTTATGAGAAGGTGGGTGATTTTGGGGTGGGTTGGGCTGATGTGGGGGCAATCGGCGGCGGCGTCAGAGGCGGTGATGCGCTTTCGGATGGGCCAATATGAGGCGGCCCTGCCCCTCTTTCAGCAAGCCTACCGACAGACAGGCGATAAGCTCTGGGCAAGTTACCTTTTAGAGTGTTATCTCCGCTTGGAAAACTCCGAAGCGGCAGAACGCTGGCTCTCCCAACAAAAGAAATCCCGCTCTACGCCCGACATCTGGCTCAAAGTCTGGGAGGGACGGTACCTTTTAGCTAAAGGGGATTCTGCCGGGGGCCTTGCTCTCTGGGAAAGCACCCTCAAAATCTCTCAAGCTGACGCGCATATTTATGAAGACCTTGCTGAGGTAGCGGCGCGAGTCTGGGGGTCGTTTGAATGGGAGCGGCGCTTTCTGTATGAGGCGCGCGGGCGCTCTCGAAGTCCCTTTGCTTATGCGGAGGCGTTGATCCCCTCTTTGGAGGCAGAGCGCGCCTATGCGCAGGCTTGGATAGAGTGGCTTCATCTCTGGCAGGGAGGACGCATACCTACGGATAGCTTGCTGTCCATAGCCTACCGATATCATGTTCAAGAGAGGGGGCCGCTGGATAGCCTGGAAATACCCCTTTTACGGCTTTATCAGGGTACGACGCCCCCTCCCGAATATCAGACGCTCTTGATGCGGTTTTATCTATTAGCGGAAGACTATGCGGAGGCATTGCGGTATGCCCGAGCTGTGAGTCGGCAGACGGGCCAATGCGAAGCCATTTACGAGGTGGGCCTAGCCGCCGAAATCGCCAGCGCCCTCCAGATCGCCCGAGAAGCCTATCAAGAGATTATTCGGACCTATCCCAACTGCCCTGCTTACGAAAAGACCATTCCTCACTACCTAAATGTGGAAAGCCTTTTAGAGCAGCCGCAGAAGGCCCTTGCGCGGGTAGATAGTTTGATTCGGGTGCAGGGGGATCGGCCTGCTCTCCTTATAGAGGCGGCGCGGTGGCTTTTGCGTACGGGGCAGGCTCAAGCCGTGCCCGCTCTATTGGATTCGCTCCAGCCGCCTACCACGGGGCTTTTGGCCCAAAAGTACTTTCTACTTGCCGATGCCGCCCTTTATATGGGGGACCCTGTCCAGGCTCGGCTCTATCTTTTGGAGGTAGAGTCGCGCCTCCCAGAGTCCGCATACCTCTCTACAGCCTACTTCAAACTGGCGGAGCTGGCGTTCTTTCAAGGGGAGTTTGAGCTAGCCCGAACGCGCCTCCGCCTTCTAAAAAACAATACCCAGGACGAGCTGAGCAACGACGCCATAGAGCTCTACTGGCTAATCTTAGACAACCTCAAACCCGATACGCTGACGGCGCCGCTTCTACTTTTAGCTCGGGCCCTCTTAGCCGAGCGGCAGGGGAATCTCTCTCTTGCCGAAGAGCTGTGCGACACCTTAGAGACCCAATGGAAAGGCCACCCCGTATCGGATGATGTTTTTTGGATCAGAGCGCGTTTAGCCCTGGGGCGCGGCGATACGACAAAAGCCCGAAGTTATCTTCAGCTTCTGGCCGACTATCCGGATACGGAGAGCCTGTATCGGGATGAGGCTCTTTACTTTTTAGCCCGGCTGGCTCGGGGGGAAGCGGAGGCAGCGCGCTATTACGAGCGTCTGCTCAGAGAAGTTCCTAATAGTCTCTATGCTCGGATTGCGCGGGAGGCTTTGGGTGCGTTGGCACGGTGAGAGGTAGCGGTGGGCGCCAATACCTGGACGGCTCGTCCGCACCACTCTTCCCTACACTTAGAAAGGGTTTTGTACCTTTGAATGATGCGCCTGATTCTCTTCATCGGACCCCCAGGATCTGGGAAAGGCACCCAGGCTCAGTGCTTAGCCCAAGAACTTGGCTACCATCACCTTGTAATGGGAGACCTTCTTAGGCAGGAGATTCAGGCTCAAACCCCCTTAGGCCAAAAAATCCAGCCTCTCTTAGAAGCAGGGCTCTTAGTGCCCGATGAACTGGTCATAGACTTAGTGGCGCACCACCTCCAAAATGGAGCCGATTACATTTTAGATGGTTTTCCGCGCACTGTACCTCAGGCGCAAGCTCTAGACCGGCTCCTCAATGAGAAGGGTGCCTCCCTACAGACCGTTATCTTTTTGGATGTGCCAGAGGAGGAGCTCATGGGGCGTCTGCTTAAGCGAAGCGAGCTGGAGGGGCGGACCGACGATAATCCAGAAACGATTCAACGGCGTTTGGTCGAATACCGCCAAAAAACCCAGCCCCTCTTGGACTTTTATGAGGCCCGGGGTCTGCTCAGACGCATCTCGGGCGTGGGCTCTATCCCCCAAATCACCGAACGCATCAAGAAAGCCATGGAAATGTGTTAGATACATAACATGGCCCACGAGGAGATCCAAATAGACTCCATAGAGCAAGCCCTTGCCGCTTTGCGTGCAGGAAAGATGGTCATAGTGGTGGATGATCCCGACCGGGAAAATGAGGGGGACCTTGTTATGGCGGCGGAGTTTGTTACTGCTGAGGCGATTAACTTCATGGCCAAGGAGGCGCGGGGGTTGATTTGTGTGCCGCTTTTGCCTGAGCGGGCTCAACAGCTGCGGCTTTCCCCCATGGTCGCTGAAAACACAGCTCCTCATGGGACGGCTTTCACGGTGTCGGTGGATTACATTGGGGAGGGTCCTGTAACGGGTATTTCGGCGGCGGACCGAGCTCGCACGATTCGGGCTTTGGCCGACCCTGAGGCAAAGCCCGAAGACTTTGCCCGGCCAGGCCATGTCTTCCCGCTCATTGCTCGGCCCGAAGGCGTACTGCGCCGCAGCGGCCACACCGAAGCCGCCATAGACCTCCTGCGCCTCGCTGGCCTGACCCCCGTCGCCGTCATCGTAGAAATCATGAACGAAGACGGCAGCATGGCCCGCCTCCCCACCCTCCGCCAGTTAGCCGACCGATGGGGCTTCCCCCTCATCACCATCCAAGACCTCATTGCTTACCGCCTACGCACCGAATCCACCATCGTCCGAGAAGTCGTCGTAGATATGCCCACCAAATACGGCCACTTCAAGCTCCATGCCTATCGCCACAAATACACCGGCGAACCCCACGTCGCCTTGGTCAAAGGCACCTGGGCCCCTGAAGAACCTATCCTGGTGCGGGTGCACTCGTCCTGTTTTACGGGAGATATCTTGGGGTCCCTGCGATGCGACTGCGGCAATCAGCTAGCCTTAGCTCTCCAGCGTATTGAGGCAGAAGGAAAAGGCGTCTTAGTGTATGTCAATCAGGAAGGGCGAGGCATTGGCCTCCTGCCCAAAATGCACGCCTATCGCCTCCAAGAAGAAGGCTTAGACACTGTGGATGCCAACATAGCCTTAGGCTACGCTCCCGATGAGCGCGACTATGGCACCGGAGCACAGATTTTACGCGACTTAGGCGTTACTAAAATGCGTCTCCTCACCAATAACCCTAAAAAACGCGCAGGTCTGGCTGGCTTCGGCTTAGAAATCGTTGAAACCATCCCTCTGGTCACTCCCCCAAACCCCTACAATCATCGTTACCTCCTCACCAAAAAGACGCGCCTCGGTCATATTCTGCCCGAAGATGTCTTACTCCAGGAGCCCAAGGTTGAGCCTCCCTCCGAAGCCCCCTGCGAGGAGGTATGCCAGCCTAAGGGCAGCTAAAAATAGCCTCCTCCTCTACCCTACTTTCCCCAAAGGTTCTATCACCCCCTGATAGTTTCCCATTAGCGACCATTGCCATCATTTTTCCCTCTGCCCTTCCAAGTAGTCAGGTCTTTCGCATCATTGCGCTATTACCAGTTCGATGCAAAGAGTTTCTGAATGCGAGTCGGTGGTATTTTGTGGGGCGGCGGCCAGC
>Ga0308393_1000589_pt1 | contig 18705 bp, 17 predicted proteins | sample Hotspr2Sampleee2_FD_202364 | JGI IMG/M metagenome (GOLD analysis project Ga0308393, IMG submission 202364) | Hot spring phototrophic mat microbial communities from Mushroom Spring, Yellowstone National Park, Wyoming, United States - 20050630_ee2 ... | reverse complement strand
GGTTCTCGGATCACCTGATGATTCGATGTTGATTTACTCTTCGCCATTGGACTCTTCTTGCGAATCTGCGGTTGCGAGCTCTTCGGCAACAGGCTCTTCTTCCTCGGGTCCAGCCTCCTGGTCGGGCGGCTCCTCCGGCAACTATGCCGCGACCTCGCGCACATGCACCTTGCCGGTGACCACGTCGGTGATGAGCCGCTTGCGGTATTCGCGCAGAAGCTCGATTTCGCAGCGTGCCGCTGCGATGGCGGCGTCGAGCTTGGCCGTCTTAGTGTCGAGGTATTCGACGATGGCGGTTTGTTCGGGTAGGGGTGGAACAGGGACATAGAATGACCCAAGTCGCCTCTCGGCAATTGCCGGGTAAGCCGTGCCAACCGATTCGGCAGTTACACGATCAGTGAAAGTATTGCACTGCACCAAGTAGCTCACGTATTTCGGCTGTGTGCTGGGTCCTGGCGTCAAAACAGCAAAGCCCGTCGAGCACACTAGAGCCTCTGCGTCTCTGTCCACATATAGACCGCCTTCAGGTAAGTTCGCACGGTTGAGATAATGGTATCTCCCAGATGAAGAACTCGTCTGGCGCGGGAGGGGGCGTTACCAAATCGCAGTCATTGTGGCTCTCTGGTTAGAAAACCTGTGCCTACCATACTTATGTCAATGTACCGGAATTCATAGTCAGCAGGAGTAGTGTCTGGCAGGACACTCGCATTTAACCGTACCAACCGTTTGAGCGGCTTGGGTTTCCAATGCTCCGGCACCTGGCCGAGCCACGGGACGCCGGAGTCTTTGTAGGCGGGGTACGGCTTGAGTTCCTCGGTCATTAGAGCACCTCGAACCACCGTTTGATGCGAAGGGCCATGAGCCGGCGTCGCTCGGCAAGGAACGTTTCATAGTCCGGCACCTGGCCGTTGAGCAAACTCTCTGGCAGGCAGTTCTCCTCGAAGTTCTGCCGCAGAACCTCCGGGTCGGTGATGCCGCCGTAGCGCTTCGGGCCGCCGTTCACCTGCTCGGCGATCTCCTTGAAGTAGACTTCCGGTGGCTTGTCGCCAATAGCGATATTGATTTCACTTTGCGCCATGACGAAGTTGGCGATCTGGTTGTACTGGCCACGGCTCAAGCCCTGCTGCTGAAGGTATCGCCGCGGGAAAATGTGGTGCTTGTCACCCCGGTTGAGCAAAAGATCGCGGACGGTGATGTCCTTGGAGAGGAAACCCTTGTCGCCAAGCCGCGCTTGCGCGGCCAGATAGGCGATGAAGTACGGGGACTGAGCCGAAGAGGTCTCCATGAGCTGAGGCAACATTCCCGTCCAAAAGCTGTCCGGTAGTTCGGTCGCGATGACGGCGTCGGCATAGCTTCGCAGTCCTTGCGCCTCGATCTGGCGGATGTCGAGGTCAAAGGCCGACTCGGTACTGCCGGTATAGCGCCCGGTGAGGATAGACATCGCATACCAGTGGCGCACCAACCGCTCGATGTCATCGGCCGCAAGCCCCTCGCGCCGGCCGCGCAGGTAGACAATGTAGGCGAAGTTGACCGCGTTGCGGGAGGTGATCAGGTCACTGGTGGCAAAGCCGGCCGACCGCAGGATCATGGTCAGGCGATCGAAATGGGTTTTGTTTATGAAGGCCAGAATGCCCGACTTGAGTTTAGCGAAGGACTCCTCAGCAATTGATTCTTCATACTGCTTGGTCTCGAAATTGCGCCCCGATAGCAGCGCCACCAGGTCCTGCAGCTTGCCGCGGCCAAACTCGTAGGTGAACGCCACGCGCAGCATGTCGGTATAGGTGGGGTCGTAGAGGTCGTCGTTGACGTCCTTGAGCCAGCGCATGGCCGGCCAGAACTCGGATCGTGCGAAATCCGGATCACCATTTTCGATCTTCGAGGCGAATTCGGGAGCGACTGCGAGGTGGCAGAAATAGTCAATCGCTTTGCGCAGGAGGTTGCCCCCGTATTTTTCGTTCACCGCGATCTTGGACATGGCAAAGTCGGCTTGGGAAAGCTCCACACCCGCCGAGTTCACACGGATGAAAATCTCAGTGACCGTCTCGATGTCCAAGTCGTCAGCCAGCTCGATCACGCCGACGTGGTTGTGAATGATCTTCCGCAGTCGCTCGAGGGTGGCGAACACGGCATCTTTTGAGGTACCCGCGTTCCGTTGGCAATAATCTGTCACGATCTGGAAAACGCTCGCGGAGGGCGAGAACAGCTCGGCGACATCCTCCAACCAGGCAGGATCTTTCGCGATGGCGGGGTTGCTGACCTCGAAGCGCTCTTCTTGCGGGTGGAAGGCAATCCGGATGCGGACGGTATCGTAGTCCTTGGTGATGATCTTCCTGCCCAGGAGGGCTGCCATCAGCGCCGTGATCCGTTGCTGGCCATCAATCAGAATGCGCTTGCCGGCGGATAACGTACCATCCTTGAGCTTGACCGTGGGGTTGCGCCAAGTGATCAAGTAGCCGACGGGATACCCACGGTAAAGGGAATCGAGCAGGTTGCGCACCTTGGTGGCATCCCAGACGAAGGGCCGTTGGATTTCGGGTATGGCGATCTCGCCGGATTTCACCCAGGTCAATAGGGTTTCGATGGGATGCGGAGTGACTGAGTAGCGCATCGCGAATATTCTTTCACAAGAAGGTTTACAGAGAAAAGAGCAATGCTGGAATGAACGTCCAGCTCTCGACCTTCTCCGAAATTATGCCACCGCCCATTCTGCCGAAAGCACCTCCGCCTGCTCCAGCACCGTCTGTGTCGCTTTCTCCTGCTTGTCTGGGGGGTAGCCGTGTTTGCGAAGGATACGTTTGACCAGCACGCGCAACTGCGCCCGCACGTTCTCCCGCAGCGTCCAGTCAATCGTCACTTTGGCGCGGACGGTGCGGACCAGTTCCTGGGCAATTTGCCGCAGCGTCGGCTCGCCGAGCACCTTGACCGCGCTGTCGTTGGTCTCCAAGGCGTCGTAGAAGGCTAGTTCTTCTTCGGTGAGCCCTAACTTATCGCCGCGGGCGTTCGCTTCGCGCATGTCGCAGGCCAGTCTGATCAACTCCTCGATCACCTGCGCGGCTTCGATAGCGCGGTTCTGGTAACGGCGAATTGTCTGTTCGAGCATCTCAGCAAACGACCGCGCCTGCACCAGGTTCTTGCGCCGGCGGGTCTTGATCTCGCCTTCTAGGAGCTTGCGCAGAAGTTCCACCGCCAGGTTGCGCTGCGGTATCCCACGGACTTCGGCCAGGAACTCGTCCGAGAGGATCGAAATATCCAGCTTCTTCAATCCAGCGGCAGCGAAGATGTCCACGACTCCTCCAGGGGTTATGGCTTGCGAGATGATCTGCCGGTTGGCGTGGTCCAACTCCTCCTCTGTGCGCGGCGCACCCGGCGCGCGCTTGGCCAGCGTCGCCGCCACCGCTTGGAAAAACGCCACGTCGTCGCGGATGCGCAGCGCTTCCTCGTGAGGCACGGCCAGCGCAAAAGCCTTCGATAGCGCGCGTACGGCCTGGAGTAATCGTTCTTTGCCGTTTTCTTGCGCCAGGATGTGGTCCTGGGTCGCAGGCAACAGCGCCAGCCGCTCCGGCAGGATGTTCAACGTGATGGTGTCTTTCTGAGCCATCAATGCCTTGCCGTTGAGGTCAAAGACGATGAAGCCCATCGTCAGGGTAGAAGAGCTATCGCTGTTAGTGGCTCAGGAAAATAGTGCCGAACGGGGAAGACGTCGCCGCTTAGGCGGCGGCAACGGAATAGGTGGTTCGGCAATCGCCTGCTTGAGCCGTTGCATGAAAACTGCCCGTGGGATTTCCTTTGCGCCGAACATCGCCATGTGGGGCGTCATCACCTCGATGTCAAACCAGGTCATTCCATGTTGGCGGAAGTGAGCAACTGTTTGCACAATGACGAACTTCGACGCATGGGGTGCCCGAAAAAACATGCTTTCGCCAGAAAAGGCGCGTCCAATCATAACGCCATACATACCGCCGACGAGCTCCCCGTCTGGGGTGCGCGCCTCAAAACTGTGGGCATATCCGGCTTCGTGAAGCTCAATGTAGGCAGCTTCAATTTCCGGGGTAATCCATGTCCCTTGCTGGCGTTTACGCACACTGGTACGGCAGGCGTGGATAACTGCCGCAAAGTCGGTGTTGATGTGGAAGGTATAGTTGACCTTTTTCAGGTAACGTGCCAGGCGGGACGGAATGTGAAAGTCGTCAAAATCTAGGATCGCCCGTTCTGCCGGTGCAAACCAAAGCATGGGGTAGCCTTCGTGTGGCCACGGAAAAATCCCGTTGCTGTAAGCCAGCAGTAGGGAAGACACATGGAGGTCGCCACCCACTGCCAGTAATCCGTGTTCATCGGCTTCCTCGACCGGTGGGAACTCTAAAATAGGCATGGGGCGTGCTTGACCTGTGTTGTCCAGAGTAAGTGGCGTTTGGTTGACAGGAGTATCCTGTTGCCAGCCTTAGCTTTCTTGAAGTTCAAGCATGATACTGGAAGTGGTTGTCAAGCCCAACGCGCGGGCAGCAAACGACCGTCACTTTTGCCAGATGGAAATTGAGTACGCAATTTACGTCGCCATCCTAGTCGTGCGAATGCTAATCGAGTTGCCCGTTTTTGCCTTCGCCGCGATTACCGTTTGGCACAACGCAACAAAGTGCCCTAGAGCATGCACTTAACTTCCCCACAGAACGGCCGGGAAATAGCTAGAGTCGGCCCAAGTAGATGGGCATTGTCAGCTTGGTCCGGCGACGAAAAGTTAGGCTCGAGCGTCATTACTGCATCATTCTGCGTCATCATCGGTTAGTTTCAGGTCTTCTGCTGAGATGGCAACCCGCAGTCCCGTGCTACCAGTGCACACTGGACAAGGGCCGGTGCGTTCGGGTTCTGCCCGCCCACGCATAGCGCAGCGGGATAGCTCGGCTTTGTACATAGCTGCGCCGCCGCGCCGCACGCGATAGATTGGGTTGACGACATCGTAAGCGCTGCCATCCGTTGGTGCATTGTCGTAATCCTCAATGAAGGCATCCTGGCACCATTCCCAAACGTTGCCGTGCATGTCAAACAGTCCGAAAGCGTTGGCAATGCCCAGCGAGCCGACAGGCAGCAGGCGTCCGGCCGTCGGCGTCACTTTGGCCGCGCCGTAGGGCACTTCGCCATTGATGTTGGCGACGCGCGTCGTAAGGGTGTCGCCGAACGCAAAGGGCTTTGTCGAGCCGGCCCGGCAGGCATATTCCCATTCCGCTTCGGTCGGCAGCCGGAACCGCTTGCCGGTGACGGCCTGGAGTCGGCGGCAGAACTCCACAGCTTGCGACCAAGTGACGTTTTCCACCGGAAGTGAGTCCGTATTGACATTGTCCCGGGGCGTGCGGGGCGAGCGTCGTCCACGCGGCGCTTCCGGCTGGGAGGGATTCGGCGGCAGGTCATCCTTAACCTTGGGCAGCTCCGCCACAAAGGCCCACTGCCGGCGGGTGACTTCATAGCGTCCCAAGTAGAACTCCGGTACGGCTACCTCGTGGAGTTTTTCGTTGGGCAGGCGTCCGGCTTCGGACTCCGGCGATCCCATGCGAAACTCCCCACCGGGAATGCGAACCAGTTCTAGGACAATCCCTTTCTCCCGGTCGAGTTCGATAGCGACGACTTCCGACTTGAGAATGCGCGGGTTGATGATGTTGCCTTCGGGGGTAAGGTCCACCGTCTGAAACTCATCAAAAGCTAGTTCGCGTGTGATGAGCGCAGCATCTGTGTTGCCTTTGTCCCGACTGCGCAAGCGCTCGATTTCAGCGTTTTCAGCCAGTTGTTCGGCCAGGCGTCCGTACTTGCTGTTGGCGCCATACTTGGCCAAGAAGGCCCTGAAAGCTTCTGGATCGCTGCTGTTGCGGATGGTATTCCAGGCACGATCTTCTTCTGAAAGCCGCAGGGCGGTGGCTGCGCGCCTTGGGGTGAGCCGCACAACCCGCACGGGTTGCGTAGTGCCGACCCGGGTACTGAGTTCCTGGCCGAAGCTCGTCAAATCCACCGGTGTGACCAAACCTACCAAAGCAACCAGAACGGCACTAAAGGCTGGAGAAACCCTGTGGCGGAATTGACGACAGGCAGCAGTAAAACGCATAGGCTGACGTGCTACCGTTGGGTGCTTCAAGCGTGGCGAGGCGGTTTGAGTTGCCGTTGCCAAGCATGCGTAAGAAAAGGCCGAAGCGGACTTTCAGTTGAGGGCAGAAAATCCGGCATTCCGCCGCCTCTGTGCATCGAGGCAATTTTATCGTAGATTAGAGCTACCTTCACGACCACGAGCAGGTTACTCTGGCATCATTGGCTGGCAAGAGAAGGCACATCACATGAAAGGTATCCCCGTCCTCTGGGCCCTGTTTGCTTCATTTTGTACGGCGGCGGCAATTGTGCTGACCATACGGTGGCTTTACCGGCGGGCAGCGCAGCCACGCCGGCGTCCTCTGCGGGAGATTCTGAAGAACTTAGAGCATGCTCGGCCGACGCGCCGGGTACGCGCTGCAAGTGAGCTGGCCGAACGGACCGGCGTAGAGGCAAAAGAAGCAGTAGATGCTTTGCTTCGGCATCTATCAGACCCTGAGCCAGAGGTCCGGGCTGTAGTCGTGGATGCGCTAGGCAAACTTGACGACCCTCGGGCCAATGAGCCGCTACGAGAGCGGCTGTATGATGACTCAACCGAAGTGCGTGGACTGACGGTTTCGGCGCTAGTGAGCTTGAAGGACTTTGCAGCGCTGCCGGAGATCATCCGCCTGCTCGATGATGAAGACTGGACGATTCGCGCCTGGACGGCCTCAGAAATGGTTCGGCTGGGGCGTGAAGAGGTGTTAGAAACCTTGCTTGCTGCACGCAACCGGGAAGTCTGGCGCGCACACCTGCGGCTCTGTGACAGTGCGCCTCGGGTTGTGGATGAACGTGCCGTTTCGCCGCTACTGATTGAAATGCGCAAGGCAAAGGAGGTAGGCATCCGGGTCGAGGCCATGCTGGCGCTGGCCAGCTTTGGTTATATCCCGGATGAAGAAGCCCGTTTGGTTGAAAATCTGGTGGCTTCAACAGAGGAAGAGCACCCTAACTTGCGTTTTCAGGCCGTTGCCATGCTGAGCACGATGGAGATGCGACGCCTTGAGCCGTACCAGCAGGCGCAGCGTGTGCTTGAGCGGTTGGCGGTCCGGGACGAGAATGCACTGGTACGGGCTGCTGCTCGGCATGGTCTGAAAAACTTCACTATTGCTCGTGAGCGAATGATTCGTTCTCTGCCGCCCCCAGAAGCAACCCCGGCTGTCCCAACCGTACGGGTTGAGATGCAGTCCTTCGATATGCTGTTGGTTAATCTCAAAAACACGGCGCTACCGATGCGTTGGCGCTATGTTCATGCTTTGGCAGCAATGCGCCATCCGAAGGTTGTCGTGCCGCTGATTGAAGCCACACACGACAAGGAATGGCGTGTACGGGCGGCGGCGGCACGGGGTTTGGGATTGCTGGTAGGGATTGGCGAAACAGATGTGCGTCCGACGCTGGAGCGGGCGGCCATTGAGGACGAGCATTTCAGCGTCCGGGAGACGGCCGAGCTGGCGCTGGCACGGATTACACCGACTTCGACGCCGCGTTTCCGGTAAAAGCAAAGGGAGGGTTCATAGCCGCAACCTCACTGGTCAGAGGGGCGTGCCGGCGAGTTATCGTGATTAGCACTGTACCGTCTGGATGGTACAGTGCGTGCCATGGTCGTTCCCAAGCTAAATCTGCCACACCGGCCTAGGTGACCCGTGACGAACTGCTTCGCGCAACAGTGTGGGGCGTTGCCAAGGAGGGGTTGCCCCGGTTGACCCTTGATGCTGTTGCTCACGCGGCCGGAGTCAACAAGGGAGAACTACTGTACCACTTTCCAACTAAGAAGCGCTTGTTCGGGCGCTGGTGGAGACGTTCATTGCCGAATGGAATCGCGCCATGGCGCGGGAATATGCCCGTGATCCCGAGCCGGAAAAGCCGGGGCACTGGTTGCGGATGTGTGTGCGGGCTTCATTTGCCGAAGTTGATCCGAACAAGTCGTTGACCTTAGGCCTGGGGCAGGGCGACCTGGTGAGTTTCCTAGCGGCACTGGCCGTCAACCCTGAACTGCTGGGAGTGATTCAAGCGGCCTATGACCGCTGGCATCGGCTGTTGATGTCGGATGGTGTGGATGAAGTAACGGCTACGGCCGTCCGATTTGCAGCCGACGGCATCTACTTTGCCGAAGGTTTCGGCCTAGCGCCGCCCGTCGGCCGCCAACGGCAGCAGGTATGCGACCTGATTCCTTGCCTGGATTGCAGCGCCCGGCCGCGCCGGTGCGGAACTGACAGGTACGTGACCATAAGGGCGCAGGGAAGGGGAGCGGTTTCCGATGCGCCAGTGCCATAGCCGTGGCACGGCGGCTGGGTGGGCTGTGTCTGGTGGCGCCGGTTCTAGGGGTTGGGTGTCAGCGTCTGGCCCCAAAACCAGGCATCGGCCGCAACGGAGGCGCCGACGCCTGTGATGGTGGTGCGTCGTAGGTAAAATTCGCGCCCACAGTCCATTCTGGCGACCGGGAACGTCGTTCCGTGGCGGCGGGCGGCAGTGCAGTGGCTTCGGTGGCAATGGGGAGGGTGGGTGGACATCCCGGTTGATGTGGGCGCTCTAGTAGGTGAAGGGTAGACGCTGGCGCGACTCGATGACCGCGAAGCATGGCAGCGGCTGGCACAGGCCGAGGCGGCCCTGGCGCAGGCTGAGGCGGCCGAAGCCCAGCTTCGGGCCCGGCTGGGACTCACCGGCGAAGTGTTTGACCCACGTCAGACGCCGGAGGCCGAGGCAGCCCAGGCGGCATTGACCGCAGCGGAAGCCGAGGCGCGGCTGGCCGGGGCAACCTTGGAACGTTACGAGCGGCTGGCCCGCAATGACAACATCACCCGTGCGGTGCTCGATGAGGCCCGCACCCGGCTGGAAGCCGCGCAGGCACAGGTTCAGGCTGCGCGCCGCCGCTACGCGGCCATCCTGGACGGGTTGCGGGCCGAGTATGCCGGGTTATGGGCAGCACAGGCGCGCATTGCCGAGGCGCGGGCGGCCGTGGCACTGGCGCAGAAAGCCGTGGAAGACACAACCGTACGGGCACCTTTTGCCGGGTATGTGGCCGAGCGGTTTGCCAATGTGGGCGAGTATGTCACGCCAGAGAAGCCCCTGATGGAGTTGGTGGTACTGGAACGGTTGAAGCTGGAGCTTCAGATGCCGGCCGGGGAAGCCGGGCGGGTTCGGCGGGGGCAGGCGGTCGAAGCCACAACCGACGCCTACCCCGACTGGGTCATTCGTGGCGAGGTCACGACGATTCGCCCGCTGGTGGAAGCTGATGCGCGCCGTCTGCGCGTGGAGGTCATCGTGTCGAATGGGGAGCAGCGGTTGCGTCCGGGGATGTTCGTCACGGCGCGGCTGCTGCTGCCGGAGCGTACGCCGTGGGTGATGGCCCCGCGCGCGGCTGTCCGGTGGCATCCGGGTCTGGGCGCGCAGGTGGCGTATGTCGTTGAGGGGGATCGGGCGCGGCTGCGGGTGGTTCAGGTGGGGGAAGGCATTGGGGAGGAAGTCGAAATCCGGTCCGGTCTGGAAGCCGGCGAACGTGTCGTTGTGACCGGGCTGGAGAAGCTGGAGGACGGGAAAGCTGTTTCCAGTACAGATAGATGAAGGCTACTCCGGGCTGTAGTTTTTTCTTTTGAAGCCACCGGCAATACCTTTTTCTTTATCAATCAATTCAACTTCTTCAAGTGGCATCTCAAACCAAAGTTTTCCTTGGTAGCAGGGTAGTGGTGAGTAGCCACAAGTAGGGTGACTTGTTGGACAGAAGAAGTTAATTGAGTTGATTTCGATCTTCTTAAAGTTTCTTACCAAAGATGATTTGTCAGGCAGAATAAGTGGATTCTCTGTGAATGAATATAGACTAAGTGTTATGTAGTATGAAGAGTTTAGTAGGAAGTTTTTCAGAAACACAAATTTTAGAAGGGTGGTTAGATGTTTGCCATTTATAAAATAGTAAACTGCTACAAGGAATAATAATACAAAATTAGCTGCTATACTTTTTATTCCGCTGTAGAGGGACTCTGCAGCAGATAATGAAAGTATCATAGCAAATAAGGAAATATTTATATTCTCAAGAGAAATAAAAAAAACATGCAGTGCAGCTATTCCAATTATATATGGCAGAATGAACCTGGCACTTGGAGCTAGTGAAAATGTATATATTATACCCAAAAGCAGGGGGAGTTTAGCAGCTATGTATAATTTATAATGCTCTAAAATTTTATATCTCAGAAAAAACAAAGTACACGGTAGCAAAAAGATAAAGAAATATATAAAAAATACAACTGATTTCCCCTCATACCTGCTGGACCACAGAGAAAACCAGTTAGACACATGCTCCGGGTAATCAAGTGTGCCAAATTTGGCATGGGCAGAGATATGTCTTACAAGTGTTCTTGAAAATTCTTCTCCTACAAACCAAGGTACTTTGACATGAAGAAAACTTGATGGATAAAAAGGACAACCAGAAGCTAAGATTAGTGCAAAAGTTTTGGGCAAGAAAAAGAATATAAAAAGCATAGAAAATTTGATAGATTGATTGGCAAAATTTTGAATCTTAGAAAACTTAAGATTATGTATGAATAAAAATACACCAATTAGAAAAATGGGAATTGAAGTTAATTTTAGTCCAAGGGAACTTGACGATAGTACTAATGTTATCCAAAAAAAAGTAAGATAGCTTTTATTTTCTTTGTATTCATTGTAGCTATGTGGCTTTGTAATTGTTTTTATGCAGAAGAAAATAGATGTTCCAAGTAAAAAGCTAATTGCCATTTCAACTGAAGTTGGTTGTACCATGACACTTAGTGATGTTAGACAAAAGAGAAGGTATGAAGCTAAGAAGACCTCCTCTTTCTTTCCTTCCTTAATGTTATAAAGACTTTGTAGAAGTTGACAGATTGATAGGAAGTAAGAAAAAGCACCAACTATCAAACTTGAATAAACGTTGAGAATATCTTCAAGTGGGGCTGGCAGGGCAAACCATATTGATTGATGTCCAAGTTGTGCTGAAATTAATGCAAGACCCTTCACTAAACCATAGTCATGTAAATATCTCGAGAGTTGGATGTGATAGGTAAGCATATCAACAGTGCTTTCGTAAGGTATATTTATAAAGAAAAATGTAATTACAGAAGAAATTGCCAAAATGTGAATTTTGACGAGAAAGATTTTTAGTATCTCTCTCAAGTATTCTGTATCAAAAATACAGAATATTCTTATGATAAAAATCAGTATAATTCCCAAAAGACAATTTAATCTTAGAGGGGTTATGAAAGAAATTATAAGCAAAAAGTTAGCTAGAATTAAAGACCCCGCAAATATAGCTATAAAAAAATAATTGACAAGCATATATGATATATCTTTTTTTTCAATGAGGAATGAAAAAAAAGATATAAAGATTAATGAACCAATCAAAGATAAAAAAATCCAAGTCAGAAAACAGATAATCATTTTGATTTACTCTAATCCTGTAGTTCAACAAATAAATCAATTGGTACAAGGCTATGCAGTGGCTGGCTGAAGTCTGTATCCGGCGTCCGGTTTTCACAACCATGCTCATCGTGGCCATTGCCGTCTTTGGGCTGGTTGGCTACGGAGCACTTGGCGTGGACAGATTTCCCAATGTTGATTTTCCGGTTGTCACCGTCGTCGTCACCAATCCCGGCGCATCGGCCGTCGAAATCGAGGGCGACATCACGGAGAAAGTTGAGTCAGCCGTCAATGCCATCAGCGGCGTCAAAGAAATCCGCTCCACTTCAGTTGAAGGCATCTCGCAGGTCAATATCCAGTTTTCACTCAACAAGGACTTCGACGTGGCCGCCCAGGAAGTCCGCGACAAGGTCAACCTTGTCATCCCCGAACTGCCCAAGAACATTGAGCCGCCTACGGTTCGGAAGTTTGAAACCAATGCCTCACTGGTCATCTGGCTAGCCGCGTTCACACCCCATCCGCTGGTTGGAACGACACATCTAGCACGACGCCAGGTCAAGGACAACTGGAAACCCTCGATGGCGTCGTGCGGGTGCCACTGCTTGGTGTGGCAAAACCCGAAGTGCGCGTCACACTTGACCCGCTGCGCCTGCGCGCCCACGACCTGACGCCACTCGACGCCATTGCCGCTATCGAACGCCAGAACTGCGACGCCCCAGCCGGGACGCTGGAGCAGGGCGCACGCGAAACGGCCCTGCGCGTCCCAGGCAAAGTCCAAGATGCATCCACCCTGCGCCGGTTGCCGCTTGCCTATACCACCAAGGCTATCCCATCTATCTGGCGGATGTCGCCCACGTCGAGGAAACCACGCCGCTGCCCCGTACCATCACGGCGTTGGATGGGCATTCGGCCGTCATCGTGCAGGTCTCCAAACGGGCCGGCGACAATGCCGCGGCGCTGGCTGCTGCCGTCAAGGCTAAGCTGAAGGAAATCCGTGCCAGTCTGCCCCCGGAAGTCACCGTGACCGAAGTCGGCGACAAGTCCATTTTCATCGAAGCTGCTGTCAACGATGTCAAAACCCATCTGCTCGAAGGGAGCCTGCTGGCCTGTCTCGTGGTGTTGGTGTTTCTCCGGGCCTGGGGCTGACCCTCATCGCCGCCCTTGCCATCCAAACGTCCCTCATCGGCGCGTTTGGCGTCTGGCCGGGTTGGCTACACGCTGGACACCGTTCGCTACTGGCAGTGACGCTTATGGTGGGCGTCGTCATTGACGATGCCATCATCGTGCTCGAAAACATCGAGCGGTTCGTCTGTGAAAAAGGGAATGTCGAATCACAGCCTGAACGGCATGCGGCTGAACCGCTTTGTCCTACCGACGCGCACGTTCGGGGTGCGGGTCAACGTCCGGTGTTCAACGGTGGCGCTTCGTTTGGCCGGCTGGTTGCCGAAAAGAGCTGTACCCGCCGGCGTGAGTTTGGAGGTCGCCGATGTCCGGCGGCAGATCAAGCAAGAGGGAAGGCTGGCCGTTGTCATGTCGTTGTCATGTTGTCGGCTGCGGTCATGTTGTCGGCTGCGGCGAAGCAGGTGGTCGCGGCGGAACAGGCGGTGACACTGGTGCAGCGTGAGGTCGAACTCACCGAAGAACGCCTTGCCGCCGGTGTCGCCGACAATCTAGAGGTCTTCCAGGCGCAGTCGGCGCTCAGTCAGGTCCGCGCCGCGCGGATTCAAGCGCTGGCGCAACACGTCATGGCGCGCGTCAACTGGGCTTTGGCTCTAGGCACGATTGAACAGTTTCAGTGGTGAGACCATTTTCAATCGGGTGACGCTGTACCAACGAGTGGCTTTGAAAACCTGCCTGGCATCGTGTTACTCTGATTCCCCGCACATTGCCAACCTGGTCTATTCGGTGCGTACCATTCCTACCCTGGAGGAAGGCCCGTCATGAAGTGTCCTGCTTGTGGCTTTGAAAACCTACCTGGTGCAGAAATCTGTGAGGCCTGTGGTTCTGACCTCACAGCCGTAGAGATGGATGAACCGGAGCTTCCAATTCAACAGCCCCTAGCCGAAGACACCATTGACCGTCTCTTTCCTTATCCGGCCATTACGGTCGAGGTAGGCACTTCGATTGGGGCCACCCTGCGGGCTATGCGGGAAAAGCGGTTTGGCTGCGCGATGGTTGTCCGCAGCGGGAAGCTGGTCGGCATCGTGACCGAGCGCGACATGCTCTACAAGGTCGCCAATCGCATCACCGAGCTGGATACCACACCGGTGGATACCATCATGACGCCCAACCCCGGGGTCGTACGGCACGGCGATACCCTGGCCAAAACGCTCAATCTCATGGCCGTGCACAAGTACCGCCACGTGCCGATTGTGGACGACGAGGACAAACCCATCGGTTTTCTTTCCTCGAAGGGTATTTTCAAATATCTCTGTCAGAACACGCTGCCCAAGCCCTATGCCACAGACGATGGGAATGCCTGCCGGCCGTAAGTGCTTGCCTGCTGAGGTATCATGCAGGCGGCACTGTAGTTTCGGGAAGCGACGGTTTTTCCTCCGCGACAAGAACGGCATACAGACTGGGCAAGGCCAGTAGGGTCAGAATCAGGGCCGAAAAGAGGCCACCCACGACGACGGTTGCCAGCGGACGTTGGACATCCGAGCCGATCCCGACGGCGCGCGCCGCCGGGATCATCCCCAGCAACGCCACGACAAGCATCATCAGCACCGGCCGCATCTGTTGACAGGCGCCGGTGAAGATGGCGTCCCGTACACACCGGCCCTCAACCTCGCGCAGGCGGTTGATTTCCGACACGATGAGCACGCCGCTCATGACCGCGACACCAAACAGGGAGATGAAGCCGACTGCGGCCGAAACGCTCAGGTTGATACCCCGCAGCCACAAGGCCACCAGCCCGCCCACAAGAGCGAAGGGAACACTGGCCAGCACGATGCAGGCATCTCGCGCCCGGCCAAACGTCATAAACAACAGCCCGAAAATAATGGCCAGCGTCACCGGCAGCACAACGGTCAGTCGTGCCCGCGCGCGCGTGAGATTCTCAAACTGGCCACCCCACTCGATGGCATAGCCTTCGGGGAGAGTCACCCTGGCGGCCACAGCCTGTTGGGCGTCGCGGACAAAGCCCCCCTGGTCACGTCCCCGGATGTTGGTGCGCACCGTGATCTGACGCTGGTTTTCGCGCCGGGCAATGATACTGGCTCCTTCTACAACAGTAATTTCGGCCAGTTGCGACAGCGGCACGCGCCCCCCATCGGCCGTTGGTACAAGGAGCTTGCCAATGGCAGCCGTGTTTGCACAGGCTTCCGGCAGATAGCGCACAACGATGTCAAACCGCCGCTCGCCCTCAAACACTACCCCGACCGGACGACCGCCGATGGCTAGCTCGATGAGGTCCTGCACGTCAGCAACGTTGATGCCGTAGCGCGCCACTTCTTCGCGGTTGATGCGCAGTCGCAGTTGCGGCTGGTCAGCTTCCTGTTCAATGGAGCTGTCGGCTGCTCCCGGAATCTGCCGAACAATAGCCAAGATTTGTTTGGCCAGTTCCCGCAACTGCTTCAGATCGGGGCCGCGCAGAATGATGGCCAGATCGGCACTCGATCCGGTGGCCATTTCGGTCGAGGTGTCAATGATGGGCTGGGTGAAATTGAACGTTGCTCCAGGAATGCTGGCTTCCAGCCGGCGCGACATTTCCGCCACGAGTTGGGCCTTGGTGCGTCCGGTCGTCCAGCTTTCGTAAGGATGCAGGTTAACCAGCAGCTCATTGCGGTTAGGGCCGAACGGGTCGGTGCCATCATCGTTGCGTCCACTTTGGGAGATGACACCGGAAACCTCGGGAAATTCCCGAATCAATGCGCGGATGCGATTAGCCGTGCGGGCTGATTCCGTCAGGGAAATACCGGGCGGTAGATTGGCGCGAATCCAGATGACACCCTCATCAAGTTGCGGCAGAAATTCCGTCCCAAGACGCAGCCCAATGCCAAGTCCCACCAGCGTAAAGGCTCCGGCTATTCCTAAAGTGAGCCAGGGGCGCGCCAGGGTCACTTCCAGCACAGCGGCATAGCCCTGCCGCAGCCACCGGACGACCGGGTTTTCCCACACCCGTACATTGCGTGTCAGCCAGTAGCTGGCCAAAACCGGCGTCAACGTCAGGGACAGCAAAAGCGAGCCCAACAGCGCACTACACACGGTAAACGCCATAGGGCCGAACAACCGGTATTCGACGCGCTCCATGGTAAACAGCGGCAGGTAGGCCGAGATCAGAATGACCAGTGAGAAAAACACCGGCCGCTCAATGTCGAGCGCCGCCCGCCGAACGGTTTCAAACACACTTCGCCGAGAATGACGGTCGTCCGCCAGCCGGTGAACGATGTGTTCCACCATAACCAGCGTGCCATCCACAATGATGCCAAAGTCAAGCGCCCCTAGGCTGAGCAGATTGGCGGGAATACCGGCCAGCTTCAAACAGATAAAGGCAAAGAGTAGCGACATAGGGATGGTGACGGCCGTCAGCAGCGCTGCCCGCACGTCGCCTAGGAAGAAAAACAGTACCAGCGTAACGATGATGAGCCCTTCGATAAGGGTTCGTGAGACGGTACGTAGCGTATTGGAAACCAGTTCGCCCCGGTCATAGACGGTCACAAGGCGGATGCCCTGGGGAGCAAGCTGGCTGTTGAGTTCGGCAATGGCTTCCTTGAGCGCGGCCAGGGTGTCGCTTGGATTTTCCCACCGGCGCAACAGAACAATGCCCTCGACGCCGCCGGAGACATCGTCGTAACCAAAAATGCCGGTTTGCGGCGCCGGGGCCACACTGACCTGGGCTACGTCACGGACAAACAGGGGAACACCGTTGAAGGCCCCGATGACAATGCGCTCGATGTCCTGCCGTGAACGGACCAACCCAACGCCACGCACAACGAGGCTCTGTTGCTGATTATCCACTACACCGCCACCGGCATTGCGATTGTTGGCGCTGATGGCATCGGCCACTTGCTTAGCCGTGAGGGCAAATTTTTCCAGCTTCAGTGGGTCAAGTTCGACTCGATAGGTCTTGACCAACCCGCCAAAGGTAGCCACGTCCGCTACACCCGGCACCTGAAGCAAGCGTGGCAGCACCACCCAGTCCTGGATTTCGCGCAGCTTCATTTCCGGGACGCCGTCCCCATCAAGTCGGTAGCGATACATTTCGCCAATGCCCGATGTGAGCGGCCCGAGACTGGGCTGGACGCCTTCCGGTAGCTCGGCATCCCGCAGACGTTCGAGTACAAGCTGGCGGGCAAAGTAATCATCCACGCCGTCGTCAAAGGTCAGCTCGACGACAGACAACCCGAAAATCGTCCGGGAACGACGGGCAATAACCTTGGGCGTGTTGTTCAGGGCGCGCTCGATGGGAATGGTGACTTGCTGCTCGACTTCTTCGGCAGCGTTGCCCGGAAACTGGGTAATGACAACGACACCCGTATCGGAAATGTCCGGGTACGCCTCAACCTTGAGGTTTTGAAATGCCCAGACACCGGCGCCAATAAGCAGCAGGGCCGCTGCTAGGACGGCAGGGCGATACCGCAGCGCCAGATTCGGAAGTTCGATCATGGTTGACCTCGCCTGATATGGTCCGTCACGGCTACCACCTAATTGCGGTACAGCAACATCGTCCCTCCGACCACAACCCGTTCTTCCGGTCGGAGCCCTTCAAGTATGGCGACCCGCTCGCCAAGTGACACGCCTACTCGCACCGGGCGCCAGTCAAACTTGCCCGCTTCCCGTTCAACAAAGACCCCGGTGACGCCTTCCCGTTCAACAATCGCTGTTTTTGGAATGACCGGCAGGGGCGTCGGCGCGTTGGAGAGCCGAAGGCGTGCAAACATGTCTGGGCGCAGACGCTCGGCGCCAGAAGTGAGTTCTACAATGACCCGCGCCGTTCGGGTCTGCGGGTCAATCGTATCGGCAATGCGGATGACCCGCCCGGTGAAACGTTCGTTGGGAAAAGCCGTCAGTTCGACTTCGACGTTTTCACCCACCTCCACAAGGTAGAGGTTGGCTTCCGGGACGTTGGCCGTGACGACCAGCCGACTCAGGTCGGCGATGGTCATCAGCGACACGGACGTATCGGTACGGTACTCGCCGGGAACCACGGCGAGTTCAAGGACCTTGCCGTTGAGCGGGGCGCGGACGGTAATGCGCTGTTCGCGTCCGCTGTCATCCAACCCAAAGGTTTCGAGCCGCCGCCGCACCTGCTCCCGTCCAGCTTCGGCCTGCGCCACGACGGCGCGGGCCTGCTCAACGGCTGCGCGGGACTGCACCACGACGTTATCGGCCGCCAGCACTTCCTTCTGAGCAATGGCCCGGTGTTCGTAGAGGTCTTTGGCACGTTCGGCATCCTGTTCGGCTTTGGCCAGCGCCGCTTCAGCCTGGGCCAGACCGGCGCGTGCCTGTACGAGGTTGGCTTCAGCCTGCCGCAGCGCCCCGATGGCTTCTGCCACGTCCGGGCTTTCCAGCGTCACCAGCGGTTGGCCGGCCCGGACAGCATCGCCCACCCGGACGCGCACTTCCGTGATGCGTCCGGGCAGCGGCAGCATGATGCGCGCAATGCGGTTGGGATCGAGTTCGACCTTACCGGGGGCGATGACTTCATCGCGCGGCACACGTTCGACGGTCACGGGTTCGACCCGGATTTCCTGTTTCCAGTCGTCTTTCCGGGCCGGATTGACCGGCGCTTCCGGCGGTTTCTGGCAGCCAATGGCCAGACTCAAGGCAAAGCCGGCCAGGGCCAGCCGGCCGGCGTGGGTTTTCAGGACATCTCTCATGGCATTCCCTGGGCGGTCAGGTTGTCGAGCGTAAAACGCAGCCGCGCGTATTCGGCGCGGGCGTCAATGTAGCCCTGCATCGTTTCGTTGTAGGTCCGCTGGGCATCCAGAAATTCGACGAAACTGGCTTCGCCCCGGCGGTAGGCGTATTCGGTTACGTTGAGGACATCGCGGGCCTGTTCGAGCAGGCCGCTCTCGAAGCTCAGCAAAATGGCGTTGGCGGACTGGCACTGGGCATAAGTGGTTTCGAGTTGGGAACGAATTTCCCGTTCGAGGGCCGCAATGCGCAGTTCAGTTTGGCGGATTTCGGCCCGTGCGCGAGCAATCCCACCTTGATTGCGGTCATAGATGGTCAACGGCAGAGACAGAAACAGTCCCAGCGAGTTGCCCCTTCCGGCCA
>Ga0308393_1000588_pt1 | contig 18754 bp, 12 predicted proteins | sample Hotspr2Sampleee2_FD_202364 | JGI IMG/M metagenome (GOLD analysis project Ga0308393, IMG submission 202364) | Hot spring phototrophic mat microbial communities from Mushroom Spring, Yellowstone National Park, Wyoming, United States - 20050630_ee2 ... | reverse complement strand
ACTGGGACGGCACACAAACGCGCATCGGCTTCGCCACGCTGGTGCAAAACACTGCCGCCAGCGCGTTCGAGGCGACGGGTATGGGCGACACGCTCGACCCACGCACGCCCGAAGCGGGCATGATTACGCTGCAACTCATCGTGAACGGGCGCGACCAAACGATTTACATTCGCCGAATGACCCTGCCCGACGGGCGTGATGTGCCCATCCTTGCGCCCGTTGCTATCGACACCGCCAAAAGGAGCGCGCGCGGGGGGGGCGAGGCGGGACTCTACCTGTTGGTGACCACCAGCACGGGCGTCTACGAACTGCAAGTGCCCACCACAGGAACCGTCGGCGACACGCTGCCCGTCACATGGATGCTGACCAACGAGGCATACACGAATGCTGTGCGTCGACGCATCGGCGGCAACGACCTCGCTGACGATGGCGACGGCAACCTGCTGCGCCCGATCCTGTTCAAGCCGCGCCAAGCGCGCTACCTACCGAACGGGAATGTGCTGATTGTGAACGGCTATAACGGCACAACGCTGGTGCGCTCGGGCAACAGCGTTGTCGAGCGCGAGTTCCCTGGCGAGGTCTTCGAACTGGAAGCGAACGATTACAATCCACGGGGAGACGACTTGGGCTTCAGCAACGATTCCATCGTGTGGAGTACGCTGGATCGCCCAGCACTCAGCGGCTCATCGCAACTGCGCAAGCCGAGTTCGGCAGATCGGGGAGGTTTCTGAGCATGACGCACCGACGGAGATACGGAATGAAGCGACTGATTGCGGGGTTGATGATAGGCGTGGCGATGCTGGCGTTGGGCGTCGCACAGGATAGCTGGAGTACGCATCGTGGCAGCAACCAGCGCACGGGAACTACCACTAACGCTCGTAGCAGTGCAATCGACTTCCTGTTAGCGTGGACGCTCCCTGCGATCGATGCGCTCCAAGCGCCCGTGATAGCCGACAACGACAATCGGAGCCGCACCAGCCGCACTCCTGGGTGGCGCACCCCCACGCGCGACGAGCGCGCCTCCGATTACTACCAAGAGAATCCAAACTCCACCGAGCCCTATGTGTACGCCGTAGGTGTCAAAGAGACTGATGACCCTCTTCCAGTACTGCGCTTCACTTGGCGCAGCGGACCTGTCAAGCCTGGCTACTACCGCATCCGCGTCCACATTCCCGCGCAGCCAACCAAAATCGGGCAAACGGAGCGACCCTATGCCCGCAGCGCGCTGTACCTCGTCACTACGGGCGCACAGCCCGACGAGCGTCGCGTGTTCCTTAACCAAGCGGCGCGCGGTGGCTGGATTCAGCTGGGCGATGTGGTCTACCACAACGGCGTGGGCGAAATCACGGTGACGCTCACGAACCTAATTGTCCGTGATAGCCCCGACTTCGAGGAGGAGCCACCACGAATTGTCGTTGCGGACGCCGTGGAGTTCGTGCCCGACTACGGAACCGTGCAGGCGTCCCCTGTGGTCATCCGCAGCCCGATAGATCCGAGCAATCACTTGGTCTACTTCGCCAACGGCAACGGCACAATCACTTGTGTTGAGAACCCTATTGGCACCCGCAGCGCACGGGTGCGCTGGACCTTCCGCGTGCCCGACCTGCCCAATCAGGGCGCAGGGCAGATCTACGACGACGACACCAACTTCACTCAAGGACAATTCGCGTCCAACGATGCCCTTACCGACCGATACGGCGACCGTTACTACGAAATCGCGCCCACGAACGATCCCAACAATATCGCACGCGCGTTCTGGAGTGTTCGACCTCCTGAGACAGGGCTTTACTATGTGTTCGCGTGGTTCCCGTCCGATCCGCAAAACGCCCGCCGCACAGAGTATGTGATTGACCATGTGGGGGGACCGACCCGCATTCGTGTCGACCAGCGGTTCGGCGGGCAGTGGGTGCTGCTCAATCGCACGCCTGTGCAGATGCGGGAAGGGGAATCGTATGACATCTCTGTGAACAACTATTCGCCCGATGATGTGCGCGACGGCGCGCAGCGCGTGATTGCGGACGCCATCCGCATTGTGAAGGCGGACGGACTGACCAACGCGGTCTTCTCGACACCTGCTGTTGGGCAAGTGCGCGTATACGACGGCGGCGGCATCCATACACGCTGGGTGGTGGTGTTCGGCGCACAAAACGGCGCGGTGTACGCTATCGACGCGCTCGGCGACGGGCAAAACGGCACGCGCCCAGGCGAGACCAAGCTCTACTGGATTGTTAAGCCTCCTAACTCCGCCAGCTTCAGCTACGCCGCACCGCTCATCTTGGAAGAGAGGAACTTAGTCGCCATCGGCAACCCCGCGGGGGCTGTCTACCTTATCCGTACCGATTTCGATCCGAATCTGCCTCCAGAGAGGCGTAATCCGTTCAAGTGGATCTACAATCGTGTGGGCGCTGCGTTCGTCTCCACACCTGCTTACGATGCGACGACAGGGCTCATCTACATCGGCACCTCCGAGGGCAGGGGACAGTTCGGGCGAATCATCGCCCTCAATCCAGAGGTGGAGCGGGACAACCCAAACACTCCTGAGGACGAGCGCGTTGCGTGGGTATATCCACGCGAGAACGCTCCCCCGAAAGAGGTGCTTGCGGTGAATGCAGTCACCTCAACGCCTGCGGTCTGGCAAGGGCGCGTTTACTTCACCACCTCTTCGGTGAATCAGGGGCGTGTGTTTGCGCTCGATGCCCGCGCAGGCACGCTCCAGTGGCGCTATCCGGAGCCCCCCAGCGACAATCAGCCCGATGATAAGTACCTGCCACTGCCTCCTTACTCGTCGCCCCTTGTGGTGCCCGACCTCGACTACGGCGCGACTCGCGTGCCCGTCGCGCTCTATGTGTGTGGCGCGGACGGGCGTGTCTACGGACTCGACGCCAGTCGCGGCACGCTGCTGGGCGCGGATACGCAAGACCGATCAGACGACTACATCAGCGAGCGCTTAGGTGGTGCGATTTTTAGCTCGCCCGTGTTCACTCGTGTGCGCGATACAGACGAACAGGGCAATGTGCGCGGCGAGTATCCCGCTGTGGTCTTAGCGACCGACTTCGGACTGCTCCTTGCGCTGCATGCCGACCACCGCACAAACGCGCGCGGCGGCAAGGCGTTCGAAGGGTGGGACCTGTACGGTAGTGCTGCCTTCGCCTCGCCTGCCGTGCTGGACGACTGGCTCTATGCCGCCGACAACAACGGGGTCGTCTACGCCTACAACATCACGGGCGTCGCCAACGCTGGTGAAGCAGGAGAGCTTATCGAGGAGCCCACACCCACCCCCGAAGGACCTGAACCCGACGGCTCCGACTACTCTAAACTGAAAGTGATGGCGCTCCTCTACGAAGATGACCTCAAAAAAATTCTTAGAGAGGAGCTGAACCCTGAACAACTCGCAGGCGACCCCACCCGTGTGTTCCCAGAAGCCCTCGAATGGGGACAGGTGTTTTATGTAATTGTCTGGAACTTCAAGCGCACTTCTAACAACTCGTCCACACTCACGATAACTATCAACGGACCGCACAATGTCAACAAGTCAATTCAACTCACAGATTTCCGAACGCTTCAGAATCCGCCGAACCGCGACCTGCCAGAGTACAACGGCATCTTCTGGGCGCGAGTCGAGGTGCGTCCCGAAGCCAGCTGCGCGTGGACCCCAGGAAGAGGCTACCGCATAGGCATTATCTATAATCGGGGCGGCGGGCAGTCAGGCGCTGTGCCCGACGCCGACCTCAACTGGGCAACGCCTGATGTAATCGATCGCCCTGGCAGGAACGCGCCCGATGAAAGCGACCCTAAAGAGGCATGGGTCTTCGGCGTGGCGAACCCGTTGGGACTGCGCGGCATTGGCGCCGTAGGCAACGGCAACGCCGAACAGAACCTCGAACTTGGAAACGCTACCGCTGTGTTCACGAACTTCAACGGCAGCCCTAGAGGAATTGGTAACCATGGACAATCGACCACAGGCGCGTTCGAGGTGTTCGACCGAAGGCGGTACCTGCCTGAGGTTGAGTACCGTCCGATAGCGATTTCCGTGCGCGCGTTAGTGGATGATTTACGCTGGCAAGGGGGCGCGCCGTCGACGATTCTGCCCTGGGAAGTGCCACCGTCGCTGCCTAATCGCAGCCCTGACTATCCCGACATTCCGGGGCGTCGCCTGCAGATGCTCTTCGGGGGCGCGTCAGACCTCCAGCGTGTGCCTGGGCGCACGCTCCCCACAGGCAATAATGTAATTGCGAAGATCGAGGTGCCTCGCTACCAGCCTGCGAATGAAAATGAAAACGGCTACCTCTCGCAAGCCCGCATCTATGTCGACATTAATAACAACGGGCGTCTGGACGGTGCAGAGAGCCTCTTCGAGCCCGCAGAGCCAGGTGAGCGCCGAATCACCGAAGCGTTCCGTGTGCTAAGCACGAATCTGAGCGTAGCAGCAGACCCGCGCATGTCGGTGGAGGAGCAGACCATCGATTTCGGTTCGCTGCCTGCAGGGTTCGGCTTCAACTGGGGCGACCTCTTCGCCAACCGCCCGCTTTCGGGATTCCGACCCGAAAATGAGGTCTTTTCGCCTTTCTGGAAGCCGTTCACCGTGCGCAACGAAGGGAATGTCAACTTGTACCCTGTCTATCTGGGGAAGGCGCGCACGAACCCAGCGGGCACGCTGTTCCTGTTTTCCGATATGGTGAGCAGCTTTGCGGGCATGCCTGCATGGACAACAGTGGTCAGCACGCTGGATCCGCACTTCTGGCCACCCTTCCGACAGCAACCGAATCCATTCTACCGACCCAGTGGCATTCAGCCGTACCCGATTCTGCAAAAACCGCAAGTGGGCGACTACAGCCCCACCGTGCTGACCATCCCCGCCGTTCCGCCGCGCCGCGACCCCACCATCGAGGTGACGCCCGTCAAGCCCCAAGTGGCCATCGCCATCCCACCGTTCCAACCGATGGGGGTCTACTCGCAGCTGTTCGTGCCCTACAAGCACAACACAGGCAGTCAGCCTGGCGTGGTGAACGGTCCGTTCGCAGTGCCACCGATGCGTTTAGTGGTACGCGTGCGCGAGACGCAGCTGACGGGCAGCACGAATCGAGGCGTTGTGCCGATGATTGACGCAGGTCCGCAGTCGAACGCGCTCCAGAGCGACCTCACGCCCGCTGCCTTCCGCGACCCTGAGTTGGGCAACCTCCATCTTTACTGGGCAAGCAATCGCGCAGACCTTACGAATCGCCCGAACAGCTTCTTTCTCTACAAGTCCACTCTGCGCTGGGATGGGGCGGGCACGCTGCAAAATGGCGTGCGTGCGACCAACGGCTGGCGCCCTGCTGAACTCTGGCGCTGGCCTGGAGGCACTGCGGGTCGCTGGTGGGAAACCCCCATCGGTCCCTACCCGAACGATAGAGATGGTAATCTGTTCGTAAGCGCGCTTAATCTGGGACAACGCTCGCTCACTGAGGCGGAGAAACGCACTATCAAGCACCATCGCCCCTTCATTCAAGTCACATCGGGCGGTGCATTCCTGTTCTGGACGGGTGAAGTGACTCTGGGCACCCAGAAGTACGAGCTGCTGTTCTATGTGCAGTTAGATACCCAGACGGGCAATCCTGTGGGCAACCCGCAGGCGGTTCCGTTAGACCCCGTCGCACCGCGTTCCAGCCTCTCCATCACAGGCGTGGACGGCGTGGGCAACTGGCTGTTCTATGTCGCTGCGCCAACAGGACGCAGCCAAATCTTCTACATCGCGTCGGCAGGCAACCAGTTCGCTATCGACAGCTGGCGGCGCGAGCAGCGGCTGCCCCTCTCGCCGATTGTGCGCTCGGTGGAGAGCGTGGGGGCGAATCTCTACTCCGTTGGCTCGGATCTTCGCTTGGCAGATGTCTGCTTCGTCGGCACCATCGGCGACCGCAACGAGTCGGAGGTGCTCCTGCAACGCTTCTGCGTGAACCCTAACAACCTCAATTTGCTCTCCCTCACGGACAACCGACTGCGCAGCTTCCTCACAGAAGCGCAGATTAGGTTCCTGCGGGAGCGACTCCTCCCGCGAGTTGTCGACGAGGTTGCCCAGAAAGACGCTGACCAGAATGTGTGGCGCGTGCGCCACCTCGACTGGGCGTTCGTGGGAAGCGGCTGGAACAGCGACCCCACTGCGCCCGACATCGACATCAAAATCAACGGCGTTTCAATCCTGCTGACGCGCGGTTCCGACAATCGGCTCGTGGTGCAACGACCGATAGTGGATGAGCAGACAGGGCTGCTGCAGTTCGAGTTCAACCAGCCCGATGATCGTAGGGATTTCATCCCGAGTGGGCGCATCGTAGTTGACCCAAACAACGGCACGATACGCTTCGTGAACTTCGCGCCGCGCCTAAACGACATTGTGACGGTCACCTACCGCCCGCGCGTGTACCGCATCAGCGCGCTTGCGCCTGGCTCGGCAGGAACCTACTCGCAGCTGCGCACGGTGTTCCAGCGCACGATGAACCCGCGCCACACGGAGAGGAACCCAGCTGCCTCGCCCGTGCGTGTAGGCGCCAACAATCGGACTGTCCCTGCAGACGCGCGTCCCCCTGTAGACCGACTCTGGCTCTTCTTCCGTCGCACCAGTCCCCCACCGAATAGCGCAGGCAACTTCTTCTTCAAGACGCTGCGCCCTGGCGTGCGCCTACAGGCACCGATTTTGACCGTGCAAGGGAGACTACCGCTTCTGGAAGGTGCGCAGCAGCTAATACCTGGACAGAACCACGCTTTGGTATCGACAACCGAGGGCGCACTCAGCTTCTACGAGTACGACGCGCCGCGCGGCAATATCTACTTCACGACAGCCGACTTGGGCAAGGCGGTTCAGGTGACCTACTACACGCGCACACCCAGCGGCGTTGTCGAGACACGAACAGAAATCCAAATCGTCCGTTGGATCGACGAAGGCAACCTCGCGCGCTCCTTCGCTACTGATGTAGAGTACACTTCACCCGTGCCGATTGACCTGCCCACCAACGAACTGTACCTATGGGCAATTCCGAATCGGGAGTTTCGCGGCAGCCAGCTGGGAGAGGCTTACGGCGCGCTCGATGAGTCGTTGCTGCTGTTCTGGAGCAGCACGCGCAACGGTGTCAGCAACCTTTACTGCGGAGCCATTCAGCCGCGCTTCTACATCAGCCCGTTCGATCCTGACCAAGACTAATCGAGAGGCTTCCCGTCCGAGCGACGGGAAGCCCTTGTGGGCGTTTCTCAGTAGGTGATGTCTCCGTCTGTGCCTTTAACCCTTGGAGGTTCCCCGTGCGCCAGCTGTTGGCGATGACCAGCAGCGTGCTGCCCCCATCTGCGACGGTAGCTGTCCACAAGGCAGCGCTGCCTCTGAGTGTGAACTCATAAAGGTCGTCCGCGCTGTAAGCGGGAACGCGAAGTTCTGCAGGACAATAACGAAGCAGTCGGTCGCGCCTCGCACAGAAAGTCCTAAGCGGTCGATGCAGGAGTCTCCTGTACAAGGCACACCGCTTCTTCGATAAACTTCGACCGATCTTCGAGCAGTCGCCACGAGCGCAGGTCGGTAGGCTCCCCTTGTACCACAGAGACAATCGGATACGAGTAGTACGGCAGGGCGTGTTCGCGGTCGTATGCCGATGGGATCGCGGGGTGGTCGGGATGTGAGTGGTAGAATCCGATCAGGAGTAATCCTGCTGCGTGCGCTTGGCGCTCCGCCACGAGCACCTGCTGCGGGCTGATGTAGAAGCGTCGCTCGCGCAGGTCGGTGCGCTCGTTAGCAAGGCGGATGACCTGCCAAACGACGCGCTGTTCGCCGTCCTCTGTGCCCAGCAGGGCGCCGCAGCACTCCGCAGGATACTCCTCACGAGCGTGGGCGCGGATAGCGTCCTCCACTTCGGGGGGCAGCAACAGTTTCATCGTGTCTCTTCGTCCCAGAAGCGTTCCGAGAGGTACTTGTCGGCACTGTCGCACAGGATGGTCACGATAACGGCGCGGGGATCTTCGCCGTGCGCTTCGGCGTGGTGGAGGATTTCTTCAGCGACGCGCAGGGAGCCGACGACCGCTGCTGCGGCAGAGATACCCACCAGCAAGCCCTCCTCACGCGCCAGTCGCCGCGCCATCGCGTATGCCTCTTCCGTGTTGACTGCCAAGTGTGTGTCTGCCAGCGTAGGGTCATAGATGCCGGGCACAATCGCCGTCTCCAGATGCTTCAATCCTTCCAGCCCATGAAAGGGCGAGTCGGGCTGTAGCGCTACAAGCTGGAGGTTGGGATTGTATTCGCGCAGACGCCGTCCTACGCCCACGAAAGTACCCGTCGTGCCCAGCCCTGCCACAAAGTGTGTAATACGCCCTTCCGTCTGCTGCCAGATTTCGATACCTGTGGTCTCGTAATGCGCCCGCCAGTTCGCAGGGTTGTTGTACTGGTCAGCATAGTAGTAGCGTTCAGGAGATTGGGCATAGAGTTCACGCGCCTTGCGTATCGCGCCGTCGGAACTCTCCAGCGGGTCGGTAAGGATGACCTCTGCACCATACGCTTGTAGAATACGCTTGCGCTCCACACTTACATTCGCGGGCATGCAGAGCGTGACCCCGAAGCCTAATGCTGCACCGATCATTGCGAAGGCGATTCCCGTGTTGCCCGAAGTAGCGTCCAATAATCGCTTGCCCGAGCGCAACTCGCCACGCTCAATCGCTGTGCGCACTATATTCCACGCAGGACGATCCTTGACCGAGCCGCCAGGGTTAAACCACTCCGCCTTGCCGTAAATCTCGATGCTGCTGGGCAAGTGGCGCGTTATGCGGCGCAGTCGTATCAGCGGCGTGTAGCCGATGAGGTCTACAATCTCGGTCGCCTGCTGCAACTCATGCGGCAGGCGCATATAGCACGGATAGCCCATAGCGCGTAAGGATACCTCCTGCTTATAGCGACGAAATTATACCCCATGCTCGGCTCGACTGGAGTCCGCTTGCGCGGTGTGCAACCTACTTGCCTTGCTTGTCCACCCAGTCGATTCGGGTATACTTTGCGCGAGGGGTTGCCTCATGAGACGGTCTGGGTTCACTCTGATTGAGCTACTGGTAGTGATTGCGATTATTGCCGTGCTTGCGGCGCTGATCTTCCCTGTGTTCGCTTCTGCGCGTGCAAAAGCGCGTCAGAACACCTGTATCTCGAACCTGCGGCAAATTGGTCTCTCGATCGAACTCTACGCGGTCGATTACGACGACCTCTATCCGCTTGCGGTCGATGTAATTGATAAGAATCGCCCAGAGATTTGGGAAGAGCATCCTTATTGGCGTGAGTGGATACCGTTTCTGCCTCTGTTGCACGAGGTGTTGCAGCCTTACCAGAAGAGCCGCGAGATTTGGTGCTGTCCTTCGGATATTGGGATGGAGATTGCGGAGTTTTCAGGCACGCCGTTTCCTGCATACCCCTCAGTGTACGATCAGTATGGCGCGAGCTACTTTTTCCGCACGGAGATTGCCTTCCGACAGATGCGCGTTGGCGGAATGCAACGCCCTGCTGAAACGAATCTGCTGTTTGACGCCTCAGGCAAGTGGCACGGGAGCAAACCGCGCTCCGCGCCCGAGTATCCCCCTGACCCGAACTATCGATACAACTGCTTGTTTGCAGACCTGCATGTGAAAAACATTACCCTCGAACAGATGTGGCAGGCATGGAATGTGGAGCTATGATTCTGCGTGCGCGTTGGGTGCTTCCGATAAGCAGAGAACCACTCTGCGAGGGTGAAGTGGTTGTGGAAGGCGGGCAGATTGCCGAAGTGCGCTCGCGCAGCCAAGCATCGAGCCGTGAGGTGCTGGATTTCGACGATGCAATCCTGATGCCCGCGTTGGTAAACGGGCACTGCCACTTGGAATACACCGCGCTGCGCGGGTTGAATGACCGCACGCCGTTTTTCGAGTGGATTCGCGGGCTGGTCGAGTTGAAGGCGAAGTGTCCAGTGGAGTTGTGGCTGCCTTCCGCGCTGTTGGGCGCAGCGGAGCTGATTGCCAGTGGCGTCGGCTTTGTGTCTGACAATACCGACGCGGGTGTAAGCGTGGAAGCGTTGGCGCGCGTGGGGCTGCGTGGGCGCGTCTACCAAGAGGTGTTTGGAGTGGAACCTGAACCCGACGATGCTGCCGTCCTGCGTGCGCTAACTGCCAAGTTGGAGGCGCATCGGCAAACCCTGCAGCGCTACAAGGTGTCCGAGCGTATTCGTTTGGGCATTGCTCCGCACGCGATTTACACGGTGCGCGATAGCCTGATGCGGGCAGTGCGCCAGTACGCTCGTGAGCAGTCTCTGCCGCTGAGTATCCACGCGTCAGAGTCGTCGGAAGAGGTCGCCTTCGCGCGTGCGGGGTCAGGCTCGTTCGCTGAAATGCTCGCGCAGCGCAAAATTGCCTACCTGCACCCGCGCGTGCCGCCGATTGAGTACTTGCACAGTGCGGGCGTGCTGGAACCCGATGTGCAACTGGTGCATGCGACCCGTGCGGAGCCGCGCGAGTTGGAGGTGATGGTGCGCACGGGCGTTAGCGTCGCGCACTGCCCCCGCTCGAACGCACGCCTGTTGACAGGGGTTGCGCCTGTGAACTCGATGCGGCGTTTGGGTATTCCCGTCGTGTTAGGAACCGACAGCGCGGTCAGCGCAGGCAACTTAGACCTTTGGGAGGAGTTGCGCTACGCTGCGCTGGCGCAACGCGCCGCTACCTACGCCGCTGCTCCTTCGTGGCGCGACTGGGTTCGCATACTCACGCTGGATGGTGCGAGAGTGTTCGGTGTCGACGCGCACATCGGCTCGCTGGAAGTCGGCAAGTGTGCTGATATAACTGTCCTGCGCACGCGCCGTCTTGCATACACCTCAATGCCTGACCCGTACGCCGCGCTCGTGCTGGTCGCTCATAGTGCCGATGTTGCCCTCACGATGGTCAACGGGCAAATCCTTTACCGAGACGGACAGTTCACGACCATCGATGTTCCCCGCTTGCGTCAAGAAGTTTCTCGATGGACGGAAGTTATCAGCGCTTGAGAATGCGTAATCGATTTGTCGGAGTGAACAGGGTATAGTCATGGTGTGTGGCGTCTGCGAACCGTCCTGCCGCAGGCGGATGTGGAGAGCGGTAAATGCGAGGGATAGCGGCGGTCTCGGCAGCTGCACTGTTGCTGAGTTTGGCGTGGGCGGATGATTTGCGTGAGGCGAGGCTCAGCCTGCACGGGGAGACACTGTGTCTAAATCCGCCTCCCCTGTGGGACGGGCGTGAACTGTGGCTACCTGTGTGCCATCTTGAGCGATTGGGCAGCCCGCTGGAGATAAATACGCACAGCGTGCGACTGATGCATCTACCTGTTGACCAACCTGCAGCGTTTGTGCCGCTCGAGATCAAGCGTGATGTTCCCTGCGTGCCTGTGCGCGACCTGGTGCGTCGTTTGGGCGGCTACAGCCGTTGGGACGAAGCAAGCAACATGCTCTCCGTGTGGGCGCGCGTGCAGCGTATCCAGCTCAGCGCTGACACACTCCAGCTGAAGACCAGTCTCCCTGTTGCCTGGCGCACCTTTGCGCTGGAGAACCCCCGCCGACTGGTGATAGACCTGCTGGGCTGCGCGCTGCAGGACGAGCCGCTGCCGTTGCCAGAACCGTTGGGCGCCGTGCGGGCGATACGGATAGGACAGTTCGATACGCACACCGTGCGCCTCGTGCTGGAGATGGACGCGCCCGCTGCCACGCCCACGCAGGGACTGGACAGCGAATGGCAGGTTGCTCTGACCGCTGTGCCTGCCAGCCTGCCCGAGCCGCCCGCCGAAACGCTCGAACCACCCCCCGCAGAGCCTGCGCCTGAGCCGAAGCCCACGCCGCTGGAAATCCCGACGCCGCAGCGCGACTCAAGCGGTGTGGTGCGCCTGACCCTACCCCTGCCCGAAGGGGCGCGCCCGCGCGTGCTGTTTCTGGAAGACCCCATCCGCATCGCCGTCGATGTGCCTGGCTACCTGCCCGAACCTATCGAGCGGGCAATCGACGACTCCAACTTGTTCGTGCGGGTGCTACGCGCCGTGCCGCTGGAGGGCGGCATGGTGCGCATCGTGCTGGAGTTAGCGCGGAGCGTTGGCGCGCAGGTGCTGTCGGGCAAGGCGAGCGTGACGCTGAACCTACGCGCCCCACGCAACACAGGCGGCAAACTGCGCGACAAAATCGTCGTAATCGACCCTGGTCACGGCGGGGCACAGGCGGGCGCACGCTGGCGCGAGGGCAAAACGGTTATTGAGGAGAAAACCATCGCGCTGGCAATTGGACTGCACATCGCCGAACTGCTGTCGCGCGAGGGGGCGAAGGTGATTCTGACCCGCGCGGAGGACAAAGCGGTGGGGCTGTACGAGCGCACCGCGCTTGCCAACAGCGCCAACGCGCACTTTTTCCTTAGCATCCACTGCGATTCGAACCCGCGTCCGAACTCCGCGTCGGGCACGACGATTTACTACCACAAGGACGACGCCGACAGTCGCGCGCTGGGTCAAGCGTTGCTCAACGAAATTGTGAAGGTGAGCGGACTGCCTTCGCGTGGAGTGCGTTCGGATACTACGCTTTACACAACGGGGCTCGCCGTGCTACGCACCAGCCAAATGCCTGCTGTCCTCATCGAAGTCGGCTACCTGAACCACTCGTTCGACCGTGCGAAGTTGGTGAACCCCGACTTCCAAAGGCGAATTGCCGAAGCCATCGTGCGCGGTCTCAAGGCGCATGTGGAAGCACCGTAGAGGTAGTATGAACCCCCTAACCTTCACCCCTCTCCACTTTAGCAAGACTGCTTTGCGCAGGTTCACCGCATGCCGAAAGTGCGCGACTTTTGATGGCATTCACCCCGAAACCCCTTTCCTACGCGGTCTCATACCAATTGCGCAATCAAAGTTCGTAAAAATGAGGGTAATCGGTTCCTCCTATATGCAGGGGAAACTGAGCAGCGCGTTGCGCGGCTTCTCCTGACATATCATACTAATTGTGCGACCAGCGTTCGTAAATGCGCAGATGTTGAATGCCCCCCCCCGAACCCATTCAAGGGGTGAGTTTTTCGCGGGCGTGCCTGCACGCGCTGCGCTGGGAACGCAGGCGTCCCGACCGCCACTCCAGCCGCGCGAGAAAAAATCTACTCCCTTTATGGGAGGTTGAGAAGAGGGCGGCATTCTGTGCGCCTACCTGGCAGATGGTCGCGTGTGAAAATCCACTGCGTGGGCACTTATCAGATGCGCAGCGCTTCCTGCACGCGCACGACCTCTTGCACAATTGCCTGTTTCAAGCCCTCGTACTGCGCGTCGGAGACGCCCAGCGACTGCTTGACGGTCGGGGGCAGCTCGTACAGCACAGGCGCGCCCAACGCGAACCCCGCCTGATGCGCCAGCACATTTGCCGCGTGGATGATGCACCCCAGCGGGCACTCGTCGTAGCCAACATCGTCGTGGTGGCGGCGCAGCGGTTCGCGCATGCTCTCAGGCAGGTTCCACTCCGCGCCCAGCAAATCGCCCACCTCCACATGCGTGTAGCCCAGCACCTCGCGCTCGGCGTCGCGAAGCGGAATCACCCGCTCCAACGCGAGGGTGAGAATCTGATCGAACTCGTTGGGCAGGAACCTGTCCATCACGAGCCTGCCCGCGTCGTGGAGCAAGCCTGCAAGGAACGCCTCTTCGGGGTCGCGCCAGCCCTTGAGTTTCGCCAGCACGCGCGCCGCGCTCGCCGTCGCCAGCGAGTGCTGCCAAAACGCCAGCCGATCGAACCGCTTCGACGCCCCGCGCACGGAGGTCATCTGCTGATACGCCTGCCCCACCACGATTGAGCGCACTGCCGACAGCCCCATCACCGAAATCGCCTGCGAGACGGTCTTGATTTTGCCTGGCGCGCCGTAGTACGCGCTGTTCGCGCTCTTGAGCAACTTCGACGCCAGCCCCGCGTCGCGCTCAATCAACGCGCCAATCTGCCGCGGCGATGCGTTCGGATTGTCCACCAGCCGCAACACTTGGCTCGTCACTTGCGGGAGCATCCCCAACCCCGGTGTACGCGCCACTCGAATCGCCAGTGCGCTCAGTTCCATCTGTCCACGCCTCCAAAGGGGGATATTCCACATCTGCTGACGCAATTTCCTGTGCGAATTCAGTATAATTGAATGGGAGACGGGGATGTCGCTCGCGGCACTATTGGAGTGGTGGAACTTCATCTTTGCCCTGCCGTTGGCAGTGGGAAGTGTTTTGCTGCTGGGGCTGGCGCTGTCGGGGCTGATTGACTTTGACGGCGACCACGCCGATGGCGATGCTGACCACGCAGGGGAACTGCACGGCGATGCAGGGGATGCTGACCAGGTTGATGTCGACGCGCACGCCGACGCAGGCGATGCGGACGCCGACCACGCCGAGGGCGCGGACGGCAAGCACGGCATCGTCAAAACGCCCTACAGCAGCCACGACGACCACACCGCCGCCGACAAACCGCTCTGGCTCAAGGTGCTGAACCTGTTCGGTATCGGGATGGGACTGCCTCTCTCGATGGGGCTGCCCTTGCTGATGATGATGTGGGGTGCGGTCGGGCTGATTGCCAACCGCCTCTTGGAGCCGCTGCTGCAACTGCCTGCGCTATTTGCGCCGCTATCGATGGGCGTCGCACTGGTCACGATGGCGTTCGCAGGGCGCACGGCAGGGCTGATTATTCGGCGCGTGCTGCGCGACGAAGCGCCCCCGATCGTCGACAAGTACGGGCTTGTGGGCAGCACGGGACGCGCTGTGTACGAAATCACGCCCGACGGCGGCGTCGCCCATGTGCGCGACCGCTACGGCAACCTGCACCGCATCGTGTGCCGCGCCGCGCCTGGCGAGCCAACCATCCCTGCCGATACGCCCATCCTCGTTGCCCGCTACGACGAGCAGACCCACCTCTACTGGGTGGAGCGCAACCCGCTCGAACTACCCGACGATTCGCCTGAGGTACACTCCTCAGCGCAACAACCCACACAACACATCGGGGGACAAACCTAAGACGGAGGAGAGACGATGCATAGCTGGTTCATACTGATCGGCTTGGCGTTGATGCTGCTGGCTGGCTTCGGCGGCAGCGTGTTTGGCGCCGCTTGGGGACCACTGCAGCAAGTGATTTCGCTGGCTGTGGGCGCACTACTGCTGGTCATCGGGTTCATCTTCCTGATGATCTCCAAGTTCTATGTGCGCCCGTCGGCGAACATGGCGTATGTGCGCACTGGGTTCGGGGGACGGCGCGTGGTGCTGGACAGCGGCGCGCTGGTGTTCCCGTACCTGCATACCCTCGTGCCCGTCTCGCTGGAGACGATGAAACTGGAAGTGGAGCGCAAGGGACCCGACGCGCTCATTACCCGCGATAACCTGCGCGTGGATGTGAAAGCCGAGTTCTACATCAAGGTGCAGCCCGAAGTGGACGCCATTCTGAACGCGGCGCGCTCGCTCGGCGACAAATCCGTCAACGCGCAGTCCGTCTCGCAACTGGTGTTCGAAAAGCTCGTCTCCGCGCTGCGTAGCGTGGCGGCGACCAAAGACCTCGTGGAGATTCACGCCCAGCGCGACGCCTTCGCCAGCAGCGTGCAGCAACTCGTGCGCTCCGACCTCGAACAGAACGGGCTAACGCTGGAGTCGGTCACCATCTCGCGCTTAGACCAGACCTCACAGGAGCTGCTTTCGGACAACAACATCTTCGACGCGCAGGGCAAGCGCAAAATCACCGAGATCACGCAAGCTGCGCTGGTGGAGCGCAACCGCCTCGAGCAGGAGGCGCGACGCGAAATCACCCTCAAAAATGTGGAGACCCAGAAGGAGATTCTGGAGCTGGAACGCCAGCGCGCGGAGGCGGAAGCTGCCCAGCAAGCCGAAGTCGCCAAAGTGCAAGCCGAAAAACAGCGCGAGTCGGAAACCTACAAAATTGAGCAGCAACGCCAAGTGCAAGAGGCGCAAATCCAGCAGGAGCAAGCCGTGCGCGTCGCCGCCATCGAGCGCGACCGACTGCTGCTCCTGCGCCAGCAAGAGCTGCAAAAAACCGACATCGACCGCGAGAAAGCCGTCGAGCTGGCGCAACGCGAGAAGGAAATCGCTGTCGCAGAGGCTGAACGCCAACGCGCTGAAGCCGAAAAACAAGCCCTCGAAGCGCAAGCGGAACGCGAACGCGCCAAGCAACAGATTATCACCGTCGAGCAGCTCGCCGCCGCCGAACGCGAAGCGCAGTCCAAACTCATCGCCGCGAAACAGCAGATCGAGCAAGAGCGCATCAAGCGTGAAACCGATGTGCAGGTGAACGCCTTCGCGGAGGTCAAAAAAGCCGAAGCGCAGAAGCAGGCAGCGGAACTGGAGGCGCAAGCCATCCTCACCCGCGCCGAAGCCGAAGCCAAAGCCCGCGAACAGGTCGCCCGCGGCGAGACCGCCGTCAAAATGGTCGATGTGAACATCGCCCGCGAGCAGGTGGAGGTCGAACGCGCCCGCGTGGAAGTCGAACGCCAAGCGCTGGAGTACCGCCAGACCTACAGCGAAGCCGCGCTGAAGTTCGAACTCGAAAAGTTCCGCATCGAGGCGCAGCGCGATGTGCAGGTCGAACTGGCGCGTTCCATCGGCGAGTTCATGAGTCGCGGCAATATGAACATCTTCGGCGACCCCGAAACACTCGCCCGCATGACCGAGCAGTACGCGAAAGGCTTGGGGCTGGGCGTGGCGATTGACGGCGCGCTGTCGGGGCTGCAAGCCATCGGCGACGGCAACGGCAAGCTCGGCGAGATGGCGCAGCAACTGATGGCAATCGCCCAGCGCATCGGCGCGGTGCGCATGCAAGCCCAAACCGACGCCGCGCAACCCGCCGACCAAAAGGGCGAGTAGCCACACATATAGGGGCAGACCGCTGTGTCTGCCCCGCTTCACATAACGGCGTCAGCCCCCGCAGCGGCTCTCAAGGGTAGAGGCTGCTTGCGTAGCTGCTAATGCGGGTGTCTCACTCGTCACTGAAAAGCTCCCGAATTAGCTCTTCCTTGCCTATGTCCAAATAGTCTGATATATCTTTTAGTATGCCGCTAAGCGTCCCGACTCGCAAACTCTTGTGGCGTGGAATTGTGATATGATGCTCGTCGCCGCGATGGGTAGATGTCAAACGCATGTGGCTCCCCGTTTGACGCGTAGTTTGGTAGCCATACCGCTTCAGCAAGCGTGCAAGGTCTTCACCACTTATGTCTCGTGGGAGCCTCACGCGAGCAGAACCTCCTCGTGCACGAAGTGAAGGCGGATGACTTTTGGTCGGCTCTCGTCAGGGAAGTGGCACTGAACGGCATCTTGCACCTGGCGGCGCAGCTCCTTCAGAGTGTCAGCCTCCGTGAAAATAGAGTACCCCAGCGCTTGAGCCTCGAAACCGCCTTCAGGCGACTCGCGCACAACGAAGATTATCTCCTCCATTACAGCCTTGAGTGTACCCGTCAGTGCGAATTTTTGTCAACTATTGACCTTGTGTGTGCGTTGTGGCTGGCTAATATGGAGAGCGAGTATGCGATACTGGGGCATAGATTTGGGCAAGCGAGTGATAGCGATGGTGGCGCGAAGCGAGGACGGCGCAGAGGTGGCGTCGCACTTGGTGCAGTCGCAGAAAGATGCCGTGTCGCTGATTGAGCTGAACGACGCGGTGATTGTCGAGTGGACGGGCGGCAAAGCGCGACCGTTGCTGGAGGCGTTGTACGCACATGGATGTCGGCAGTTGTATGTGTATCGCGGGATGTTGCGAGCGGACAGGATGCATGTGGGCTACACGCGCAAGGGCGACTATCAGGATGCAGCGACGCTAAGTTATGCGTTGTGGGCGTCGCTGACGGGGCATCGGTTTCGTGGGAATGCGCTGATTGACTACTGTGCGTTGCGGGAAGTGTACGAGTTGCGGGCGTTGTATATGCGGGCAGAGACTTTGACGAAGGAGCGGGTGCGGTTGCAGAATCGCCTGCAGGCGTACATCGAGAAGGGCGCGGCGCGTGCGGAGTTGCGTAATCTGCTGGGTTATATGGAGCGCGAGGCGGAGCAGGCGTATCAGGAGTTGCGTTTGGCGTGCATGGAGCATCCGCAGGTGCGTCGGGTAGTGGAGATTCTTCAACGCAGGTTCCCGCACAGCGACCGTGCAGTGTACGGGTTGGCGGTGCAGATTGCGCCGTTGGAGCGTTTTGCGTCGGTGTCGGCGTTCAAGCGGTATCTGGACTTGTTGCCGAGCGCGGGGATGAGCGGCGGGCGCGTGGTGGAGCGTTCTCGGTATCGGGTTGGCAATCGCAAGGCGCGTGTGCTGATGTATCGTCTGTTGTATTCGCAGTTGCGAGTGGGTGCTGGTGGGCGTGGTCGTGGGAGATGGCGCGATTACTACGACAAGTTGAGGCAGCGTCTGCCGCATGGCAAGGCGATGATACGCATGATGTTGCGTTTGGCAGAGATTATATGGCGGGACTATCAACGGTACGACGATTCTGCGCCAAGCGCGATTGGTCGTCGCAAGCGCAAGCAGACGGCGTTGCAGGAACAGGTGTTGCAGTTGGTGTCGCAGGGATTGAGCGACTATCAGGCGGCGAAGGCGTTGGGCATACACATTAGCACGGTGAGTCAGTGGAAACGCCGGGACGAGCAGTTTTTGGAGCGTTACATTCGCGCGAGGGCGCAGGCGGAGTTGCAGCGGGAGGTGTCGGGTGGTGAAGGGTAGCGGTTTGTTGGAGTTTCGGCAGGGCGGTGGCAGCCGTCCCTGCCGAGTGTACCCCCTTGTAAGGAGGCTGAAGAGCATGATGAGTA